>Ga0247817_10000881_pt1 | contig 15975 bp, 16 predicted proteins | sample UWRJL212509R1_FD_178010 | JGI IMG/M metagenome (GOLD analysis project Ga0247817, IMG submission 178010) | Plant litter microbial communities from Arlington Agricultural Research Station in Wisconsin, United States - UWRJ-L212-509R-1 | ecosystem: Environmental > Terrestrial > Plant litter >... | reverse complement strand
GCTGTTCTGCGCGGCGCTCGGCCTGGGCGGCACCCTCGCCTTCGCGGCCAACTCCGTGTCGCGAAAATCACGCGGACTGCACGTGGATGGCACGGCGCATGTCTCACCGATGCGCTCGGGCGCTTTCCGCCGCGTCGTGGCTTTTCAGTTCGGAATCGGGGTGCCGCTCGGCGTTCTTGTGATCGCCGTCACCGCGGTCGGCGAACAGCGCGGTCTCGAGTGGTTCGCCGGGTGGGCGCTCGCCGCCAACGCGGTCGGTGCACTCATCGGTGCGACTGTGACCGCCGTGCGACCATTCAAGCGCGCTCCCGAGGTGCTTCTGCCGATCTGCGGGTTTCTGCTCGGTGTCGGCTATCTGCCGCTCGCCATCCCGGGGCTCCCGGCGCCGCTGTGGCTCGCCCTCGCCGTTGTCGCGGGACTCATGCTTCCGCCCACCCTCGGCCAGGTGTTCGACCTCGTGCACCGCACGAGCCCGGTCGCGTCGCTCAACGAGGCCAACGCTTGGGCTGTCAGCGCCCTCAACGTGGGGGCCGCGACCGGCACGGTACTGGGCGGAATGATCGCCGGGCTGGGCGGCGCGGCATCCATCAGTCTCAGTATTCTGATGGCTGTCGGCTTCACCTGGGGGCTCTCGCTCGTGCTCGTACGGCGGCGGTTTTTGAGTACTGCTCCCAGTGCGCTAAAGTAGACAGTCGGCTCAGCTTCGGCTCGGGCCCTGTGGGGTATGGTGTAATTGGCAACACGGAAGATTCTGATTCTTTTGTTCTTGGTTCGAGTCCAGGTACCCCAGCTGTGAGATCTTCCTAGTAAGTAGCAGACCCTCGCTTAGGCGGGGGTTTTTGCGTTTGTCGCGAGGAGTTTCGATGGAAGACCAGATTCAACGGGCTCTCGCCATCACTCCGGCCTCGACCGCTGCGGCCCGCACCGTCGACATCTCCACGACGGGCGCGCGCACGGGACTCACCCGGCGCATCGAGATCTGGTTCTACCGTGTCGATGGCGAGATCTACCTCACCACTCAGCCCGCAACGCGAAGCTGGTACGCCAACCTGCTGGCCAACCCCGAGCTCACCTTCCACCTGAAGAACGGCATTCGCGCTGACCTCGCAGCGACGGCGACACCGGTGCTCGACGAGCATGACCGCCGCCGCATCTTCGCCTCGATCGTCGACGACCTCAACCAGCCGCTGCACCGCGGATACCTAGCGCAGCCGGTCGAGCCGGTCGAAGACTGGGTTGCTGGCAGCCCGCTGATGCACGTCGTATTCGGCTGATCTGCTCTGGCGTGCCCGCCCTCGGGGTGCGCCGTGACCTCGCCATCAACCGACCAGGCGATGAGCACATCGTCGACTCGGAGTTGCTGCATCCACCGATTGTCGCACCGAATATTCACCGATCGATGGATAGACAGCAGCACTACTGATAGTTACGCTATCCATATGAAAGTCTCTGAACTCTCCTCGCGTAGCGGCGTCGCCATCCCCACCATCAAGTTCTACCTGCGCGAAAGACTGCTCGCGCCCGGCGCCCTCACGAGCCCGAACCAGGCGAGCTACGACGACTCTCACCTGGCCAGACTCACCCTCGTGCGCGCACTCATCGACGTCGGTGGGCTGAGCGTCGCATCCGTTCGTCGCGTACTCGCGGCAGTCGATGACACCGGGATGCCCCTCGACTGGGCTTTCGGCGTCGCCCAGCATGCGCTGCCCGGGGTCATCCCCGAGGCCGGGGCGGAGGACACGTCGTTCGGCACCACCGTCGTCGAGGCGCTCCTGGCCGAGAACGGCTGGCGCATCAGCGCCGACAACCCGGGACGCGCGACCGCTGCCCGGGTGCTCTCGACCTACGACCGGCTCGGACACGGCAACCTCGTCGAGGTGCTGCCCGCCTACCTCCGCGCCGCGGAGATCGTGGCCGAGGCCGACCTGGGAGCCGTCGCGACCGCGACGTCCCGAGCCGAAATGGTCGAGACAGTCGTCGTGGGCACGGTGCTCGGCGACTCGCTCCTCGCAGGGCTCCGTCGCATCGCGCAAGAGCGGGCGTCCGACCAGCACTTTCCTGTACCCGGCGCCGACCACGGCGCCGCCGAGTGTGACGCTCCCGAGGAGGAGAAATGACCCGCATCACCTGGTACCGACCGCTCGTCTGGCTCGCGGTAGCCATGGGCGTGCTCGCTGTCGCGTCGATCGTCGGGGCCGTCGTCGACGGTCGCGAGGTCGGGGGAGTGAACCTGTGGTTCAAGCCGCTCAAGTTCGCGATCTCCGTCGGCATCTACTGCCTGTCGCTCGCCTGGGTGCTCGAACTTCTCGGTGAGAAGCGCCGGCGACTCGCGCGCGTCGTCGGGGTGGTGAGCGTGACCGGTCTCGTCATCGAGATGGTCATCATCGTCGGCGCGGCAGTGGCCGGGCTCGCGAGCCACTTCAACGTCTCCACGCCGTTCCATGCGGCGCTCTGGTCGATCATGGCGTTCTCGATCGTCGCGGTGTGGATGATGGCGCTCGTCGTCTCGCTCGCGCTGTTCCGCACCGACCTCGGTGACCCCGCGCGCAGCCTCGCCATCCGGGCGGGCGCAGTACTCGCGGTCATCGGGATGGGCCTCGCGTTCCTCATGACCTCGCCGAGCGCCCAGCAGCTGGCGAGTTTTCAGGGCATCGCGGGAGCGCACGCCGTCGGTGTTGCTGACGGCGGACCGGGCCTCCCGCTCCTGGGCTGGAGCACCGTCGCCGGCGACCTGCGGATCCCGCACTTCGTGGGGATGCACGCGTTGCAGGTCTTTCCGCTGCTCATCATCGCGATCGAGCTGCTCGCCCGCCGCGTCGGGGTGCTGCGCGACGCGCGGGTGCGGTGGTGGCTCGTGGTGGTGGCCGTGGTTGCCTACGCCGCCACGATCCTCGTTCTGACGGTGCAGGCGCTCAGTGCCCAGTCAATAGTGCGACCCGAGGGCGGAGTGCTCGTCGCCGGGGTGACGATCGCCGTGGCATCCATCGGCGCTGTCTGTGTCGTTCTGATTCGAGCACGCGGCGGTGTCATCTCGGGTAGCGCAGTGGAACCCGCGCTGCACAACTGACAGACTCGACGAAGACAGCGCTCACGGGCGCCCGCAATCTAAGGAGTCACCATGGCCAGACAGAGCAAGCTCGAGAGGGCCGCCGATAAGGCGATAGCCAAGGCAGAGAAGGCAATCGAGAAGGCCGCCCAGGCAGCCGAGAAGGCCGGCAAGCACGCCCGCAAGGCCGCCGATTCCCTCGCCGCCAAGCTCGAGAAGGCTGCGGCCAAGCGCGACCCGAAGGCGCACGCGCCCAAGGGTTCCAAGACTGCCAAGCCCGTGGATGCGCCTGCCGCCGAGTCCGCCGCAGCTACGACGGTCGAGGCACCGGCTGCTGAAGCGCCGGTTGCTGCCGCTGCGACGAAGAAGCCGGCCGCAGCCAAGAAGGCGCCCGCGAAGGCCGCGCTTGCTGCGAAGGCCGCTCCTGCGAACGCTGCTCCTGCGAAGGCTGCTCCTGCTGCCAGGGCTGCTCCTGCCAAGGCTCCGGCGAAGGCCGCGCCCGCTGCCGACTCGCGCACCATCGCCGAACTCCGCGCTGCCGCCAAGGCCGCCGGACTCACCGGCTACTCCTCGCTCCCCAAGCCGGAGCTCGTCACGCTCGTCGACGGCAAGTAGCCCGTCCCGCACGCGCTAACGGCTCGCGGAACCTTCTATTTCGGGTTCCGCGAGCCGTTTCTGCATCCGCGAGCGTTGTCAACTGCGGCGTGGGGCAGTGCGCTTGCGTGTCACCCCGGCTTAGAGGTCGAGCTCGTCGCCGGGCTCGAGCGGGAAGAACTCCCCGCCGCCGAGCTTGGTGCGATCCGCGATGCGCCCGTTGGCCATGGTCTTGCCCGCGACCGACAGCACCATCTCGTGGGTGGGAAACGCGCGCTTCGGGGTGAGGGCGTCGACGTAGTCCATCGATTCGGAGATCTTCATCCACGGCGCCCCCGCGGGCACGGCGACAGTGTCCACGGGCACCGGCGGCACGGTGTACGAATCTCCGCCGTACCAGAGGGTGTCGTTGACGAGCACTCCGACGTTGTCGATGATCGGTATGTCGCGATGGATGACGGCGTGCTTCTCGCCGTAGAAGGCGAGGGTGAAGTCTCCGACGGTGTGGGTATCGCCGTCCTTCACCACGGTGATGCGGTGTCCGGACGCCGCGGTCGCGACCCCCGCGGGGCCGAAGACCTGCGCGTCGGGGTTCATCTCGAGGATGCGGTCGAGGTGCTCCGGCGTCCAGTGGTCGGGGTGCTCGTGGGTGATGACAATGGCAACCACGCCCCGCAGGTCGTCAAGCGGAAGGGTGAACGAGCCCGGATCGATCACGAGCGTGTCGGTGGACGAGGTGAGAACGAGGCAGGCGTGTTCGCGCTTCACGAGTTTCATCCTCCGAGCCTATGGCCGGAGCGTGCACGAGGATACCCCCCGGGGGTATGCTGTCAGCATGATCGCAGACATCAAGAAACGCGCGCTGCATCGCTCTCGCATACTCGAGGGCCAGATGCGAGGCCTCGAGAAGATGATCGAGAGCGAGGAATACTGCATGGACATCATCACGCAGTCGCTCGCCATCCAGAAGTCGCTGCGCAGCCTCAACAAGCTGCTCGTCGAGAACCACCTCCGCACCCACGTGAGCGACATGTTCGCCGAGGGCGGGGAGCAGCAGGAGCACGCCGTCGAAGAGCTGCTCAAGGTCTACGAACTCAACAACAACCGCGGAGAACAGTAATGGCACACGATCACACGACGGTCCCTGAGGCTCTCGAAGGGCACACGACGGTCCCTGAGGCTCTCGAAGGGCACGACGGGCACGAAGGGCACCACAACCACGCCGCTTCGAGAGCCTCAGCGAGCGACCACCACGGCCACCACACTTCGAGTGACTCAGCGGGCGACCACCACGACATGCACGCGGGCCACGGCGACCACTCGCACCACGATCCCGCGCAGTTCAAGCGCAAGTTCTGGCTGAGCCTCGCGCTCACGATCCCCACGCTGGTGTTCTCGCACGGCCTGCAGGACATCCTGGGGCTCAGCGGCCCGCGCTTCGCCTACAGCGAGTACATCCCGGCCGTCTTCGGCCTCGTGATCTTCTTCTACGGCGGTCTCGTCTTCCTCAAGGGCGGCCTGCAGGAGATCAAGGCGCGCCAGCCCGGGATGATGCTCCTCATCTCCCTCGCGATCGTCGTCGCCTTCGGCTACAGCGTCGCGGTCACGCTGGGCCAGAACACATTCATGCAGTCCGGCATGGACTTCTGGTGGGAGCTCGCGACCCTCATCACGATCATGCTCCTCGGCCACTGGATCGAGATGAGCGCCATCATGGGCGCCCAGAACGCGCTCGGCGAGCTCGCGAAGCTCATCCCCGACGAGGCGACGATGCTCCACGGCGACCACGAGATGACAGTCGCCGTGGCGGAGCTCACAGTCGGCGACCTCGTGCTCGTGCGACCGGGGGAGGCTGTCCCGGTCGACGGTGAGGTCGTCGACGGCGACTCCGAAGTCGACGAGTCGCTACTCACGGGTGAGTCGACTCCGATCAGCAAGAAGACGGGCGCCGCAGTCATCGCGGGCAGCATCAACGGTGCCGGCTCGCTCACAGTGCGCGTCACGAAGGTCGGCGCGGACACGGCCATCGCCGGCGTCATGAAGCTCGTCGCTGACGCGCAGGCCTCCAAGTCGGGCGCCCAGGTGCTCGCCGACCGTGCCGCTGGGTGGTTGTTCTACGTCGCTCTCGGCGCCGCTGTGCTCACACTCATCGCGTGGGCTCTCATCAGCCCCGATGACCCGGCGTTCGTCATCGAACGCGTCGTCACTGTGCTCATCATCGCCTGCCCGCACGCACTCGGACTCGCGATTCCGCTCGTCGCCCAGCTCTCAACGGCGATCGGCGCCCGCAACGGCCTGCTCATCCGCAGCCGCGCGGCACTCGAAGACGCCCGCACGATCGACGTCGTGCTGTTCGACAAGACCGGCACGCTCACCGAGGGCCGTCAGGGCATCGCGGATGTCACGCCCGCCGGCTCCCTCACCGCCGACGAGCTGCTCGCGCTCGCCGCATCGGTCGAGACCAAGTCGGAGCACCCGATCGCGCGTGCGATAGTCGCCGAGGCGAAGACCCGCAAGCTCAAGCTCACCCGCACGTCGAAGTTCGCGAGCCTCGCCGGCCGTGGCGCAGAGGCCAACCTGGGGGAGCGTCGCATCACCGTCGCGAGCCAGCGGCTCGTCACCGAGCGCGCGCTCACGATCGGCGCCGACCTCGTGCACGCCACGCGGGAGGCGACGGGCAACGGCAACACCGTAGTGTTCGTGCTCGAGGGCTCGAGCGTGCTCGGATCCATTGCGCTCGCCGACGTCATTCGCCCCGAATCGGTCGAGGCCGTCGCGGGGCTGGCGAAGCGTGGCATCCGCGTCGCAATGCTCACCGGCGACTCGCACGCCGTCGGCAACTGGGTCGCCGCCCGGCTCGGCATCACCGAGGTCTTCGCCGAGGTGCTGCCCGGTCAGAAGTCGGCGGTCGTCGCGAAGCTGCAGGCCGACGGCGCGCGCGTTGCGATGGTCGGTGACGGCGTCAACGACGCTCCGGCGCTCGCGAAAGCCGATGTCGGCATCGCGATCGGAGCGGGAACGGATGTCGCGATCGAATCCGCCGGCATCGTGCTCGCCTCGAGCGACCCGCGTGGCGTTCTCGCAGCGCTCACGCTCAGCCGCGCGACCTATCGCAAGATGCAGCAGAACCTGTTCTGGGCCACCGGCTACAACGTGGTCGGGATCCCGCTCGCGGCTGGCGTGCTCATCTGGGCGGGGATCACGCTCTCACCCGCGCTGGGAGCAGTGTTCATGTCGGTCTCGACGATCGTCGTGGCGCTCAACGCCCAGTTGTTGCGGAGGCTGAAGCTGTAGCGCGCCATAATAGCCAGATGCCCGCGAAGAAGCCGCTCCGAATCGTTGTTGCGATCAACCCGACAGCATCGTTCGGCAAGGGGCGGGCTGTTGGCCCGGCCGTCGTCGCAACACTGCGTGCTCTCGGCCACGACGTGACGAGCCTGACCGAGCCCGACTTCGAGCAGCTCATCGAGGCCGGCCGCAAAGCCGTTGCGACAAAGCCAGACGCGCTCGTCGTCGTGGGCGGCGACGGGATGGTCAACCTCGGCGCCAACCTCGTCGCGAAGACGAAGGTGCCGCTCGGCATCGTTCCGAGCGGAACGGGAAACGACATGGCTCGCGGGCTCGGGATTCCGATCGACAACACCGAGCTCGCAATCGAAGCGCTCGTCGACGCCCTGGGGCGACCCGCGCGAATCATCGACGCAGGTCTCATCCATCACACCGACGACTTCGGCGAGAAGAAGACCACCTGGTTCGCGTGCGTGCTCTCGGCCGGCTTCGATGCGATAGTCAACGAGCGCGCCAACAACATGCACAACCCGAAGGGTCCGAGCCGCTACCTCATCGCGCTCGGGATCGAGCTGATCAAGCTGCGTCCGATTCGCTACCGGCTCGTGCTCGACGGCGTTGAACACGTCACGGAGGCCGCGCTCATCGCGGTCGGCAACAACGTGTCGATCGGCGGCGGCATGAAGGTCACCCCCGACGCGATAGTGGACGACGGCCTCTTCGACGTGCTCGTCGTGCAACCGCTGTCGCGCATCGCGTTCTTGCGGGTATTTCCGAGCGTGTTCAAGGGCGAGCACGTGAGCGACCCCCGCGTCGCGATCCATCGCGCCAGGCGCGTCGTGATCGAGGCAGAGGATGTCGCGGCCTACGCCGATGGGGAGCGCGTCGGCACACTCCCGATCGATATCGAGATGGTGGCGGGATCCTTGGCTGTCCTCGCCCCGGCCGTGAGCTAGTCCGGCAGAGGTACTAGCCCTCTTCGCCCTCTTCCGGCGCAAGACCGGAGACCGCAGCGAGGTCGGCGGGGTCGATCGCGACGCAGGAGTAGGCGCTGACCTCGGCTCCGTCAACGGTCTTATTGCTGACCAGGAACTCCTGCTTGGTCTTGAGCCCCTCGGCGAGGCCCTCTTTGAACGCGGTGAAGGTCTCGGTGCACGCGGCGGAGACGGCGTTCTGCAGGCCGCCCGCGGCGCTCACGTCGTCGACGCTCAGGTTGCCCTGTGCGAGCACGATGTAGGTGTGGTCGTCGGCGCACGGCGTGATCGTGACCTTGCTCAGGTCGCTGCCGTCACCGATGTAGGAGAAGCAGTCGCCGGTGAGGAGCTCGGTGGACTTGATCTCCGCCGATTCGAGAACCTGACCGGCGTCGTCGCGCTCGAGTCCTCCGAAGAGTGAGCAGCCGGTGAGGACACCGGCGAGGGTGACAAGGGCGGCGGAGGCAATAAGCGGGCGCAGGACTGTCTTCATGGTTCCTCTTCGGATGCGGTGCTGTGCGGCGGAAATGTGAGTAAGTCACAAGCGTAACCGCCGGACTGCCGCATTCGGCGGTGCTGCAAACCCCTCGTTCGGGGCGCATCCGGGCCTCGGTTTGGAGTGGCCCCGTGGGGTATGGCATACTCGTCTAGTTGTCGCGACGGCCCCATCGTATAGCGGCCTAGTACGCTGGCCTCTCACGCCGGTAACACGGGTTCGAATCCCGTTGGGGTCACCAACAGTCTGATTCTTCTGAATCAGGCACAACAGCCCGCAGAAACCTCAGGTTTCGGCGGGCTGTTTGCGTATCCGGCTGGGATGGCTTTCGACGCGCTCATCGCCTAGAACAGCACAATGGATGCCGCGCCCGCGTGAAACACGCGGTCGCGACATCCATTCGAGAAAAGCTACGCAGCCACCGCTGCCGCGTGTGCGGCCTTGGCCGAGTCGACCGCCGACTGCGAGATCTTGTCGATCCAGGCGAGGGCGAGTGCGGAGAAGATGAAGACCATGTGGATGATGACCTGCCACATGACGCCGTCCCACGTGTAGGTGTCGCCCGTGACGTTCTCCGAGTTGGAGGCACCGAGGTCGCCGACCTCGATGAAGGTCTTGAGCAGGTGGATCGACGAGATGCCGATGATGGCCATGGCGAGCTTGACCTTGAGCACGTTCGCGTTGACGTGCGAGAGCCACTCGGGCTGGTCGGGGTGCCCGTCGATCTTGATGCGCGAGACGAAGGTCTCGTAGCCACCGATGACGACCATGATCAGCAGGTTCGCGATCATGACGACGTCGATGAGGCCGAGAACGGCGAGCATGACGCTCGCCTCGGTCACATCGGCGGCGTGGTTGATGACCTCGTCGCCGAGGTGCCAGAGCTCCTGGGCGAAGACCCAGACATAGATGAGCTGGGCGACGATGAGCCCCAGGTACAGGGGAGCCTGCAGCCAGCGGCTGAAGAAGATCAGGTAGCCGACCCCGGAAACCCAGGGGGACTGCTCGCGGAACTGGCGGGGAGGCGTGGGAATCTCGGTCACGCGACGAGCATACGGGGCGCGAGCCTGAGCGTTTGCTCACTGCCGATATCCGAGAGCAATTGTCAATAGCAGCGAGCCGGATTGATTTTCAGTTTAGCGCGGGTGACACTGGGGGTAGAACGCTAGGAGCACCACCCATGGACACGCCCACCAGCGGCCCGGGCAGCGTGCTGTTACGAGGCCGCTACCGACCCACCGATCTGATCTCCCGCGGGGGAATGAGCTCGGTCTTTCGGGCCAGAGACGAGTTTCTCGACCGGGATGTCGCCGTCAAGATCTTCCAGGCCGGTACCCCCGACCAGATCGAGGTCGGCAAGCAGGAGCTCAAGGTGCTCGCAGGCCTCAGCCACCACGGTCTCGTCACCCTGCTCGACGCGGGAGTCGACACCTCGACCCCCGACGACCCCCACATCTTTCTCGTCATGGAGCTCATCGAGAGCACCGACCTCGCACAGAAGCTCGTGGATGGCCCGCTGCCCTCCCGCAACGTCGCCTACATCGGTTTCGACATCGCCGAGGGTCTTGAGTACGTGCACCAGCGGGGAATCGTGCACCGCGACGTCAAGCCGGGAAACATCCTCATCGTCGACTACGGCAAGGATGAGGTGCGCCCGCGCGCCCTCCTCACCGACTTCGGCATCGCGGCCTTCGGCGCAGAGCAGGTCGCGATCGTCGACGGCCGCACCGTCGGAACCGCGGCGTACCTGAGCCCGGAGCAGGCACGCGGGGAGGTGCTCACCCCGGCGAGCGATGTCTACTCGCTCGGGCTCGTGCTGCTCGAGGCGCTCACCGGATGCATGGCCTTCACGGGAGCCCAGAAGGAGTCCATCAAGGCGAGGTTGCTCGCCGACCCGATGATCCCGCACGAGCTGCCCGACGACTGGCGCAACCTCCTGCGCGCCATGACGGCGCGCAACCCGATGGAACGTGTGCCCATTCGTGACGTGATCCTCGCCCTGCGCCGCATCAGCATCGACGAACTGGGCAGGCATCGGGCAGATGACCCGATCGTGCCGAACGACGAGTCAGCACGCATGGAAGCGGTGGGTCGGTATGACCTGCTCGACACCCCACCCGACGCTGCGTTCGACCGGATCACGGCTCTCGCCGCGCGCATCTTCAACGTTCCCGTCGCGATCGTGAGCGTCGTCGACAGCGACCGCATCTGGTTCAAGTCCCACCACGGTCTCGACATCAGCGAGATCGGGCGCGACGGTGGCCTGTGCGCCTCAGCGATCTTCTCTGACAAGCCGTGGATCGTGACGGATGCCCGCTCCGATCCGCGCACCTTCGCCAACCCGCTCGTGGCGAGCGACTTCGGCCTCCAGTTCTACGCCGGAATCCCGCTGCGCACGGGCGACGGGCACGCGCTCGGCACCCTGTGCGTGCTCGACTTCGAGCCGAGGGAGATCACCGACGCGGAGATCGCGACGCTGTCCGACCTCGCCGCGATGGTCATGAGTGAGCTCGAGCTGCGGCTCGAAAGCAGAAGGCTTGCCGAATCCGGTGGTTCCCGGCACGTGGAGAGCGCCACGAGCCGATAAGCTGTGCGTGCGAAGGGGAGTATCCCACCTCGCCGTGCACGTCAACACGGGTTCCAGCGCTGCGACCCCGGGCACGGCGGTATCCGGCTGTCACCAGCGAGATGCGGGAGAGACTTTCGGGTTTTGTCATACCCGCCTTTACTCCTGAAACGGATTTCATGGAAACCCTCGCCCTTCCCGCCTGGTTCGAGATCAGCTCGTTCGTCATCCTGCTGCTGATTCTCGCAGTGGACCTGATCATCGCCTACCGGCGCCCGCACATCCCGTCGACGCGGGAGTCTGCCCTGTGGGTCGGTTTCTACGTGGTGCTCGCCCTGATCTTCGCGCTCCTCATGCTGCTCATCGGCGACGCGGAGCACGCCGGCCAGTTCATCGCCGGCTGGGTGACCGAATACAGCCTCTCGATCGACAACCTGTTCGTCTTCGTCATCATCATGGCGAGGTTCTCGGTGCCCCGTAAGTACCAGCAGGAGGTGCTCATGGTGGGCATCATCCTCGCGCTGGTCTTCCGCGGGATCTTCATCATCCTGGGTGCCGTCGTCATCGAGCAGTTCAGCTTCGTCTTCTACATCTTCGGTGCGTTCCTGCTCTACACGGCAGCCAACCAGGCGTTCACCAACCACGACGACGAGGCGGAGACCGAGAACAAGCTCATCGCGTTCCTGCGTCGTCGCATCGCGATCACCGAGACCTACGACGGTGGCAAGCTGCGCACCGTGATCGACGGCAAGAAGGTGTTCACGCCGATCCTCATCGTCTTCATCGCGCTGGGCACGACCGACCTCGTCTTCGCTCTTGACTCGATCCCCGCGATCTTCGGCATCACGCAGAGCCCGTTTATCGTCTTCACAGCGAACGTCTTCGCGCTCATGGGACTCCGCCAGCTGTACTTCCTGCTCGGCGACCTCATCGACAAGCTCGTCTACCTCAAATACGGCATCGCGTTCATCCTCGCCTTCATCGGTGTGAAGCTCGTGTTCCACGCGATGCACGAGAACGAGCTCCCGTTCATCAACGGCGGACAGCACATCGAGTGGGCACCCGAGATCTCGACGTGGACCTCGCTCGGGGTCATCCTCGCCTCGATGGCGATCGCGACGATCGCGAGCCTCATCAAGATTCAGGTCGATAAGAGGCGTGCGCCGATCGAAGAAACGATCGACACGAAATAGCGATTAGGGCAACCGGGAAGGGGACGCGGATGACACAGACAAGCAACGAGTCGCACGCGCCCCTCGACTGGATGTCGCGCTTCGACGACGACGAACTCGATGAGCACCGCCGCAAGTACCTTGGGTCCTCGCTGGTTCCCGGTCCCGTGCGGCTCGTGATCGTCTCGGTCATCGTCTCGGTCGTGCTCATCATCGGCGCTCTCGTCTGGCCGCTGGGGGCGTGATGACGCAGCCCGCACCGACGAGGAACCCCAAGCGCAACTCGCCGCTCGCCTGGGTGGTCGCGGCGCTCGCCGCATTGCTCATCGATGCGGCAGCGGTGTGGGGTGCGATCCGCATCGTCGAATTTCGGCTCGACACCGCCGCACCGGTCGAGTCGGTGCCGACGAGTACACCCAGACCCACGAGTACTCCTTCGCCCACGCCGACCGTCGTCGACGAGCGCGTGCCGGCCGAGTGCACCGGTCTGTACAGCGAGGGGATGACGCGGAGCCTGCGTGCGGAAGGCCTCGACCTCGGGCGCCGCCTGAGTGCTGATGCGCTTTATGGCGGCACGGGGGATGCCGAGCTCCGCGCACTTCTCGACGCCTCGACCGTGCTCTCGTGCGACTGGCTCGACGCGGAGGGGGGCGCAGACTCCGGCATCCGTTCCGCTGTCGCTGTGGTCGGCGACGCCGAGCAGGCCGCAGCGATCGACCGGATCAGGGCGATGAAACTCACCCGTCTCGACCAGCTCGGCGGCCAGCGCTTCTTCGTCGGATCGGTGGATGCCGAGGGGCGGGCGTTCGGCGAGTCGCACTTCTTCAGGGAGGGGCTCTGGTTCGCCACCCACTGGTACGGCCACGGCCCGATGGGCTACTCCGCCGACATGGTCGACACGGTATTCCGCTGACCGGTCGCGGGTGCGGGCCGGCGGATGGGTAGAACTGCCCATGCTCCGAGTGGTTCGTGACGCTTACCCCTGAGCAAAAGTTGCTACTTTAGGACGAACGTTCGTCGGATTTCAGGGGAGGGATGCACGTGGAAGCCACGTCGACACTGCAGACCTCTGCCGCGGTCATCGACCTCTCGGTGAGCTCCGACTCCCTCGTCGGCAACGTGCGCAAGGTCAACGAAGACAGCTTTCTCGCCTCCACCCCGATCTACCTCGTCGCTGACGGCATGGGCGGGCACCGCGCGGGCGACGAGGCAAGTCAGGCCGTGTGTGCGACGTTCGCCGCGGCGTTCCCGCTTCCGACCGCGACGACGGCTGAGGCCGTGCTCGATGCTATTCAGGCATCCAACGCCGCGGTGCGCGCTCTCTCAGGCAACTCTGCGACGTCGATCTCGGGCACGACCCTTGTCGGTCTCGCGCTCGTCGAGGCGTACGAGGGCGCGAGCATCCACTGGATGGCCTTCAACATCGGCGACTCCCGCATCTACAACTGGGACGGCCGCGAGCTGCGCCAGTTGAGCGTCGACCACTCTGCCGTGCAGGAGCTCGTCGAGGCCGGCATCATCACCCAGGCGCAGGCCGCCGTGCACCCGGAGCGCAACATCGTGACGCGCGCGATCGGCGCTTTCGATGCGGTGGACGCCGACATCTGGCTCCTGCCGGTCGGGGGAAACCAGTCGTTCTTGCTCTGCTCCGACGGTCTCACCAAGGAGCTCAGCGACACCGAGATCGCCGCTGTGCTCGCCGAGCACGACTCGGCACGCTCGGAGACGAGCGTCGCGCAGGCCCTCACCGCTGCGGCGCTCGCCGCGGGCGGCAAAGACAACATCACGGCGGTCTTCGTCGAGTCGCTCGCCTCGAGCAGCAGCCTGCCCGACGAGGACACAACGGGGCGCGCGCGTCGCGCCAACGCCTACCTCGAAGACACGATGCCCAGGAGCTAGGAGCCCCACGACAATGCTTCGCTACCACTCCGCGCCCAGCGGACACTGGCTGCTCGCTGCCACCGGCGGACGCCTGCTTGTGGTTGCCGCGCCCGACGACCGTGAATCAGTCGAGCGCACCTGGGCAGTTGTCACCGAGTCCACCGGCATCCAGGCCGTGCTCGACCACCTCGCGAGCAACGGACTCTCCGCGACGCCGCCCTTCGCGCTCATCGAGTGGTCGGGCGAGCTCGAGTCCTCTGCCGCGACGGCTCAGGTCATCGTGCGCGGCGGCGCGAGCGTCAGCGTTGATTCCGAGGGTGCAACAGTCGTGATCGACGGCGCGAGCGCCACGACATGGGTCGAGCGCAGTCTTGCCGGCGTTGCATCCCTGAGCGTGTCGCTCGCCATCGCGGGCGCGGATGCCACAGCGCCCGCAGATCTCCCCATCATCTCCGGCGTGGCCTGGGTCGATGCCGTGGCCGTGACGGCGGGCGGAGCCACCACGCCGTTCGTGCCCGCGGCACCCGCACCCGCAGCGGTAACGCCGCCGGCCGTCACCACGCCGCCCGTCACGCCGCCCGTCGCGGCGCCCGCTGCCCCGCAGCTCGTCTCCCCGCCGTCCGCGCCCATCGTCGTGCCCGTGTCTGCCGACAGCGCGAGTGAGATCGAGGATGCCACGATCGCCGAGTTCACCGTCACCTCGGTGCCGGAGCCTGAAGAACCCGCGGCAGAAGAACCCGCGGCATTCGCGGACGACGCCTCCGTCGACACGAGCGCCACCGGCTACGACAGCCTGTTCGAGGAGACCCTGGTCCGCTCGCTCGAGGAGGCCGCGGCGCGACCGGACGAAGCCGAGGAGGAGGCGGCGGAGTCCGCCCCCATCGCCTCGCAGGGCTCTGCCGGTGACCACGACGGCATGACGATGATGGGCGCCGACTTCGCGGCCCTGCGTGAGGCACGCAAGAAGGCTCGCGAGGCGGGCGGCGCGAAGCCCGCGCCATCCGTGCACAAGGGGCCGAGCTACCACCTCGAGATCTCGACAGGAAGCAACGAGCCGCTCGGCCAGACTGTGCTCGTGGGGCGCGCGCCGAGCGTGAGCAAGATCTCGGGCGGCCAGATTCCGCGACTCGTCACCCTCACCGGCAACGAAGACATCTCGCGCAATCACGCGCAGTTCACCATCGAGGGAGACACTGTCGTAGTGACAGACCTGCATTCGCGCAACGGCACGATCGTGACCCTCCCTGGCCGCTCACCCCAGCAGCTGCGTGCGGGGGAGCCGACCTCGGTGCTCGCCGACACGGTTGTCGACCTCGGTGGCGGCGTGACCCTCACGGTTCGGGAGTCCTGATGCGCCGCGCCCCCTCGCAGGCTCCGGAGCTGCCCGGCTACGACTACATCCGCCTGCTCGGCACCGGTGGGTTCGCCGACGTCTTCCTCTACGAGCAGCAGCTGCCCAAGCGCAAGGTCGCCGTCAAGGTGCTCCTCATCGACGAGCTCAACGATGCCTCGCACGCGGCGTTCATCGCCGAGGCCAACCTCATGGCCCAGCTCTCCGCGCACCCCTACATCGTCACGATCTACAACGCGGGCGTCGCACAGGACGGACGGCCGTTCCTCGTCATGGAGTACTGCTCCGGCGCGAGCCTCGGCGAACGCTACAAGCGCGAGGTCTTCTCGATCGCCGACGCCGTGCGCACCGGCGTGCGCCTGTCGAGCGCGATAGCGACAGCCCACTCCGTTGGCATTTTGCACCGCGACATCAAGCCCGCCAACGTGCTCACGAACGACTACGGCTGGCCCGCGCTCACCGACTTCGGAATCTCGTCGACCCTCGACGAAGAACTGCCCGTGCACACGATGACCGGTGGCCCCGTCACCGAGACCGGCACGGCGGGAACGACCGGAAGCCAGTCGGTCGGCATGAGCATCCCGTGGTCGCCCGCCGAGATGTTCGA
>Ga0247817_10000879_pt1 | contig 15986 bp, 20 predicted proteins | sample UWRJL212509R1_FD_178010 | JGI IMG/M metagenome (GOLD analysis project Ga0247817, IMG submission 178010) | Plant litter microbial communities from Arlington Agricultural Research Station in Wisconsin, United States - UWRJ-L212-509R-1 | ecosystem: Environmental > Terrestrial > Plant litter >... | reverse complement strand
AGACTTATGTGTGAGGTGGAGTTTTGGGAGGTGTGTTTTTTTGGAACAAGGTACGCCAGCTTGGTTAATGTGTTGCTGGTATCCACGCCTCACTACCAGATAGTTGATCTCGAGAGTTTATTCTCTTGTTTTAAGTTGTTAAAGAACCGACAGTTAAAATTTATTCAGAATCGACTGGCAGAAGTCGCCAGTACGCACCAGCCCGAACAGCTACAATATCGCGAGTTATGCCAGCAAAATCAAGAAGATGTTGCTCGATAGTTACGCGACCTTGCTTTTGATCAAGGTCTGCTTCGGTTTTACCGCGGCGGAACTGTACGTTAACATCAGCAGTTTTCTCATCGAGAATACTACCTGTGCTCAGTGCTGGTTCTACCTCTTGCGTCCATACCGATTTTGGGTATAGGTGCAGGTATTTTCCGAATCCCCTAGTTAGGACTACGCCTGATAGAAATTCTTCCCTAAGCTCGGACGGTACAGTCAATCGACGTTTATCGTCAAGCTTTCGTTCAAAATAATCTATACGAGCCACGTTGTTTCCTTTTGGTGGGTTGGTTGGTTATTTTTTAAATGTGTTGTTTGTCTTAGTGGGCTCTTTTTTCCACTGAACTTAGAATACTACCCACTCTTACCCACGACAACCCCCAATTTTGACAATCTTGCGATTACCTGTTGGTTTATCCACAGAACTGCGGATAACTATTATGCTTAACAGAGGTTGAGAGGTTTCAACTAAAGAGGAAAAATGTGATGTAATTATGTATTGAGCAATAGTTATCCCCATGCGAATGGTAGCTTCACCAAATAAAACACCTGAATATAAATTCAGGTGTTTTAGGTATTTAACTTAATGTATTAGACTTCGATTGAATCTTCGCCAAAGTGTTTCTGTAAACGAATAGTAATTGAACCTTCATGACGGCCGAGGCGTTGGCTTAATTGCGTCACCGATTCACCTTGTTGGAAATATTGTTTCAATTCATCGTCCTGCGCATCAGTCCATGGGCGGTAGGCGTTTGGATATGTTTCGCGCATCTTCTCAATCTTGTCAGCCCAGGTACCACTCCCCGCTGCTTTTGCTTTTGGCTCAGGCGCGTTCGCGCGTTCTTCGGCAACTTTTTCTAAGTGAGCAAACCGCTTTTTAGCGTTCGCCGCTTTAATACGGAGGTTCTCATCAATCTCCATAGCTTCAGCACTTACCTTCAAAGCCATCTGGTTTATCCCTGTTAAATAAAGGTTGTTCACATTTTTTACTCGGCTGAGTGCAACGTAGCCCATACCTTCAACGAAGGCTTTTCGAAGGTCAATACGAGCGGCGTCAAGTGTCATACCCTGTGATTTGTGAACAGTAATTGCCCATGCCAAACGGATAGGAATCTGGGTAATACTCGCCCGCTTTTTATCACCATCGCGGAGCTCCCAAGTGTCTGGAACCATCGAGATTTCTTTACCATTTTTGAATTCAATAATCGGGTAATCGGTGTGTGGTTCAAAACCAACAACCGTACCAATACTTCCGTTGGCGTACTTGCGCTCCGGGCTATTCTTCACAGCCATCACTAACGCACCTTCTTTAAGGCGTAGCATTGATGGTGCAAGCACAGACCTTTGCAAGTTCTCGACATAGTTATCAGAACCGGTCGTTGTTTGCTGATAGGTCACTTCGTCGCCATCAAGTAGCTTCAACTTAGCTTCGTTCATCTTATCGACGTCAACGTTAACCGTGTGTAACTCGGTCATCTGTTCATCTTCATCTGGGTGCACTTCAGTTCGCGCCAGAAGCGTTTCAGCATGGTTACGGCGGACATCACCGGCACGAATGGCATTAAGGATATCAATTAGCACTTCGTCGTCCTGACGGTGCTGTTCTTCAAGGTAACAAATAGTCGGGTCGAGTTCACGCCAGACATCAGAGTTGACCACAAAACTACCAGCCCGAGAGTCTCCCCTGTTAATTGGTGGAAGCTGGAAAAAGTCACCCGACATAATAAGTTGAATGCCACCAAAAGGAACATCCGGTTCTTTACGGACCAAGCGACAAATCTCATCAATCATATCTAGGCGAAAATCATGCAGCATACTAATCTCGTCGATAATCAGCACATCTGTTTTTTCGATAATTTCACGGCGGCCTTTTGCAATGTGCTCAGCGAAGCCTTGTGGAATATGGTCGCCAATGCCCATACCGGACCAGCTGTGAATAGTCGTGCCACCTAAGTGCGTAGCGGCAAGCCCGGTTGTTGCGGTGACAGATACGTGTTTACCTTCGAATTTTGCCAACTTAATAAATTGGTTCAAAACAAAAGTCTTACCGGCACCCGCAGGACCAGTTAGCAACACGCTCTCTCCCGAGAGCATAATCTCGAGTGCTAAGGATTGATTCATTCCTTTTATTATAGCCGATAAAGCTAAACTATTTCTTAAATGCGCACGATTTCAGTAGATATATAAAAGAAATTAAGCCTGACTCGGAAAGAGGCAGGCTTAATTTCCGTGTCAGGCTTTAGCAGGTTTTTCAATGCGCTTCCAGGTGGCGGTGACAGCTTCTCTTTCTCGCCGTGAAACAATCGAGCGTATCACGTGAATTTCAAAAAACTCCGCCTCTTGGTTAAGCGAGGCAGTCTTGTCGCCAATCCGCGTACCAGCCAGGCGCGTACCGACGTACGTGAAATCGTTATAGTCGCCTTCAACCCGGGACACTTTCAGCCAAATCGTAATCCGGCCGTCTTTGTCGTAGAGGTCGTTCTTCCAGTCGCTTTCGTAGCCCACCAGTTCAAGCTGAAGCCCGACGTGACGATATCGTCGTTGCCATCCCAAGGTGGAAGCAACCCATCCGATTTCCATTTCTGGTTGGGAAACAGAGCTCCAACAGTGAACGACTCCTTGCTGTCCAATACCACTTTCCGCATTTTTAACCATTGCCCACCTCTATTCTTTGTCGAGAATCGAATGATTATTGTCACTATACAATCAATAGAGGTGTAAAGCAATACTCGCTAGCCGCGTGGCGGTTCACCTTCTGGGTCGTCAAGCAGCTTCTTGCTTTTAATTTCGTAGCGTTTGCCTGTAATTTCGCTAGTGATGTAATCTTCGTTAATAAGGTTTACGAACATATCGAGGTCATTGCTGTCCATAATAATAATTGCGCCAGCGTCGTCAGTCATAAGCTCAAGGCCCATAGTGTCAGCGTAATCGATTGCTTGCTCTTGGCTAATAGCGCCAATTTCAAGTTTTTGCAGCTTGTTCACAATCTTCTTCTTTTCAAGAACGAGTGATTGGAGTGTTACTTCGCCAGGGAAACTTAACTTATACAGTTTTTCAATTTCGCTTACTTTCGCATCAGCAAGTAACTGTTTTTTATAATCATAGTTAAACAAACGTTCAAATTTGCTTTGGTTATAAATGAAGATGTCATTATCAACGATAAGTACTTGGTTATCAGCTGGAACCTTCCAGCCAAAGTCAGGTTTGAAGGACCTAAAGCCGCCATCGCTAAATTCCCAAGCGGTCGCACCTTGCAAGCCCGGGCTGATTTGCTTCACAACATAGAAGACACCTTTGCCGTCTTTGTTGCTGTAACGGGCGATAATCCCCTTCATACGCTTGAACTCGTGTTCTTGTTCAACAAATTCAACAATGTCAGAGCGTTCGTTTTCAATTAAGTGAATTAGTGTTTCAGCGCGACCAACTTTTGAAAGTTCCGTACGAAGTAATACATCTTTTTCAGATTCTACTAATTCGTAATCACGAACTGTTAAACCAGTACCAGCACCAAGGTTGATTTCATTAATCGCATCAAACAAAAAGAATGACTTAATTTGTGAATCGAGTTCATTATCAAGTTTAGTTGTATAAGGAGTATAATTTCGGTTAAACAAAAAGAATTGAACAACTAAATCATTCTTAACGGCATCAGTTTTATTCGCCCAGTTAAAGATGTCAACTGTGCCTTCTTCGCCATTTTGAGTTTCAATTTTTTCAACGTATTCAGCAGCTGCTGTCGGAACGTTTACAGGAGCAAACGCTTCAATCGGTGCATCAATATCGGGAACTTCTGAGGTATCGGTAATTTCGGGGGTTTTATCTTCGTCCATGTGTATTTTCCTATTAAGCAACAGGTTTTATTGTACCAGACGCATTCTTAATTGGGTGTTAATTTGCGCGCTGTCTTTAAAGAATTCATCAAAATCATACGGGGTCATTTCGTGGGTGTAATATTTACCATAATCTTCGTTTGGCACCGCATCAATATCAGTATGTTGAACCGTCGCCTGCCAATTGTCACCTACAAAACGGCAAAAATGATACCGACTCACGAAATCACCTTTTGTCCCAGCATCATTTCGGTCAATATAGACACTATATTCTTCCTGTAATGTTCCCTCGGTGTATTGAGTGTACGATACATGTACTTTGTTGATAATTGGTACAATCGGTGGCTCGTACTCGGCAAGCTCACCAGCATCTGTTATTAACCATGTCGTATCAGGCTCAGAGTCGGTCGTCAGATAAAGGAAATCAATACTTCGATAGAGCTTCTCTTCGTCTTGGAGAAAGCTATAGTCAACTTCTGGCGATGGGTGCGCACGCATGAAAAACGATTCTATTTCATCGTCGACCATATTCATATACATACCTAAGTCTTGCGGGTTGAGTTGTCGATACTCGAGCCGCTCTTGCCTTTGGTTTTTACCGTAGGTGTATGTTTCGCTCATGCAAAAACTATACCCTTACGCAAAAGTTATTACAACCGCACACCTTCGCGAGCTTTATTCGCCCATTCGTCGGCCATTTCGTTGCCCGGGTCACCTTCGTGGCCGCGCACCCAAGTAAGAACAGCGTTTGAGTTTTTGTGCAGTGGATAGACTTCTTGAACGATATCGAGGTTCTTAATCTCGCCGCCCTTCTTCTTCCAGCCTTTCGCTTCCCAACCGGGAGCCCATTTTGTAATAACGTTAATCCAAAATTCACTATCAGTAAAGATTTCAGCTTTTTCATCACCCGCATCTTTAAGTGCAGCTACTAAGGCCTTACCTTCCATACGAATGTTAGTCGTAATTCCTTCTTCACTTCCTAAGATGTGCGGGGCGCCGTTTTTAATAACTGAAAAGCCGCCTGGGCCAGGGTTGGGGCTTGCGCTCCCGTCGGTGTAGTAAATAATCATAGGTATTATTGTACCACCTGGTAACGGTTAGCGTTTTCGGTTTCGGTTTCGAAGGTCAATTACACCACTTGCAAGCATGCTAACCATCCCGAGTGCTCGTCGGACATGTTCTTCATTCGGAAGTTCAGCAAACTCGGCCAGGTCGTTTACATCTCTCTCGATTAAAAAGCGTTCTAATGATGAATCGATATTTTTCACATCTGCTTCAATTGTGCTATTAGTAAGCGACAATAGCACGGCAGGTTTACTTTCATTTACCGTTCCATCAGCAAGCCGAATTGGATTCCACAAGACTTCACGTCCTGAATGACTATATTCCATTTCGTGAACACTTACGCCATCAATACTATAAAAGTAACGGAGTGTGTAATCACTAAAGTCACCTTCGTGGTCAATCATGTAGGTAACCTCTTGATTGCGTTGAAGTTCAGAAGCTTGAAGTAATTCCTGAGGCTCTAAACCAAGAAAGCCATCCTCGTCATTGAGGGCATGGCCTTCTTGGCTGGCATCTTCCAAAATATCCGCTAGTACATCTGCAGGAATTTCATCTTGTTCTATATCCTGAGAAGTAATACTGGTAAGTTTATACATAGGAACGCCCGGATCGCCTCTTTTGGTGACAACATACAGCTTCGAAGCTACAAACGATAACTTGACCTCATTAAAAACCGGCTCGATTTCATAATCAAGACGTTCGAGCTCTTCCCCTAGTGTTTCAATAACACCGCGCATAGATTCTACTTGTTGCATGTCACGAAACCGCCACCTACCAATAGATAAGTTGTTCGCAAGGTGCCAAACTTCATCAGCTAAATGCTCGGTGGTTTGTAGACGTTTAGGTATGTTTCGTTCTTTATTGATATCCATATACTAGAAGTATATGGTGCACAACTTACAGAACAAAGCATCAGCGGTTAGGCGACGACTTCAATACCATTCCAAAATGCCACGTAGTTTGCGAAATCCTGCTTAACACGTTCAACTGAGCCGTCTTTCGGTTCAGGGTAATACCAAGCGCCAAAATCGTTTACTTTGCCATCAATAACTACATCGTAGTAACTTGCTTCACCCTTCCACATACACGTTGTATGGTGGTCGCTATCTTTAAAGAATTCACGTTTAAGTGAAGTTGGCGGGAAATACCAGTTTCCTTCAATGCGAATTAAATCTTCTGTTGGTGCTTCGGCGATTGTTTGGTTGTTCCAGATTGCTTTCATATACCTATTATAGCGCTTTTGAGCCGCCAGGTAATCCTATAATTGCCCGCAGGAAGCTCCGGCCCCTTAAGCGTGGGAGTGTGACATTTTCAAGTTCGTACATTTCAGCGTCACGTCGTTGTTGGCTGATAGCCTCAGCACGAGTGATAATTTTTCCAGCAATGCCCGGTTGGTACAGTTCAGCACGTTTTAATATTTCAACGTGTGCCGACCAAAAGCTTTCTTCAAGCATCAGTCGGTCTTCATCGCTCATGTCTGAAAGGTATTCGAAAGTTGCCTCTTTTAACACCTCTTGCACATGTCGCCATGACTCGTCTGCACCATCACTTACATTTTTTAACTGTTCAAGTGGTGATTTAACGGGCTCTTCCATGGGTTATAGTTCTTCTGGCTTAACCCGTCGTTGTTCAGTAGTGTCGCGATCGCGGACAGACACAAGGCCGTCAGTTTCAAGGGTATCGAAGTCGACAACAACACAGAATGGTGTTCCGATTTCATCTTGGCGGCGGTAACGCTTACCAATATTACCGTTGTCGTCCCACATAACTGCTCCATACTTCTTTTTAAGGATTGAGTATACTTCGCGGGCTTTCGCAACGAGTTCTGGTTTGTTGCGTACTAATGGAGAAACAGCAAAGCGGACAGGCGCAAGGTGCTCTGGAAGCTTAAGATAAGTACGAGCTTCGCCATTCACTTCATCTTCGGTGTAGGCAGCGGTTAAAACGGCCATAAGGGCACGTTCGACACCGAATGAAGGTTCGATAACGTGAGGTACAAATTTTTCATTCGTTCCCTTAACGTTGTAATCCATTTTCTTACCACTCACCCGTTGGATGTTTTGCAGGTCAAAGTCGGTACGGTACGCGAGACCAAGCAATTCTTCGCGTCCAATAGCAAAATCAAATTCGAAGTCGATAGTACGCTTACTGTAGTGCGCCCGGTCGTTTTCGGGTACTTCAAGTTCATGCACCATGTCATCAGGAAGGCCTAATGCTTGTGTCCATTTCCATACTTGTTGGCGCCAGTGCTCGAAAGACTCTTCCCAGGCACTTGGGTTCACAAAATATTCAATTTCCATTTGTTCGAATTCACGGGAACGGAAAATAAAGTCGCGTGGGCTAATTTCGTTGCGAAAAGCTTTACCTTGTTGGGCTAGGCCGAATGGCAAGTCTGGGTAAAAGCTATCTAGAACATTTTTGTAGTTAGTAAAGATACCTTGGGCGGTTTCGGGGCGAAGGTAACTAATTGATAAATCATCAGCAACAGGACCTACGGTTGTTTTAAACATCATGTTGAATGTACGCACTTCAGAAAGTTCGTTACCGGCTGGACTTTTGACACTATTGTCTTTAATGAGTTGGGTCATCTGTTCGAGGCTTAACCCTTCAACATCAAAGCCAGCATCTTTTAGTAAGTGGTCAGCACGAAACCGTTGTTTCGTTTCGAGGTCTTCCACGAGCGGGTCGGTAAAGGTATCGACGTGCCCACTCGCCTGCCAGACTTTTTGGTTCATAAGAATTGCGGCATCAATACCGTACATGTCTTCGCGCTGGTCGACAAACATATCCCACCAAAGCTGCATAATATTACGTTTTAGTTGCACACCAAGTGGACCGAAATCCCAGGTACCGCTGAGACCACCGTATACATCTGAACCCGGGTAAATAAAACCTCGGCGCTTTGCCAGGCTGACAATGTTTTCCATTTTTTGATTTTTTTCCATAACTGGAAGTATTATACCACAGCGCACCCCTTACAAATATTGACTTTCAGCACGCACTTGTCATAATATCCCACAGTTCTTTTTCCAATTCATGCACGTACAGCTCGACGAAAGGGTTTTTATGACGACTGAACCGAACCCGCCGAAAAGTTCCAATCTGCAACGCGGTATAGAGCTTTTCCACGACGGTGAGTACTATCTTGCACTCGGCCGTTTTGCGAACTACATTAACCTATGGCCCGTTACTGAAGAAATGGTCATCGCACTGCACATGTCGGGTGTTATCTACCGTCTCATTGGCCAGCTAGATTCATCGCTGCGAGTCCTGTCCGAAGCCCGTACTAAAGCCCAGGAATTAAAAAAACCAGAGCTTGAAGCCTCGATTGTCGAAGACCTCGAAGCCACCGTCCATGCACGGCAAAAGTCGCGCAAGTTTAAGGAAAAAGAATAGCCCCCTACTTTTGAGTAGCGGGGCTTTTTTCTATTCTAACGCAGCGTGTTCCCGTGCCACCCGCAAACATTCGGGTAGTATTGAACCAATTCCACCAATTTGCACCAATACCTTCAACGACCGAGTAGCAATCAAACGCAACAATTTAATATGTTCGCTAGTTATTTCACCACTTAATAACGGGCGTAGCCCCTCTTCACTCGAGTCGTAGCGATATTTTAGTTCGGCTGATAATGGCGCACCGTCTATGTCACGGTCGAGGTTAATTTCGCGCCCAAGTAGCGCCGAGTAGCGCAATAAAAACCAGGTTTCAATAAGTTCTGAAGGAATAGTGAGTGCATCCAAGGCAGCCAGCACTTCCGAAAGGAGGTCAAACCATTCTGGCTCATCCACCGTATCACTAGCAGCACCAACTAATTTAATGGCACGGTAGCCAAACTGTAACCGGTCGTAGTCTTCAAGAATGTGGCGATAAAACTTTATCAATTGGGCGGAGGTTAAAATGCCTAGGTCACCCCTACCCTCGCCAATAACGACATCGGTAATAGCAAACAGCTCAATACCGCCAGCCAGCTTGCTTTTCTCTCTACGGACACCTTTCGCCATTACACTGCGTCGCCCTTCTGGGGTAAGCAAAGACAAGATACGATCTGCCTCGCCGAAATTTGTCCGTCGCAATACTATCGCTCGGGTTCGTAGGGTTTTCATTCGACACTCCGAATAGCCGCTATTAAATCTTCCGGGTACATTGTTGTCTTGTCTACAACGCGCATTACCCCATATTCTTTTAGCTTTTTTGCATCGAACTGGTCGGCGATATTAGTACATAACACCACCGGTACCATGCCAGTATCTGAATAAGATTGTAGTTCATTTAATAAGGCGAAGGCGGTTGAGCCAGCCAATAGTACATCCAGCACAATAATCTCGGGTTTAAACGAATCGACTAATTCAATCGCCGCTGGGGCGTGCGGGGCAATTTGCACCTCATAACCAGCATCGGTAATGATGCTCGCTTCAACTTCAGCCAACCAGGCGTCATCCTCTACTAGCAATACCCGGGTCATAGAAAGCTCAGCTGGTTAGAGGCTTGCAGCTCAACATAAAAGGTCGCGCCGTCCTTGTGGCGAACGGCACCAATTCGGCCATTCATTGCATCAGCAAACTGGCTGGCGATATATAAGCCAAGCCCACTGCTCTCTGGCCGGGCGTGAATAGTTTGTGGCGCAGTTTCAAGTTTCTTCTGCAAAGTACGCCACATATCACTCGATAAGGCTGGGCCAAAATCACGCACCCCTACTCGTACCACGCCGGATTTTTTAAAGGCTTGGATTTGCAAGTGGACTGCTGTACCAGGCTGACTGTAATGAAGGGCGTTATCGCTAAACCCTAACAATATACGCCGGAGTAAATCACGGTTCGCCACTAATAATAATGGGTGGCGTCGGCCCTTGACTGCAACCGAGCGCCCATAGGCAGCAAACAGCGGCTGGAGTTCACTGACTACATCGCGACACAACTGGTCAGGGTTGATTGGTTCAAGTTGGAACATGGCGGAATCTAGCCGGGCGGCCTTAGTCAGGTCGCTCGTAAGCCGCAAGGCACGTTCAGTAGTTAAGACAGTTTGGTGCAACAGTCGTTGACGCTCAGCAGTAGTAAGTTTGTCATCACCAAGACGTAAGGCAAGTTGGCGGACCAACGCAAGCGGCGCTTTTAACTCGTGAGCCGCCGCTACTAACGGTGTCACCTCAAAACTCCCCTCGCCTCTATTCATGTATATAGTGTATCACCGCGTGAAGCCTTCAAGCAAAGACAAGCATAATGATTCCTGATGATTTATTTGTTGAACGTAATTGTCGAAACAAGCGCATCGAAATCGCCACGGAATGTTTCAGCATCGCTACGGATAGTAACTGTTTTGTCGCGAATCTTAAATACAACTGCAAGGCCGCGAATGTCCTTTGTGAAGGCGCCTTCTAAGCGAGTACCGTCAGTACCATCAGCCTTGACGGAAGAGGTTTTTAAATCACCTTTTTTAACTAAACCTTCGTACTCAGCTAAGACTCGTTCAACATCTTTTTGTTCGATAGTGACCCTTAATGCATATTGTGTGTCGCTTTTGATTGGTGGGACACTGGCTGGGTTAAAGTACGCTTCAAAGGTAGAACCACTTGCGGCGTCTTTATTAACAAACACACTCCAGGTTTTTGGATAATCAAAAGCTAAACGGCCGTAATCGTCGGGGCCAGCAAATTGGCGGTTTGGTTGTTTCTCTTTTTGGAGGAAATCAGCTGCATCTTTATCAGCTTGGTCTTTCACACCGGTTGCTACAGCCGTTGAAATTTTTGCATCGGTGTTATCTTTTTGGTCGAGATAATTCATGTATGCCCAAACACCCACTCCGCCAGCAGCTAAAGTTGTTGCAATAAATACAATAGTAAGAATGAGCCATTTTTTTGATGGTTTTGGTGGTATAACATAGTTGTTCACAGATTGCTGAGGTGCGGCAGGTGCATAGCCCGGTTGTTGGGGTGGAATTTGAGGCACCCCTTGTTGGGTGTAGGGTGATGCGGGTTGAGTTGGCTGGACCGGTTGCGGTTGTTGGCCAAACTGAAAGTCAGGGTTCATATCTGTCATTATACTTATGCTACGCTTGCCTGTAAAGGATGGAACTCATACAAATGGAAGGCTTCATAATTTCGAACAACAGGAACGTTTGGCAATGGGCTGCCATAGCAAATTAAAATCAGCTGTTTATTTAAGCGTGTCGCCTCTGACTGCATTTTATTCATAAGTTTTTTACCATCTCGTTCAACCGAAAATGCATAAATCAATGTAGCCGCCTCGGGAAATTCGGCTGTCCAGAAGTTTGCCATAGTTACCGTAACTTTCGTATCGCCCCGTGACAGCCATTTTGAAACCACTACGAGTAATGGGCTAATTTCATAGCCAACAGCAGTTGCACCGCGCCGGCTGACTTCACGAAGTACCACCCCGTCCCCACTGCCAACATCAATCACTACGTCTTTAGTATTCAGTGGATACATATTATCGAACATGCGCTTAATATCACGGCGACGGCTTGGTACATACGGCGCGCCAAAAAAGACACTAAAACCTAACAGTACTATAATGCCGCCGACAATATACAGCCACATACTATTCTTCGGTATCGAACTTCTTTTTAACGACTTTAATATCGTTCTTTAGCTTCGTTAGGTCTTTTTCGATTTCTTCAGCCAATGCTTCGGCTTGCTTGAACTTATCAAAAGCATCCTCAAGCTTAAAAGCCGGGCTTTGGAACCAGGCCACTAATTCTGATAGTTCGCTCAATTGTTCTTGAACTGTTTTATTACTTTTTTCTGACATTTTTCACCTCCGCCGTAGCTATTTCATGTAATGTTTCAATTTCAACCGTTGCACCCAGCGCGACATCCCCTCTTAGCAAGGCATAGCCCCGTTTCAATACGTTTTCCGGGTTGAGTTGTGCCGTCGCCAGCCTTAATGCCGCCAAGCGTTCGAAGTTCTCATCGAGCTTTTCACGGATGCGCCGGAAGGCTGCTTCAAGTTGCTGTTTAGTCCGGGCCGAGTATTCATCAATCGCCTGTGTTAACTGGTAACCCAACGACGCCGCTTTTTGGTGCGATGCCCGAATGATTTCGTTGCGGTCTGGCACTAAAATTTCCGCGGCGTTAGTTGGGGTAGCTGCTCGAACGTCTGCCACCATATCGGCTAGCGTATTATCAACTTCATGCCCGACCCCAACCAAAGTTGGAATACGACTTTCAGCAATCGCACGGGCTAGCGGTTCGTCGTTGAATGCCATTAAGTCTTCGGCGCTTCCCCCACCACGCACAATTACCAGTACCTCAGGCAGCACTTCAAGGCTATTAAAGTAACGAATCGCTCGAATCATTTGGTCGGGTGCTGGTACGCCTTGTACTTGCGTATGGGCTACATCAACTGACATACCGCCCCAACGTTCATTAATAATTTTACAAAAATCAACGTAGCCAGCCGATTCGGTACTGGCAATAACGGCAACTCGTTGCGGAACACGAGGCAACCGGCGTTTACGTTCTGGTGCAAATAACCCCTCGGCTTCAAGCTTCGCTTTTAATAAATCAAACCCTTTTTTAATTGACCCTTCACCAACAGGTTTCATCGCCCGAACGTTCAAGCTAAAGAAGCCTTTATTATTCAAGCGTGGGTTGGCGACGACTAATAATTTCATACCGTCTTCAATGGGCATTCGAAGTTGGCTGAGTACCAAGAAGCACCCTACAACCGCGCCGGCATCTTTTAGTTTAAAGCTAACCCACTTACCTTGCGATACCCTAAATTCAGTCACCTCACCAATGACGCTCACTGATGGATAGGCGTATTCGAGGGTTTGGTTCGTAAGGGTTACGAACTCACTAACTGTCAGCTGGAGTGGGTTGTTTTCCATATTTCAAAATAGTTAGTTGATAGAAAATGTATCCGAACAAAATAGTACCCGATAGCAGTGTGACGCGGGCTAGCAAGGTACCGGCAATAGCAATTTCCGGTGGAATACTGCTAGCTGCTAAGAATGCTACCATGACGGCTTCGTAGACACCGGCCCCACCAGGGGTTACCGATACCGCACCAGCAATTGAAGCAATACCGAAGGCGACGAACAGGAGCGCTGGGTCAACTTGATAGCCAAGGGCTGAGAATGACACCCAAATAAGGGCGACATCGAGTACGTTTGCAATAATTGCCCAAATAAACGGCGTTATCAAAATGCGTCGGTCGCGGCGAATGGCCATATAATCGCCGTGTAGTCCATCGAAGAATTCAAGCAGTACTGCTAGTTTTACGATGTCCTTTTTCTTGCCACGAGTAATCCAGTTTATAAAACGGTTTGAAATTTTTGTTGCCCAAGCAGAAAATGCTCGTAAGCGCGGTAAGCTTTTAATAAGCCAAATACCGAGTAACGTGCCACCAATAGCGACTACCATTAAAGCGCCGCCTACAATCACAATAGTGCGATCAATTTGGTGGTTGAACGTCAAGATAATCATTGCAACACCAAGCAGCAATACGAAACTAAGGAACGTTAAAGTGAAGCGGACAATTTGCGACATGGTTGAACGTGATACCGGCACCTTGTGTCGGCTGAGTACCCAAGCTAGGTACGAAAAGCCAGCCGCTCCCCCGCTTGGTAAGATATGGTTTACGAAGTTAAGTTCTAACGCCAGCCGGGTCATTGCACCATGACTCATATTTTTTATCTCACCCTTGGCGCGCAGATACGAGAAAATCATCCCACCGGTTGCATAGTAACTAGCGAATTGAATAGGAATTAAAAGCAGCAAAATAAAGACGTTTACTTGCGACAAAAGGCCGGTTGCTTTTTTAATTTCTGGCCATGCGGCAATCACCACTACAGTAAGTAGCACTAACGTGACAATTGTTAACCAACCACGGAAAGAAAGCTTCATATAAATCATTATACAACTTTTACTCCGTAAGGGGTGGACAATGTTATAATAAGTTTATGCACATTGCCCTTCTTGGTCGCCAGCCGGCCTTATCTATCGCCGAACTCGAACGAACCTTCAACCGGGTCAGCTGGTTTTCAGCCGACACCGCCCTAGTCGACACCGAATCTTTTGATATCCAAAAACTTGGTGGTACCCAAAAAGCTGGTAAAGTCGCCTTTGAAATTAACGCTACCAACGACTGGCGCCGCATTACTGATGCGATTATTCAGCACTACTCTCGAAAATGGGGTTCATACGACGGAAAAATCACCCTTGGCTTAAGCGCATACGGGGTTGATGTCAATGTTCGCGACCTACAAAAGGTTGGCTTAATCCTTAAAGGAAAGCTCAAAGGCAAAGGCGCCAGCATTCGTTTGATCCCTAACCAGGAAATTGCCTTAAGCTCGGCAACCTCACACCATAACAAACTTGGCTTAGCTGCCAACAAAGTAGAACTAATGATTATTAAAGGTGGTAAATCAATTATCGTTGCTGAAAGCACCGGCGCGCAAAACATTACTGCCCTTGCCGCTCGTGACCAAGGCCGCCCACGCCGCGATGCTTTCGTAGGTATGCTACCACCAAAGCTGGCTCAAATTATGATTAACCTAGCTGGCCCTATCGACAAAGACCCAGCATCTGATTTACTCAAACCTCGTATCCTCGACCCGTTCTGTGGAACTGGTGTGCTATTACAAGAAGCAATGCTGATGGACTACGCCGTTTACGGTACTGACCTTGCCGAAAAAATGATTCGCTTCAGCCGCGACAACTTAAACTGGCTACAAGATACCTACCGCTTTACAGCCGAATGGTACTTGCACGAAGGTGATGCGGTTGACACTAAATGGCAACAACCTGTCGATGCCGTAATTAGCGAATCATACCTTGGCCAACCATTTAGCGCCCCGCCATCTTCAGCAAAACTTATTGAAGTTCGCGGCAACTGTAACTTTATTATTACCGGCTTCTTGAAAAACCTTAGCGCCCAAATAAAACCTGGTACACCGGTTGTATTAGCCGTTCCAGCCTGGAAAGATAAAGAAGGCCGTTTCACCCACCTACCACTCATCGATAACCTCGAAGAACTTGGCTTCGAGCAAGTAAAGTTTGAAACCGTTCCAACTGAACAATTACTGTACCACCGGCCTGACCAAGTCGTTGCCCGTGAGCTTCTTGTTTTAACAAAAATTTAGTTTGAAATAATAACGAAAAATAATTGGATAATTGCTAGTACCATAAGCACGATACTGCTGACGATAACGCCTATTCTTTCGATTTTTGTGTAATCTTTTAGCATAAAAACACTTCCACCGTCGAATATTGTTATATATTTGGAAACACAGAACCCGCCGCTAGGCGGACCGTAAGATCCCGCATAAGTTTCCCTATGCGACGCGTTAACATGCCTGAACGACGGGGTCAGTACTGTTAACGCGATTTTCAACCATACCTTACGAGAGTTTAAATTCATAAGGGTTAGGCTGTCTGCCAAATTGTATTTGGAGCCACAAAGGGCTTTCCACCTCTGATTTTAGCACATCAACCATTAAATACTTTTGAACTTTTAGCTAAAAAGAAGGGATTACGCAAAGGAGCTTGGAAGGGGTTTGGCGTATTTTGCATCATCTGGTGAAACCTATTAATTCAACCTCGGTTTCCTTGAGAGCATGAGGCTGTCTGAGCGCAGCGAGTTCCGAAAGCACCAAAGAAGCCGAGGTTGAATTAATAAGGCTTAAGACAGCAAGATTAGAAATATAGCTAGGCTTCCCAAACCCCTTGACACATCCGTTACTTTTAGATACAATTGAACAGATTGAACGAGCGTCAGTGCTCAAGGAGAAAATAATATATGTCACACGTAAAAGCAGGTGGTTCAAGTAAAAATAACCGCAACAACGCCGGCCCTCGCCTAGGCGTT
>Ga0247817_10000876_pt1 | contig 15997 bp, 14 predicted proteins | sample UWRJL212509R1_FD_178010 | JGI IMG/M metagenome (GOLD analysis project Ga0247817, IMG submission 178010) | Plant litter microbial communities from Arlington Agricultural Research Station in Wisconsin, United States - UWRJ-L212-509R-1 | ecosystem: Environmental > Terrestrial > Plant litter >... | reverse complement strand
AAAAGGCTGTTACAAAAACCCCCAGTATAGTGCCGTAAATATAGGAACCAAGTTGATTTACCGCCTCTAACAAATTACCCAATTTACTTGCGTAAAGCGCCATAACAATACAAACAAGCCCCCAAAATACCGTGGCCGCGCGAGACGCGTTCAGATAATTCTGATCAGAAGCCGTTTTGTTGATACCGCGTTTATAAATGTCAATAACCGTAGTTGACGCAAGCGAGTTAAGCGCGCTGGCGGTTGAACCCATTGATGCCATAAACACAATAGCTATCAATAAACCTATTAAGCCCTTCGGCAAGTAATGCGTTACAAAGTTCAGAAACACATAGTTGGTATCGTTGGTATCGGCCTGGGCGTTGTTTTTTTTCATTATAGCCATACCGTCCTGCCGTATTTTGCTTACTGCCCCCTCGGTTTCCTGTAACTTTAACTTGGCTTGCTCAATACGTTTATCGTCTTTGCTATCAATAGCATTTACCAGATCATTAGCAGTGGCTTTTCTTTGTTCAAAGGCTTTAGTGTATTCGCTCTCCAATGCGTTATACTGCGTTGCGTATTCGCTTTTTTGCACCTGCTTAACCTCGTACTGGTTAAAAAACATGGGCGGCCTGTTAAACTGGTAAAACGCGAACACCAGCACCCCTATCAGCAAAATGCAAAATTGCATAGGGATTTTTATCAGGCCATTCATTATCAAGCCCATCCGGCTTTGTCCTACCGAGCTACCTGTTAAGTAACGCCCAACCTGGCTCTGATCTGTACCAAAATAAGATAACTGTAAGAAGAAGCCACCGATAATTCCGCTCCAGATGTTATAACGGCTGTTAGGATCAAACTTCCAGTCGATAACATTCATCCGGCCCAGTTTGCCTGCCAGTTTTAGCGCGTGCCCAAAGCCTACATTCTGCGGCAGCAATGCTACTACCATCGCCCCGGCGGCAAACATCCCCAAAAAGATAATGCTCATTTGTAGCAACTGGGTATAGGATACCGCTTTTGTACCGCCGTAAACGGTGTAGAATATTACCAATCCACCAATAAACAGCGTGGTGTAAGTGGTATTAATGTTAAGGATGGTAGAGAGGATAATTGATGGGGCGTATATGGTTATGCCTGTTGAAAGCCCGCGCTGTACCAAAAACAAAAAAGCTACCAGCGAGCGTGTTTTCAGGTCAAAGCGCTGCTCCAGGTACTCGTAAGCAGTGTAAACTTTTAGTTTGTGGAAGATCGGCACGAACGTAATGCAAAGCACTATCATTGCCAGTGGCAGCCCGAAGTAGAACTGCACAAAACGCATCCCGTCTGAATAAGCTTGCCCGGGAGCTGAAAGGAAAGTGATAGCGCTGGCTTGTGTAGCCATTACTGATAGCCCTATGTGGTACCAGGGCAGGGATCGTCCGCCTACAAAATACTGATCAATGTTTTTTGTAGCGCCGCTTTTCCATATTCCATAAACTACTATGGTTAATAGGGTAACGGCAAGAACAATCCAGTCTATTACGCTCATCTAAAATACAGCGTGATGAGCCAGAAAAAAATGATAAGGAAAACCAGCCAAACTATAACTACACCATAAAAATGGTTCCAGCTACGTATAAAGGGTGGTAATTCAGTATCAGACGTGTTTTTCATGTCCTTTAACGAACGTTCTTAAAAAGAAGCCCGCAAATAACAAACCGGTAACACCTAAACCAATTATAAAGCCGGGACCGCTGTTGGTAACCACACCGGTAAACATACCGGCTAAAAGGCCAACCAGGTAATAAACAGAGTAGAAATTATTGTCTTCGTGTTGTTTCATTGTTGTTATTATGTAGTACGGCAAAAGTAATTGATTATGCGTTGTATAGCAAGCTAAAATTTTAAATGTAATGGGGCTCTGTCAACCTCAGTGTTCTCTGCGCGTCCTTAGCGCTCTCTGCGTTAAAATTTAACCACAGAGAACACAGAGATTTTCGCAGAGAGCGCTAAGGGCAATTTCTACTTAGGTTTACTCAACAAATTTACAAACAACCTGTACGCTCCCGGAACACCCGCAGGTAACTCTCTAAAGAACACCAACGATGTGTAAATAAACCTGCCCTTGCCATAATCGCCAACTATTAACGAGCCTGGATTAGGTTGCTCACCGGCATCATTCATTTGCAGGATGCTTTTATAACGAGGATCAATATTGCTTACAAAATATAGCCCGCGCTCCTGGATCCAGCCATCAAAATCAGCCTGGGTAATTTTGTTAGGGTAGTTCAACACCGGGTTGCTTGGATCAAGGAAAGTAACCGCGGCATTTTCATCAGTAACGCGCTGGTTAACCGGGCGCATAGGGTACGGACCAGGGTTTACCACTATACCATTATTATTATTGTATTGCACCACCAAATTACCGCCGTTGTTAACATACTCCATCAATCGCGGCTGCATTACTGTTAGTCGGGGATTTACATTGTAGGCACGTATGCCTGTAACTATGGCATCGTAAACAGATAGGTCGGCGTTCATTATCTCTGCTTCTGTAAGCTGATGGACATCATAACCTACCTGCATAAGTGCTTCGGGAACAAGGTCACCTGCACCGGCTATGTAGCCAATTTTTTTGCCGGCGGTTTTAAGGTCTACATTAATTAGTTTAGTTTGCGCCGGTGGGAACAGTGTGATAGCGGGCACATGGTCATACAATATGCGCTGTATGCCCAGGCTCCAATCTTTGTCGCCGGTTTTTACTACGGCCTGTAGTACGCTTACTTTTTGTTTACTATCCGATGGGGTAACGGTGAAAGACGCTATCCACTCCGCGCCTTTATCTTTATCAAAATCAATTTTTTCCGGCGATATTTTCCAGCCGGCTACCGGTTTTAAACTAACGCTGCCTGTTGATTTGGTAAAAGCCTGCATTTTAATCTGCACGGTTTGCGACTGCTGCGTATTAAAAACGTAATCTGCATTAATGATATTTGCCGAAACCGGCGGAGCAATTACAAGTGGTTGATAGATTTCGCCCTTGGCGGGGTCAACATACTTATACATTACAGGGCGTTCATAGCTTACATATATGCCGGCAATTGTAAACTGAAATGTTACGCGCTTGTAGTCAGGATTTTCCGGACTACCAACTTTGGTTTCATCATTTATTGAGTATATGCCAATAGGGTGTGGAGATTCCAGCCAATAAGGTTGTGTAACGTTTCCGGCATAATCACTTAAACTAAAACTTTTCAATTGATTTATTGGCAAATCGCCACTTGCAGGCTGCTCAGTCTTTTTTGCGTCTGTTTTACCGTTAAAGTTGGATACTTCCACTTTATTAAGCTTTACATCTGGCAACAGTCTGCTTATTATTTGCGCATTTACTTTTATTTCTTCTCCTGCCGCGTAAGTAGGCTGCTGCACGTAAGCCTCAAACCACAAACCCGCACAAGCGGCAATCAGATCTTTCAATCCTTTTGATTTTTGCTCTCTCCAATAAGGGTCGCTTATCGCTTCAACCTTGGTCAGCAAAACCACCAAGGCAGGTACAGATTTTTCAGGATGCTCAATATCCAGTTTCTTTCTGATCGTAGCAATATCGGAAGAGATCTCGCCGCCACCTTTTACACGCGCCCAAGTTGTGTTAACGCCATCCATCAGGTCGGTTTTCGGCGCATCGCCTAAAATAATACGGAAGGTCTCGGTAGCATCGCCGCGTTGTTTGGCACTACCGAAGCCTTGTGTTTTATGGTTGGAGCGGCTATCGGCAGCAACTTCGCCATAGCCTTTGCCCAAGGCAGTGTTATAAGCACCGGTACTCAATTTAAAAGGCCCCTCGGTGTTGGCACCACCAAAGTTGGCCCCGTTTAAAAGCAAGCGTTTAGCCTGCCATACCTCTACAGATTTTAATTGCTCAGGAAAACGCGTCGGGTCTGCCGCCGCGGCATATGCCTCCTGCGCTATAATGGCTGATGAAGTATGGTGGCCGTGGCCACCCTCGCCGGTTGTAGGAAAACGGCAGATAATAATATCCGGTCTAAATTTTCTTATCACCCAAACGGCATCGCCTAAGATTTTTTCGTGATCCCATATTTTCAAGGTTTCCTCAGGCCCTTTTGAAAAACCAAAATCATTAGCCCTGCTAAAAAACTGTTCGGCACCGTCCATTCTCCTGGCCGCCAAAAGCTCCTGTGTACGTATCAAACCAAGCAGTTCGCTTTGCTCGTTGCCTATCAAATTCTGGCCGCCATCGCCGCGTGTTAAGGCCAAATAACCTGTGCGGTAATGTTTCTCTAACGCCAGATACGCCAGCAAACGCGTGTTCTCATCATCGGGGTGGGCGGCTACGTATAGCACGCTGCCTAAAACATCCAGTTTCTTCAGTTCCTGCAGAATAGTCCCCGGATCAGAAGGCGGAGCGGTTTGTGCGTAAACTGCACTACCCCATAATAAAATTGCGGCAAGTAATTTGATATGCTTCATAGCGATAAATATATGCAAAGATTGGATTAGTTAAAAAGTCGGAAAGTCCGGAAGTCGGAAAGTCCGAAAGATGTTACATGTTTAGTTGAAAGAGTTGGAAAGACAGGAAGTCGGAAAGTCCGTAAGATTTGATTGTCCGGATGAAAGTATTTGGTACAATACACTGTCGCTAAGGCATATTTTACTTTCCGACTTCCGGACTCCCCTGACTTTCCGACTAAAAATCAATCAATCGATTAATTTTTTATTATTGATAATCAGCGACTTATATCGAATGACAAAAATATGACACATATTTAATCAATCGTTTGATTAATTTTGACCTATTGAAATTATGGACAAAGATAAAATAGACAAAAAGGACTACATTCTGGACGTAGCAGAGCGCGTTTTTGCAGATAAAGGGTTCGACGGTGCATCTACCCGATTAATATCAGGAGAAGCCGGTGTAAATATGGCTATGCTCAATTACTACTTCGGTTCAAAAGAGGGTCTTTTCCTGGCTATCATTGAACGTAAAATATCGCATTTCCAAAATATTCTGCAAAACCTGGGCAGTAATGAAAACATGAGCGCCTGGGATAAAATGGAGACCTACATAGAGCTTTACGGCGATAAAATTGTAAGCAACAACTGTTTCCAGAAACTGCTTTATAAAGAAATGGTGATGGACCGCGGCAATGAGCTGTCAGAAAAACTGCGCAACATGTTGCTTAAAAATGTTGCCGAAGTAGAAAAGATCTTAAAAGAAGGCATAAAAGCCGGCGACTTTAACGACCATGTTGATATCCCGATGGTGATTGCCACGCTTTATGGCACAAAAAACTACATTATTAATACTCCGTTAATGTCATCGTCACTGTTGGGTTATGATATTTATAACGACGAAATGATAGAGAAAAAGCTTAAACCTCAGATAAAAAGCTTTATGAAGAATTTACTAAAATGCTACCTGCTAAAACAACAATGAAAATACAATTGAACACATCTCACCACTTCCATTTGATTAAGATACCGCTGTTAGCCGTTATTTTAGCCATACTACTAATGGGCCTTGTAAACAATGCCCGCGCACAGGATAAAAACCTTCGCCTGGAAGAAGCCATACAAATGGGCCTTCAAAACAGCAAGGTGTTAAAACTGTCGCAAGCTAAAATAGACGAAGCTGTATCACAATACAATCAAGAAAAAGATCGCGCCCTGCCAACAGGCTCGGTAAGCTTTGCTTACAACCGCGCACAGATCCCTGCCAACAAATTAAACTTTGGCGAAGAGTCTATTGCACTGCCAAAAAGCGCTAATGCTTTTTTGGGGATAGCATCAATTAATCAAACCATTTTTGCCGGGCACCGCTTAAGGTACGCGCAAGAGTCAACCGATCTGTTAACCAGCATATCACGTTTAGATGCTGTAAAAGATAAGGACCAGATAACTTACGATATAATTAACGCTTATTATAACCTGTATAAAGTACAGCAAAGCCTGAAGGTAGTTAAAGAAAACCTGGAAACTATTGACGAGCAGATTCACCAATCTCAACGCTTTTTTGAGCAGGGCTTGGTTACTAAAAATGACGTGCTTCGTTTCCAGCTCCAACGTTCTAACGTGCAAATAAACGGCGTTGATCTGGAAAGCAATCGCAAGATCATTAATCATAACCTTAACATTCTATTAGGTTTACCAGAGACAACCCGTTTAGTTATTGATGAGATACCAATGGCTAAGCGCTCAATTGCTACTTTGAATGATTATATCGATTCGGCATTGGCTAACCGCCGCGAACTGGCGCAACTAGGCCTGCGCGATCGTATTGCCGAAAACAACATCAAAAGCATAAAGGCAAATACTACCCCTACCCTTTCTGCATCGGCAGGCGCTTATTATGTGGATGTATCAGCGAATCCGCTGCCGCGTAGCGGCAACTTTATTACGCCTATCACCGTTGGCCTTACCGCATCATGGAACTTATCCAGCTTGTGGAACAACAAAAATAAACTGGCCGAAGCTAAAATACAGCAACAGGAAGTGGCCATTAACAAGGGTGTTGTGTCTGACCAATTGCGTAATGAGGTTAACGAGAACTACCAGAACTACACAACCGCCATGGAAAAAATTCAACTGCTGCAAACAGCAATTGAGCAAGCCGGCGAGAACAAAAACATACTGGCATCAAAATACAAAAGCAATATAGCATCGGCAATTGACAGGGCAGACGCTGAGACGCTGCTTTACCAGGCTCAGATCAATTTAGCATTAGCTAAAGCCGATGCTGATCTGGCTTACTATACCTTAATAAAATCAACCGGAAAACTTAATAAATAATTACTCTAATACAATGGCAAAGCAACAAACCGCTACTGAAGATACACCCGCTAAAAAACCAAATAAAGTACTCCCTATTATATTAGGCGTGATACTGTTAGGTGGTATAATTTTCGGGGTAAAAGAATACTTATATTACAGCAAACACGTTGATACAGATGACGCGCAAATTGACGCGGATATAAGCCCTGTTGTGGCCCGCGTAGGCGGATATGTAGACAGCATAATGTTTGAAGAAAACACCCAGGTAACCAAGGGACAGGATCTGGTTAAAATTGATGACCGCGACTACAAAGTTAAACTGGAGCAGGCCCAGGTTGCACAAACCGGCGCCGCAGCAAACGTAGGCGTTGGCGAGTCGCAGATCTATACTAACACGGCTAATTCTGCCGTTGCACGTGCGCAGATGGAATCATCAAAAGCACGTTTAGATAAGGTAGAGAAAGATTATCAGCGTTATGCCAACCTTATTAAGGATGGTTCTATAACCCAACAACAATTTGATCAGGCAAAATCTGATCTGGAAGTTGCACAAGCTACTTACCGCGCATCGCAAGATCAATACAAAGCTGCACAGCAACAAATTAACACTACCCGCAGCGAGTTAAAGGTTACTAATACTGGTGTTAACCAGCGCGAGGCTGACATAGACTACGCCAAACTGCAATTAAGCTATACCCGCGTTATTGCCCCTGCAAGTGGCATCGCGTCAAAAAAGAATGTGCAGTTAGGGCAGTTAGTACAGGCAGGGCAAACACTGTTTAACATAGTGAATGAGAACAGCCTGTTTATTACCGCTAACTTTAAAGAAACCCAGTTAGAACAAATAAAGAACGGCCAGAAAGTGCATGTTGAAGTGGACGCTTACCCCGACATGGAAATAAGCGGAACTGTTTACAACTTCTCGCCTGCTACAGGTGCTAAGTTCTCTTTACTGCCACCGGATAACGCGACAGGTAATTATGTTAAAGTGGTACAACGTGTACCGGTTAAAATAAAACTGACAGGCAATAAAGAAGATCTGGCTAAGCTACGTGCCGGTATGAGTGTAAATGTATCAGTACTAGTTAAAGAATAATTAAATGGCCGAAACTGGTTTTAAAAAATGGATCATCACAATAACGGTGATAACAGCTTCGCTATTGGAGCTGATTGACACCACTATTGTGAACGTAGCGCTGCCCCACATACAGGGAAACCTGGGCGCAACGCTTGAAGATGTGGCATGGGTAGTTACCGGTTATGCAGTGGCCAACGTAATTATTTTGCCAATGTCTGGCTGGCTGGGGGGCAGGTTTGGCCGTAAAAATTATTTCCTCGCCTCAATTATCGTGTTCACCTTTGTATCCTTTTTGTGTGGTAACGCGCAAAATATGGATGAACTGATCATCTTCAGAATTTTACAAGGGCTTGCAGGCGGCGGCCTTATATCAACTGCGCAGGCCATCTTATTAGAAACCTGGCCCCGCGAACAGATAGGCACCGCAACAGCATTATTTGGCTTAGGCGCGGTAGTAGGCCCAACGGTAGGCCCAACCATTGGCGGCTGGATAGTTGAACAATACGCATGGCCTTGGATATTTTATGTAAACATACCGGTTGGCGCGCTGGCTGCTTTTTGCGCCTATACGTTTATTCGAGAGACGCCGAAGGAAGAGAAAAGACCCGTTGATTGGTGGGGAATTGTGTTGCTTGCAGTTGCCGTGGGTAGTTTGCAAACCGTATTAGAAAAAGGCGAAAGCGAAGATTGGTTTGCTACCCCTTACATCTTAATATTATCAGTAAGCGCTGTTCTGGGTACATTCCTGTTTATATGGAGAGAAATGAGTACCGACCACCCTATTGTAAACTTTAGCATATTGCGGCATCGTAGTTTTTCGGTGGGTATGTTTACCTCGTTCATTCTGGGCTTTGGTTTGTATGGGTCTGTGTTTGTATTCCCCGTGTTTTGCCAAACCCTGTTGGGCTTTGATGCGCAGCAAACCGGCGAGCTATTGTTTCCCGGTGGTTTGTGTACCATTGTTATGATGCCTTTTATTGGCAAAATGCTTAACAAAGGTATTCCCGCGCAGTTTATGGCAACAGCGGGTATGTTTCTGTTCTTTGTGTTTACCAATATGTTGAGCCACTCTACGCTGCAAACCGGCGAAAAAGATGTGTTAATACCTCTGCTTGTTCGTGGTGTTGGTATGGCCTTGCTTTTTGTGCCTTTAACTACACTTGCCATGTCGGACCTTAAAGGAGCCGAGTTGGGACAGGGATCAGGACTTAACAACATGATGCGTCAGTTAGGCGGCTCTTTCGGTATTGCGGTTTTGACTACGCTTATACATACAAGGCAGGCATTTCACCGCAGTGTATTGTTAGAGAATATAAACGTTTACAACCCTGCATTTACTGAAAGGTTTAACGGTTACATACACACGTTTATGGGTAAAGGCAAATCTATGCTGGATGCTACAACAATGGCTTACAAGGCAATGGAGGGCGTTATAACACGCCAAACGCTATTGCTTACTTATGATGATGCTTACTGGCTATCGGGCATGGTGATGTTGTTTTCCATCCCGTTATTGTACCTGCAACCTTTTAAAAAGAAGCTAAAAGCTGTTACAGATGCACATTAAAGAACAAAAGCCGTTCCTTTTTAAAAGGGAACGGCTTTCTCCAAAAAATTAACAATTAAGTTTAGTCGCCTCCGGATAAACCGCTTTCCTAACACAAAAAGTATCTGCCGGAGACTTATGTTTAAATCTTATCGATAAAATTATAAGTTTTTTTATAAAACAAAGCATCTTTTTTATTCTTTTAATGAAAAAAATTTGCCCCGTATACAAATCTGAACGTTTTTTGTTAAACCAAAAGTAAAAAACACTCATCTTGTTTATTGATGTATTTAATTTGAGTTAACACATGGCGTTTGCGCAAGCTTTTGAAATATGGTGGCAGCAACAAACCTGGCAGGAGCTAACGGGCTTTACAACCGGCCTGTTATGCGTATACCTGGCGGCTAAAAACGTTATCTGGAATTGGCCCCTCGCTATCATCAGCGTAGTTGCGTACGCCTTTATCTTTTTTGAAAAACATCTGTTTGCGGATGCTGGTCTGCAACTTTATTTTCTGGCGATGAATATTTATGGCTGGTACCACTGGAGTAAAAAGTCGCCTTCTGATAGTGTCGCGCCGGTGGTGCGGATAAGTAAACAGCAATTGCTTTTAAGCATAATTGGCGTTGCCGTTGTTACTTTATTTTTAGGCTCCGTTTTAAAATACACCACAGCTTCCTACCCTTATCTGGATAGTTTTTGCGCGGCCTGTAGCGTAGTGGCACAGCTGTTATTGGCACGAAAGATTTTAGAGAATTGGCTGATATGGGTGTTTGTTGATATTGTTTACGTGGGCATCTACATTTTTAAAGACCTGCACGTAACGGCCGTAATGTACGGCATTTACATCCCGATAGCGATATTGGGCTATGTTGACTGGAAAAAACAACTTCGTTGATTTCGAATTTCGGATTTTCAATTTCGGATTTAATTACCTTTATGGCCGTTCAGCATACATGGAATACACGCAAAAATCTGAAATCATAAAAATCGCTATAGTTGGACCGGAATCTACCGGAAAATCTACCATGTCTGCATGGCTGGCTAAACATTATAATACCATTTGGGTACCCGAATACGCCCGCGGCTATTGCGAAAATCTAACCGCCCCACCCACCTGGCAAGATGAGATCAATATGTTTAACGGTCAGGTTGCGCTTGAGCAGGAAATGATTGCTGATGCCCGCAACGGCATATTGATATGTGATACTACCTTCATCACCGTAAAAATCTGGAGCGATCATATCTTTGGCAGCTCGCCTAAAGAAGTTACAGACGCACTTTCCCAACATCATTACGACCTATACTTACTGCTGGATATAGACATGCCCTGGCAGGATGATCCGTTACGTGATTTTCCGACTTTGCGCGAACATTTTATGGATATTTGGCATAAGGAATTAAAGGATTTAGGCGCTGATTATGTTGTGATATCTGGCACGGGACAGCAGCGGTATAATAAGGCGGTTGAGGTGATTGATGAGTTTATAACTGACGTTACGTTGAGCCAGTAGAACATCATTTTTTAAACTGTTTGTAATTTCGATAGAGCAGCAAAGTTTGGCGCGTCGGCTGCGAAAGAGAAATCTTTCTAAGCTGCAATGAGGTTGTATATTCGAAAAGATTTCTCCTTCCTCCTCCGCTCGCCCCGCGCTGGTCGTCGAAATGACACCAGGATCTTATCGCTTCGCTTTTCAATATATTTCCTCTTATCGTGCAACATTCCCACAAACCCTGCGTCATATAACATTGAAAGCTAAACAGTTTGGGCGCCATATTTACTGATAAGCATTACCACCTTGTTGTTGCATGCAAACAGGGTAGTAAAAAGGCTTGCTATGACCTTTATCGATTGTATTCGAAAGCGATGTTAAATGTTGCCTTTCGGATAGTGGGAGATATTGGCGATGCTGAAGATGTTTTACAGGAATCTTTTGTTGATGCGTTCAGCAAATTGAAAGATTTTAGGCAGGAAACAACGTTTGGCTTATGGCTTAAGCAAATTGTAATAAACCGCTCGGTTAATTTATTAAGAAAACGCAGGGTTGAGTGGGTGAGTCTAGATGATAGTGATGCGGAAAACCTGAGTGATGTAGAGGTGGATGACGGCGAAGATGTTCAATACAAAGTACTCCTTATTAAAGAAGCGATGAAAGAACTGCCCGATGGTTATCGAACGGTATTGTCCTTGTATTTGCTGGAGGGATATGATCACGAAGAAATTGGGCAGGTATTGGGCATAACAGAAAATACTTCGCGCACGCAGTTTTTAAGGGCAAAAAGAAAACTGTGCGAAATTTTAGAAAGAAAAGGACAAAAATGAGTTCGCAATTAGAAGACTTTATTAGAAACAACCGTGAGCAGTTTGACGATGCGGGACCCGGGGATGAATTGTGGCAACGTATAGAAAGGAGGTTGCCCCGGCAAACGTATAATGAAAAGCTTACGAAAAAAACATTTTCGTTCGGCTTTGTATTGCGCGTGGCAGCGACAGTAATTGTAGTTATGGGCCTTTGTTTTACAGCCTATTTAAAATTGTTCAGCTCGCATGTAGACCTGGCGGCTATCAATCCCGAATATGCGCAGCAACAGGAGCATTACGTATCGCTGGTTGAAACAAAACGCTCTGAGCTGAAAGCGGTAACAAAAGAAGACCCAAAGTTGTATGAAGAGTTCAATGCAGAATATAACCGAATGGATTCGATTTATAGACGGTTAGATAGTGAATTACCTGCTAGTCCCGACCGTGAAAAGGTTTTGCGGGCCATGATCCAGAATTTACAGATCCAAACACAGATACTTAATCAACAGCTAAATGTGGTTGAGCAATACAACAAAATGAAACTAGCCCAGGCAAATGAGATCAAAAATATTTAATTCTGTATTGCTTGCTTTACTTAGCGCTATACCGTGTCAATTGATGGCGCAGTCGATTAGCAAAAAAGTAATGGCTAAGTACGTGATAGCTATAAATAATGACAACGGATCAGCAAATCTGGATACCGGTTACAACAACGTTTACATTTTCACCTTATTACCGCAAGGTGGAATTGCAATCTCAGATCTGGACAACCCAATTGCAGCATTATACAACGACGAATCGTCTGTTGAAGATGGCGGCATCGAACTGGTGAAAAACTACAGTAAAACGTACCCTGTGAAGGCGACCGATAAGCTACTGATAGATAATCTATATGGAAAAATAACCGTAAACACCTGGAACAGGAATGAAATAAAGGTAGAGGTACAGATTAAAGTAGCAGCAAAAGATCAGGCCGATGCCAAAACACTGCTTAATAAGGTGAGTATAAACAATAACAAGGCAGGCTCAAAAGTTTCCTTCAAAACCAATATAGCCAAAGAAGGGGTATGGAACTTTATATCAGGCAACAATAAAAATATTTACCGCCGCATTGAGATCAACTACAATATTTACATGCCCACCCGCAATGCACTTAATATCAGCAACCAATGGGGTATTATTGAGCTGCCCGATTTTGAGGGGAAGGTGGTGATCAATTGCTCTTACACCAATCTGATAGCGAAATCGCTTTCAAACACTGCCGAGATCCACATTAATAACGGCGACGCTAAAATTGCCAGGTTAAAAATGAGCGATCTTAATATCTCTTACGGTAACTTAAGCCTTGGGTCGGCAGATAAGCTTACCGCAGTGGTAAACTTTAGTTCGGCGAAGATCGGCAAGATCAATACGTCCGGAATTATCAATATGCAATATGGCACCGGTTTGCAAATTGATGATCTGGACAAAAACATGACGAATCTATCGGTAAATTCCTCATTCTCTAATGTAAACCTGGGTTTAAATGACACCAAGAACGCCAACTTTAATGTAACGGTGCGCAACGGCAGCTTTAGCTATAACAATCCGGCTATTAATATGATGCCAAAAAATGCCGCTGATTCTACCGCCAACAACGGACAATGGCAGCCGGCCCAAAGCTATAAGGGCCAGGTGGGTAAAGGCAGCACAACTAAGATCATCAAGATCAATTCGAGTTACGGAAGCGTTAAATTTAATTAACCCCCTCCGCCCCCTAAAGAGGGAACTTTAAAATACCCGACACAGCAAACCTTTCAAATACTCTCCCTCAGGAAAGGATGACCTTACCGGATGATCTTCGGGTTGGCAAAACTGATGGATGAATTGCACCTGCTTACCGGCATCTAATGCGGCCCACGCTAACACTTGTTTAAAGCTTTCCAGATCCATAGCGCCGGAGCAGGAGAAAGTGGCCAGCAGGCCGCCGCTGTTAAGCAATAACATGCCTACCCGGTTTAGATCTTTATAAGCGCGTGCAGCACGATCTAAGGCTGAGCGTGACGGCGCATATTTTGGTGGATCAAGCACAATGATGTCAAACTTTTCCCCGGCATCTTTAAAAGCCCGCAATTGTTTGTTTACGTCTGATTGAATAGCCGAATGCTTATCGGCATCAAGCTTGTTTAAGCTGATGTTTTGTTTAAGTGTTTCAATAGCTAAAGCAGAACTATCAACACTGGTGACAGATGCCGCACCATTACGCAAGGCATTTAATGTAAACCCGCCTGTATAACTAAAGCAATCCAGCACTTTTTTACCGGCTGCATATTGAGCAACTATACGGCGGTTATCGCGCTGATCGCAATAGAAGCCTGATTTTTGTCCCTCGGCAATGTTGATGCTGTATACAATGCCGTTCTCTTTTACCTCAACAGATGCCGGCGGCTCATCGCCCCACAAAACCACATTGTCGGTTTCCATCCCCTCATGCTGCCGCGATGAGGCATCGCTTTTATCAAATATGCTTAAGGGATTAAGCAAACGCCTTAGCTCATCCATTATAACCGGCATCAATTTTTCAATGCCCGATGTAAGTATCTGCACTGCCAAATGATTGGCGTATTTATCAACTATCAATCCCGGCAGGTAGTCTGCTTCGCTGAAAATTAAACGGCAGGTATCTGTATCAGCATTTAATATATTATTGCGGGCATTTACGGCTGTAGCTACCTTTTGTCTTATCCAATTTTCATCAACCGCAGTATTTTCGTCCCACTCCAGTAAGCGCAATGCCACACGCGACTGGTCGTTGTAAAACCCATAAGCCATAAAATCACCTTTATGGTTAATCAAGCGCACAATATCGCCATTTGCAGGTTTGCCTTTAACGCGTTCTACCGCACCCGAAAACACCCAGGGATGCCTGTGATTTACTGCTTTCTCTTTATCCTTTTTTAATACAACTTCCGTCATGGCTGCAAAAGTATCAATATTTATCCATTCATAATTTTTGCTTGGTATCAATAGAGCGCTTGTTGCAGATAGCGCAACACAAATATGAGGGATGCCCATAATCAAAAATAGCGATGGGTTTAAAACCCATCGCTATTTTTGATTGCAATATTTAGTGTTCTTATCTCAACCCCTTCACAAATTCCTTCATCGCCTCACCAGGATTTTCCTGCTTCATAAAGTTTTCGCCTATTAAAAAGCCGTTAAAGCCTGCTTGTTTAAGCTGGTTAATAACATGCGTGTTGCTTATGGCGCTTTCAGAGATCTTCAGAAAATCAGCAGGGATATGATCCACCAGGTCAAAAGAGGTTTGCACAGATACCGAAAAATCAGCAAGATTACGGTTATTAACACCAATAGCATCTAATTTTGGATGAATGCTGCGCTCCAATTCTTCCATATTATGCACCTCTAACAACACATTTAAGCCAACACTTTTAGCTAATGTTGCAAGGGTATCTATTTCCTTCGGTGTAAGTATGGCGGCTATTAGTAATATAATATCTGCACCCCAGGCTTTAGCTTCCAGCACCTGGTATTCGTCTATCATAAAATCTTTACGCAATATCGGTATCTGGTTTACTGCGCGGGCTTTAGCAATATCCTGTTGCATACCCATAAAAAAGTCGGTGTCTGTTAATACCGATAGTGCCGAAGCTCCGGCGGCCGCGTAACCAGTAGTTACATCCTCCACACTAGCCTTATCGTTTATAATACCTTTAGATGGCGACCTGCGCTTAAACTCGGCAATAATGCCTGTGCGGGCGGGGTCCAATAAAAAATCTTTAAATGAATAGGTTTGCCTGTTAAACAACGGCGAACTCTCCAGCTCTCTAACAGAAACGCTTGCCTTTGCCGCTGCTACTTCTTCGCGTTTACGGACTACAATTTTATCTAATATGGTCATAACCTTTTGCTGCTGCAAAGGTAAAGTTTGATTGCTCATTGTTAAATTCTGAAAGGGCTTTTATTTTGTGATCGCTTCCGACTCAACAACTTCACTCCTAAGTGCCAACCAGTTCTGCATCATTTCTTTGCCAAACTCGGTAAGGATAGACTCCGGGTGAAACTGCACACCCCTAACGTCATAAAATTTGTGGCGCAAAGCCATAGCAGAGTTATCGCGCTCATCAACAGCGGTGATAGTTAATACATCGGGCAGGCTTTTTTCGTCAACTACCCATGAGTGATAACGGCCAACCTTAAACTCATGCGGTAAGCCCTGAAAAAGTTGTTCGCTAAAGTCGGTTACTTTTATAGGGGTGGCGATGCCGTGCATGGGCTGCTTAAGATTATAAAGGCTTCCACCAAAAGCCTCAGC
>Ga0247817_10000875_pt1 | contig 16007 bp, 15 predicted proteins | sample UWRJL212509R1_FD_178010 | JGI IMG/M metagenome (GOLD analysis project Ga0247817, IMG submission 178010) | Plant litter microbial communities from Arlington Agricultural Research Station in Wisconsin, United States - UWRJ-L212-509R-1 | ecosystem: Environmental > Terrestrial > Plant litter >... | reverse complement strand
TAATCTTTTAATCTTTTAATCTTTTAATCTTTTAATCTTTTAATCTTTTAATCTTTTAATCTTTTAATCTTTTAATCTTTTAATCTTTTAATCTTAAAAAATTCCCTAAAATTTTCTCCCCAACCGCGCCACTTTTTTCCGGGTGAAATTGAGTTCCGAAAAAATTATTTTTTTGTAGTGCTGATGCATATTCTACCTCGTAATTTGTTGTAGCTATGGCTTCTTTGCAAAAAGGAGCATAAAAACTATGTACCAAATACATAAATTCATTCTCTGAAATGCCGTGAAACAAATCCGATTTTAGATCATAAATTTGATTCCAGCCCATTTGTGGTACTTTTACCTTTGAGGTAAATTTAACTACATCAACATCAAAAATTCCCAAACCTTTCGTATTTCCTTCTTCTGTCGAATTACACATCAATTGCATTCCAAGACAAATCCCTAAAACGGGCTGTTTCAAATTAGGAATTAATCCATCCAAGCCACTTTCTTTCAGTTTTTTCATCGCCGAGCTTGCTTCCCCAACACCTGGGAAAATCACCTTATCCGCAAGTCTGATTTCCTCAGGATCGTTGCTCAAAACTGCCTTAAAACCAAGTCTTTCTATCGCAAACATTATGCTCTGAATATTCCCTGCTCCGTAATTTATTATTACTATTTTCATAAAAAAACTTTAAGCTTTAAGCCGTATGCTTTAGGTCTAATGCCTATAGCCTATTGCTTATAGCGTTTTACAACATTCCTTTCGTCGAAGGCAAAATCATTTTCTCCGTATCTCTTTTCACTGCTACTTTTATCGCTTTAGCGAACGCTTTAAAAATAGCTTCGATTTTATGGTGTTCATTAGTGCCTTCAGCTTTGATGTTTATATTCGCTTTTGCTCCGTCAGAAAACGATTTAAAAAAGTGATAGAACATTTCTGTCGGCATCTTTCCTACCATTTCACGTTTAAATTCAGCTTCCCAAACCAACCAGTTTCTTCCTCCAAAGTCAATTGCAACTTGCGCTAAACAATCATCCATTGGCAGGCAGAATCCGTAGCGTTCAATTCCTAATTTATTCCCCAAAGCCTTCGCAAAAACTTCACCCAAAGCAATTGCAGTATCTTCAATCGTGTGGTGCTCATCTACCTCTAAATCACCTTTTACAAGCACTCCCAAATCCATTTGACCGTGACGTGCAATTTGATCCAGCATGTGATCAAAAAAAGCGATTCCGGTTTCGATTTTACTTTTTCCGGTTCCATCAAGATTCAAATCAATAAAAATATCCGTTTCATTTGTTTTACGTGTAATAGAAGCTGAGCGGGCTTCTAATTTCAAAAACTCATAAATTCTTTTCCAATCCGTTGTTTGCAAAATTATTGTATCATCGAGAACCTCACGCTTAGAAGAAATTTCATTGCTCCCAATTCCATCTGTCATATTCATGAAAATCGCCTTTGCACCAAGGTTTTTAGCCAGTTCAACATCCGTTAAACGATCACCTAATACAAATGAATTTGCCAAATCATATTCCGGATTGTCAATATATTTAATCAACATTCCTGTTCTCGGCTTACGTGTTGGCGCATTATCCTCAGGAAATGATCTGTCAACAAAAATTTCATCAAACAAAACACCTTCATTTTCAAAGGCTTTTAAAATAAAGTTTTGTGTTGGCCAAAACGTGTCTTCAGGAAAACTATCCGTTCCTAATCCGTCCTGATTGGTAACCATCGCCAATTCGTAATCTAATTCATTGGCAATTTTCGCCAAATATTGAAAAGATTGCGGATAAAATTCTAATTTCTCCAGACTATCTAATTGATAATTTTCCGGTTCTAATACAATCGTTCCATCACGATCGATAAAAAGTACTTTTTTCATATGTTTTATTTTTGCCATAGATTTCAAAGATTAGAATGATTTGTTTTCGCCACGAATTCACGAATTTTTCGCTAATTTAATTTATGAATTCGTGGCGAAAAAAATATAATCACAAACAGAAAAAATCTGTTTAATCTGTGGTGTATATATTAGACTCTATATTAATTTCAACTCTTTAATCAAAGTTGCATTTTCCTCTGGAATTCCAATCGTAAAACGAAGGCAATTTTCGCATAATGGCTGTGTCGTTCTGTTACGAATTACAATTCCTTTTGCTATTAATTCATCGTATCGTTTAGTAGCGTTGTCTACTTTGACCAATACAAAATTAGCTTCTGTAGGATAAATTTTCTCTACAAAACTAACTTCAAGTAAAACTTTAAGTAATTCTTCTCTCTGCTCAATAATAGAAGCAATCTCTTGCTTAATTTTATCAGAATCTTTTAGACGTTCTATTGCTCTTTGTTGTGTTAATTCATTTACATTGTAAGGTGGCTTAATTTTGTTTAAAACTGAAATTACAGCTTCAGAAGCATAACAAATTCCTAGACGAATTCCTGCTAAACCATACGCTTTAGAAAGCGTTTGTGTAATCACCAGATTTGGATACGTATCTATTTCTGTCAGCCAGCTCTCTTTCTTGGAAAAGTCAATATAAGCTTCATCAATCACCACTAAACCTTTAAAGTTTTGCAATAACTCTACTATACTTTCATCTGAAAATGAATTTCCTGTTGGGTTATTAGGTGAACATAAAAAGATAATCTTTGTATTGTCGTTAACGGCATCTAAAATTTTCTCGACCTGTGGCTGAAAATCTGTCGAAAGCAGGACTTCCTTATTTTCTACCGCATTAATATTGGCCAAAACACCATACATTCCATAAGTTGGTGGCAACGAAATAATATTATCCACTTTAGGTTCACAGAAAGCTCTGAAAAGCAAGTCTAAAACTTCATCACTTCCGTTCCCAAGCAAAATCTGGCTGCTTTTTACCATATTATTCTTAGCTAAAATAGCTTTAACAGCATTCTGTTGCGGATCAGGATAACGATTCACACCATTTTGAAACGGATTTTCGTTAGCATCCAAAAAAATCATTTGCGCAGTATCAAAATCCTCAAACTCATCTCTTGCAGACGAATAAGGTTTTAATGTTTTTACGTTTTCACGTGTTATTGTGTTTATATCAAAAGTGCTCATTACTTTATGCTTTACTCCTGCAAGGTTTCCAAACCTTGCAGGTATTATTATAGAAATATTTTAAACTAGGTTTTATTCTACACCTACAAGGTTTTGAAAACCTTGCAGGAAACCGAATTACTTCAACGATTGTAATCTTAACGTAACAGCATTCTTGTGTGCCTGCAAGCCTTCTGCTTCTGCCATAATTTCGATTGCTTTACCGATGTTTTGAATTCCTTTCTCCGTTATTTTCTGAAAAGTCATAGACTTCATAAAACTATCTAAGTTTACACCACTATAATTTTTAGCGTATCCATTGGTTGGTAAAGTATGATTTGTTCCTGAAGCATAATCCCCAGCGCTTTCAGGAGTGTAATTCCCAATAAAAACAGAACCAGCATTCAGAATTCCGTTGCAGTAGAAATCATCAAATTCAGAGCAGATAATAAAATGTTCCGGGCCGTATTCATTGATTAAATCCAATGCAATCTGATCATTTTCAACATAAATCAGTTTTGAATTTTCGATTGCTTTTTCAGCAATCTCTTTTCTTGGAAGTTCGTTAAGCTGTAGCTGAATTTCTTTTTCTACAGCATTAATCAGTTTTCTAGAAGTAGACACCAAAATTACCTGACTATCGGTTCCGTGTTCTGCTTGCGACAACAAATCTGATGCTACAAAGGCTGGAACAGCTGTATCATCTGCCACAATCAATAATTCAGAAGGTCCTGCCGGCATATCTATCGCTACTCCAAACTGAGTTGCCAATTGTTTCGCTACCGTTACAAATTGATTTCCGGGTCCAAAGATTTTATACACTTTCGGGATCGATTGTGTTCCAAATGTCATTCCGGCTATAGCCTGAATTCCACCAACCTTAATTATTTTAGTAACACCACATAATTGAGCAGCATAAAGTATTGCTGGATTTATTTTTCCTGTTTTATCAGGAGGCGAACATAAAACAATTTCTTTGCAACCCGCGATTTGAGCAGGAACTGCTAACATTAAAACGGTAGAAAACAAAGGCGCTGTTCCGCCAGGAATATACAATCCGATTTTTTGTATAGGTCTTTTTTCTTGCCAGCAATTCACGCCTTCAGCAGTTTCTACAGTGATTCTTTCTGTTTTTTGCGCGCTGTGAAATTTATAAATATTATTCTTTGCCAGTGTTATAGCATCTTTCAATTCAGTAGAAATCAAGCTTATTGCTTCCTCTATTTCCTGAGGAGAAACTTCGTAATTATCTAAGGTAATACCATCAAATATCGAAGTGTATTTTGCAACAGCTTCGTCTCCTTTTTTCTGTACTTCCTTGAAGATTTCTTTTACCGTTACCTCGATATCATCAATCGTTTTGGTTGGTCTTTCTAATATTGCTGACCAGGTATTGGGTTTTGGATTTTCTATCTTTTTCATTTTTTTATTTTTTGCTTTAAGCTTTAAGCTATAGGCAGTAAGCTTTCTTATTCTGATGTATACTTTAAGCTATAAGCATCTTTACTTTTTACAATTCACAATTCACTAATTAACAATTCACAATCCAAAGGCCTAAAGCTTAAAGCCTAATGCCTAGAGCGTAAAGCCAAAAAGCTTTACAATACCATTTTCTCAATTGGACAAATCAAAATACCTTCTGCTCCAGCTTCTTTTAACTGATCGATAACATCCCAAAAAGTATCTTTATCGATTACAGAGTGTACACTGCTCCAACCTTCCTGAGCAAGTGGTAAAACGGTTAAGCTTCGTAAAACGGGTAAGATTTTACCAATTTCGTCAATTTTATCATTAGGAACATTCATTAAGATATACTTAGAATTTCGAGCTCTCAATACAGATTGAATTCTGAATTTTAGGGTATCAATATGTTTTTGAATTTCAGGAGAGACCTTTGGAGAAACAGCTAAAACTGCTTCACTTTTTAGGATAACTTCTACCTCTTTCAAATTATTCTTAAACAAAGTACTTCCGCTTGAAACAATATCTACAATAGCATCGGCAAGACCAATGTTAGGAGCAATTTCTACAGAGCCTGAAATTTGGTGAATATCAACGGTTAAACCAAAAGAACTAAAATATTCGGTAACGGTATTGGGATAAGAAGTTGCGATGCGTAATCCTGCTAAATCCTGAATAGAATTGTACTCAAAAGTCTTTGGTACAGCAACGGAAACTTTACATTTTGAGAAACCCAATTTCTGAACTACCTCAATATTTTTACCTTTTTCTGCAAGTAAATTATCCCCAACAATAGCCAAATCAACTACGCCATCGATTAGATATTGCGGAATATCTGAATTACGTAAATATAAAACTTCCAAAGGAAAATTAGACGCTTCGGCTTTTAACTGGTCATTTCCGTTATTGATTGAAATACCGCAATCTCTTAAAATTTGAATGCTGTCTTCGTTTAAACGACCTGATTTTTGAATTGCAATTTTTAATGTACTCATTTTTTGTTTTTTTGATTAGAAGTTTGAGTACAAGGATAGAAATTAAAAAACCCGTTTGATGTACTCAAACGGGTTTTAAAATATGATGATTTACACGCATACCATTAACACATCGCTTGAGAGCAATAATGAAAATGATGATGATGTAATTGAATTGAAAACATATTGTGATTCTTTTTTAATTCTGTGATTCGTTTGCAAATATAAAAGATAAATTATTATAAAAGCAATATTTATTTTAACTTAATGAGGTTTTATTGTTATAAAAAGTTTTTTATTGTGTTTTTATTAATGAATTCACCACTGATTCCTAGCCCTGATGGGAAGGAAAATCCTTTTGTGTCCGCCGCGGCGGACACAAAAGATTTGGAAGGACAGCAGGAAATAGCTCCTAAAAAACAATCTTTACTTTTCGATAAAAGACATAAAAAAAACCTTCTGCTTAAAAATAAGACAGAAGGTTTTAGAATTTATATTTGAAGTTTTATTTAAACTTAAAAACTGACTAGTTAATTAGTCGTTTTGGTTTCTCATTCCGAATAAATCTCCTTTTTTAAACAATTTTAAGTCTTCTTTTAAAGCTTTACTGTTACGTTTTGTAAGCTCTTGTGAATCTAAATCACTTAAATCAGGTTTTCCTGCATTAACCCAAGCCGTATACCAAAAACTTGAAGTAGCAACAATCGCTTTCTTCATTTGATTTTCTACCATTCCGTTCAGTTCCTGGTGCAATTTCGCAGCATATTCATCCGAGAATCTATTCGAATTGTATTTGCTTTTTACAATTTTACCGTCGGCATCAACAACAAAAACCTGATTTTCAGGAGTTGCTGTTCTTAGTTTTTTATCAACGTCTAATAAAGGTTTTACCAAGCTGTGTGTATCTTTCATAAGATCCCAGGTCGCTTTATGCACATCTTCGTAATATTGTGCTTCCGGAACATTTAGTTTATAGTTTTTAGCAAATAACTCCGGTAATCTGCTTTCCCAAAGTGAATGAATCCCTTTTTGACCGGTCAATTGTCCGTCGTGATTCGCAGAAGTATGTAAAGGCATGTGTGCATCTCCAATATAATGACCTAAATCTGCTGCAAGAAATAGTATTTCTGCTCTGTTTTTTTCTTTAAAAGCTTTAGTTAGCTTCGCCATCATATCTTCGATAAACCAAGGCAAGATTCCATTGTCATTTAAGAATTTAGCATCGTACTTTTTAGTCGCTTCTTCTAATGTTTTAGGAAGGCTGTCAATTGGTCCAAAATTTTCTAAATCAAGGTAATGTCTTGGATTTTCTTCTTTGTATTTTAATGCATATTTGCGAATGTCCGGTACCGAAGCTTCTTGTGTAATAAAATCAATGTGATTGTAAAAAAATACTTGTAGTGGTTGAGGAAGCGCCATTACAGCTGCTTTGTTAATGCGCTCGTGCCCTACTATTCCCCATGATAATGTTAGAAAAGCAACTCCAATCACCATACCGATGATTAACTTTGATTTCATTTTGAAGTTTTTCATTTTTGTTTTTTAATTTGAACTGCAAATGTATCTCATTTATATATAATTCGAAAAAATCCTAAATACTATTACATTAATTTAACTTTATATTTTTTTAGCTTTAAAAATTAATCTCCAAGCTATTTTATAAAGTTTCTTACTAAATTTGACATTCCAATACTTTACAACAACTATACATGCGCCTAATCAAATTCACTTTTATTGTCTTTCTTTTTACATCAATTTGCAGTGCTCAGGATGATGTAAAACTAAAAATTGTTCTTGATACAATTCTTAATCCTAAAAGAACCTTACAAGTAGCTGATCCTTTTGATGCATTAAAAACAATGCAAAAGCTCTTTCCAGGCAAACTGTACAAACTGGATAATGACAATGTTTTTTTAAGCTGGAAATGCCAATCTTGCAAAACCTTAGTTTACAGAGACGTTAATGGTATGGAAGAAGATCAATCGTTTCCTTATCAAGAAGGTGTTGCTACAAGACTTATTGAAACTATTACGTATAAAGATTCAAAAGAAAATCAATTTAAACTATTATTCTTCAATCAATCAGCTTACGATCCCGATGGAGCACAAACCGGAAGATTTATCGGTGGTCTTATTGGTGTGGCCAAGTTTGCAAAAAATGGCAATATGTGGCAAATGCGATCCTTTCAGCCGGCAATTGCAGCTTTTGGAGCTTTTTCCCGTGCTCCTACTCCAAAATTAGTGCAAATTGGCGAAGATCAATATGCTTTTACGATAGTGCATGCTAATGGTGGAGCGGGTGGTGCCTATTCTGGTTTTCTGTATCTTATTGCAGGATTTGATGGAAAATATCAACCTTTAATGGAATTACCTTTTTACGAATTGTTCAACAATGGCGACAGCAGTACATGGTCCAGTACATATACCATTGCAAACGATGGCAAGAAAAAGTTCTTTAGAGATTTTATAATCACAACAAAAGGAGATTATTCCAAATCCAAAGGCGGAGAATACGATTATGAAGTAGACATGCCTACTGAAGTTAGCGAAATGGCAAAAACAAAAAAACACTTTGATTTTACAATCGAAAAACGACTTTCTTTTAATGGTAAACTCTATACTGTTGTTGGCAAACCAGTTGTAAAATATTCGAATGTAAAATAACAGCAAATTTGATGTCATGCTTACTTAACGGAAATACAAAATAGCAATCAAACTTAGAGCTGCAATAAAAATCCAAAGCGAAATACCTTGAAGCAAAGGCTTTACTCCTACTGATTTTAATGTCGTTATATTCAATGTCGCACCAATTAAAAACAACGTAATTGTTAAGCCAATTTTGGCAACACTAACAATATGCGGAGCAATTATGCTAATCGCAGGAACGTAAGAATTGATTAGCATTGCCAAAATAAACAAGCCAATAAAATAAGGTATCTTTATTTTTGAGTTTTTATTTTTGAAAACAAAAGCTGTTAAAATAGAAATTGGAATAATCCACAAGGCTCGTGCTAGTTTTACAGTTGTTGCAATTTGCAGTGCTTCTGCACCATATTTATTAGCTGCACCAACTACGGAGCTTGTATCGTGAATCGCAATGGCACACCAAAGACCAAAATCTTTTTGAGATAAATCAAGCTGATGCCCGATATAAGGAAAAACAAATAAAGCAGCAGAATTCAGTATAAAAATCACGCCCAAAGCCACTGATGTCTGTTTTTCATCTGATTTGATAACCGGAGCAATTGCGGCAATAGCACTTCCGCCACAAATAGCTGTACCACAAGAAATTAAATGCGCTATTTTTTTATCGATTCTAAACAATTTCCCAATTAAAGTACCCAATATTAAAGTGGCAAAGATTGAAAAAATAGTAAGCAGGAAACCTTCTTTTCCTGCTGAAAAAGCAGTTCCAGCATTCATACCAAAACCTAAACCCACAACTGAAAATTGCAGTAAAAAGGTAATTGCTTTGTGATTGAATGTGACAAACGGATTTCCAAAAACGTTCACTACTAAAACTCCAAAAAGCAAAGCAACGGGAGGCGAAATTATCGAGAATACACATAACACAATAACCAAAGCAAAAATGGCCTGTTGAATGTATATATTGACTTCTAATAAGTGTGACGCAGAATATAGTTTCGTTTTCAAAATAAGGTACTTAATATTACCTTACAAAGGTCTTTCCTTTATTTATAAATCACCAATCGTATTACATGATTATCTATAACTTCAAGTTATAATGAGAAGAGATACTCTGAAGAAACAATTCAGACAAAGAATCGGATTTTCCGAGTAGTGTTATAATATAAAAATATCTTTCTATAACGAGATTTTCAACATCTAAAACAATAAGTTCATTATTTTTAAGCTCATTACCTACTGCATGTATTGACATAAAGGCAAAACAATCAGAGTTTAACAAATATGACTTGATACTTTCTGTACTTCCTAATTGCATCTCAATTTGCAAATCAGAAATCTTAAACTCCATTTGTTTAAGCGCATACTCAATAACTTCAAGTGTTCCAGAACCACGTTCACGAGTAATAAATTTCATTGTCTTTAAATCATTCAGCAAAATTTTATTCTGCTTTACCAAAGGATTTTTGGTATTACAGACTAATACTAATTCATCCTTTAGAAAAGGAATATACTTTATAGATTGATTTTTTGATTGTCCTTCTACGATACCTATTTCGATTTCTTTGTTAAGTAAAGCACTTTCAATTTGTTCTGTATTTCCGTTTAGCAAATTGACTTTAATGTCTTTTTGTTTCTGATGAAAACGCGCCAGAACTGGTGAAATGATATATTGAGAAATGGTTGTACTCGCTCCTAATCGTAACAAACCCTGACGTTCATTGCTAAACGAACTCATGTCAAATTCGATCTCTCTGTAAATTTCGAAAATATTTTTGGTATGTTCGACTAGGATTTGTCCCGCCGGAGTTAAGGCGATTTTAGAACCGTTTCGTTCAAAAAGCTTTGTTTTATATTCTTCTTCGAGTTCCTGAATATGTTTAGAAACAGCTGGCTGGCTAATGTACAATTCTGCAGCAGCTTTTGTAAAGTTGAGCCGAAGTGCTACGGTGTAAAAAACTTTTAGCCTGAAATCCATTTTTAAATAATTAAGGTATTGTTTGCATTACGGTCATTGAAAATATTTTGTTATTTTTTAAACACCAAATTATTTCATAAGATTCTGAACCGTCTCCTCCTGATACATTAAGATATAACTCATCGTTTTTACCCAAAAACAAACTTGCAAATTCGACATTTAAATCATACAGATGAGCAAGTGCCTCTTTTGGAAAAATGTAAGTGTTGCTATTTTGTGTAATTTTTATAGCTTTAAATTCGTTTCGGGGAATTGAATTACTAAATCCCCAAAAATCAGATTTATTGTCTATAATATATCCGCCATCTTTTATTTTGGAAATAACATGTTTTGTTTTATCAAAAGGTTTTATTTCGACATCAACTTGTAAATTGCTCTTCTTAAAACTACTTTTATTCAGACTTTCATTTACCAAATTTAGTTTCTTTAATTCATTAAGATACAAAATTCTGCTTTTATGAACGTAACCCTCTTCGTTTACACTTTTATATCTTAAAAAATCTTTTATTTTTGGATCAGGATTAACAGGAAGCCAAACTTTTAACCATTCCCCTTTAGGCTCCGGATCTTCGTATGAACTAATGTAAAAAACCTGACCTTCAATAATTTTTTCAATTACTTTAGATTTTACCGTTTCACCCTGCCTTACATTGACATAACCATCTTTGTCATAAATAACAGCAAGTTGGGCATTTGCAATAAAACTTAGAAAAAACAGCGCAAAAGTCAATTTTATTCTGGTAGATTTTTTACAATACATTTAAAAATTCGGTTTTAATTTTGCTCCAACTATAATAAACCATTGTATTTGCGAACAAACCATTCTGTAGTTAACAAAGCTGCAATCAAAATCAATAACCAAACCCAATCAATTATAGGTGTCTTTGTTGAAATGTTTTTTTCAATTGATTTGTATTCCTTACTTTCAATCAAGGTTTTGATCAAATCATCTGCCTGATCTTGAAAAAATGCTTTACCATTTGTTTGCAATGCAAGTTGCTGCAATTTTGAAACATCCGGATTTACAAACTGCTTCTCGATATCAAAATCCAAAATCTCAAAATGACTTGAATAAGAAGTATTTGAATTCAGTTCTTTTATTGTAAAATTATACTTTCCGGCCTGTAAACCATCTAAGTTTACCGAAAACGAATTATTACCTTTCAACAAATCATAATTTTTAGCCTGCTTTGTTTCAGCATTTGTTACTGTTATCGTAAGCCTGGCTTTTTCATCAAACTCATAATTTTTGTTGAAGTATTGTGCATTTATAATAATCGCTTCTCCTGAATTATAAAAACTCTCGTGTGTTACCACCAAAGATTTTTTAGTTGTAGCCGAAGCAAGAAACTGAATTATTTTGTCTGTAAAAATATCATACTTAGAAAAAGACTGCTGATCTATATGACTTTGCAGACGCCATTTCCAGCTATTTTCTCCTAACAAAAATGCAGTACGTTTGCCCTGAGTTTCGGCGAAAGCCAATAAAGGAGCATTTGTAGAAACATTTCTGATTTTAGACGAAAGCAAAACCGAAACATTTCCGTTCGTGGTAATGGTTCCGAATAAATTTTGCAAGGGAGGGAAATTTTCAAATCCAATATTATCAATAGCAAACAGATTAAATTGTGGTTGAAATTCGCTTAAATAATCCTCTCTCTGTCCACTCATTTTAAAAACCAGACTATTTTGCTGTTGATTCAGAAAATTAAAATCAGTATTCGTTCCGGTAATTATCAGCGTATTGGTACTCGCTAATTTGTTGTTGTCAAATATTGGTTTAAAAATGGCTGTTGGCTGGTACAATATTAAAATGGATGCATCCTGTAATTGATTGATATCGTTTGGTTTTACCAAAATTACCTTGCGCTGTGCATTCGACTCTATAGAACGTTTTAATGCCGCAATATCAGGATGATTTATAGCTGAAACGATGGCAATGGTCGATTTTTGATCTATTATTTCGACCGCAAAGTTTTTAACGTTATTGTAATTGTTTTTTTCTTTAAGATTAGAAGAAATACTTGCTTTAAAAACCTGTAACCCTACTTTATCAGCAGGAAGTAAAAGATTTAAAGTCGCTGTTTTTTTAGAGGCAGAAAATGAAACTTTTTCTTTTACAAGTACTGAACTTCCTTGTGCAATGGTAAAATCTGCCATAACACTTTTACCACCTGAGTATTGAAGAAAAACTTCTACCGGAAATTTATTTTTATGGAACGCATATTTATTGACGTTCAATTGATTTATTTTTAAGTCAAAAAAGGTAGTTGTATCTCCCACAACCAAAGGATATACTTTATTAGCAGGATCAAAACGGTATACGTAATCGTTTCCTGTAGTCTGATTCCCGTCAGTTATAATAACTGTTGGGTACACACTATTTTTATTGATGCTTTTTAAATTCCTTGCAACCTGATCTAAATTGGTCTGCTTTCCTTTAAAATCAAACTTATCCGAAATTTTTAAGTCAGTATCAAACTGATAAGACTGAATTTCAAATTTTTCCTGTAATGCAGGATTAGAAACTAAAAGTTTATATAATTCTTCTACTTTTTCTTCCGACTTTAATGCCGTGATTGAACTGGAATTATCAACTACAAGTGCTAGAGGCGTTTTGGTTACTTCAAGCGCGTTTTTTGTCAAAACCGGATTAATGAGTAAAACAAATAATCCGAAAATGGCTAAAAAACGCAATAAAGCCAAAAACAAAGTCATTTTTGACTTGCTTTTGGCTTTAAAATAATATTGAAAATACGACAGACCACCCGCTATTACTAAAGAAAGTAATAATAAAAAAATCGTGTTTGTAGTCATATTCTATTTAGTTTATTAATGGTAAGTAGTTGGTTGTTTTAAGTTTGTGTTTTATTACTGAAAGTAAGATGTAAATAACATGCTATCAAGAACAAACAATTAACTGATAAAACTATTAATCCCAAACAACAAACCATCAACAAAAAACGTATTAAGTAAGCATTCCTCCACAAACATTAAGTACTTGTCCTGTAACATAAGCACTCATATCTGATGCTAAGAATAAACATGCGTTTGCAACATCTTCTGTAGTACCACCACGTTTCAACGGAATTCCTTCTCTCCATCCTTTTACAACATCCTCAGATAATTTAGCTGTCATTTCAGTTTCAATAAATCCTGGAGCAATTGCATTGCAACGAATATTACGAGAACCTAATTCTAATGCTACAGATTTTGTAAAACCAATTGCACCTGCTTTAGAAGCTGCATAGTTTGTTTGTCCTGCGTTTCCAGAAACACCTACTACAGAACTAATATTGATAATAGAACCGGCACGTTGTTTTAAAAATGTTTTTTGAATGGCTTTTGTCATATTAAAAACAGATTTAAGGTTAACATCAATAACCTGATCAAAATCAGCCTCAGACATACGCATTAACAAATTATCCTTTGTAATTCCGGCATTGTTAATCAAAATATCTACTGTTCCAAAATCAGCTAAAACAGCATCAACAAAAGTTTGCGCTTCATTAAAATCGGCTGCATTCGATTGGTATCCTTTTGCTTTTACTCCTAAAGCATTTAATTCAGCCTCTAAAGCCTGAGCAGAAGCAGCAGATGAGCTGTATGTAAACGCAACGTTTGCACCATGTTTAGCGAAAACTTCAGCAATTCCTTTTCCAATTCCACGACTAGCGCCTGTAATAATGGCAACTTTTCCTTCTAGTAATTTCATATTCAAAATTAATGTTAATATTTATTTGTAGCTATTCCTGCTATCCGCTTGTATCTTTTCCTTGCAAAAAAAGCAAGAAAAAGGATAACGCTTCTATCAGGGCTATGAATGACATGTCAAATATATGATAATTCTCTTTTTAAAAAAATAACAATCGTAAATGATTTAAGGTATGTCTCTCAAATTTAGAAATGAAATAAAAAAACCAGTAGCTTATACTACTGGTTATTTTTACATTCTAAAGTATTTCTAATTTACCTGGAAAAGGTTCTACAGGAAGAGGATCTGGCACCTTAATAATTGGAGGTAACACAATACATGGTCCCTAATAAGGATATGGTGTCCATTCTTTAGTGCAAATGGTCGGACCATTTCCATTAATTTTTATCTGTTCATTTGTACTAAGCATTTCAACACCTTTTAAATTCAAAAATGATTTCAACATAATAATTAGGTTCTTAGAATTTGTTTGCTCAATCGTTTTATGTCTGTTGAGTTTTCAGACATTAAAAGTGAATTTATTTTCAAACCTAAATATAGTAATAAGATCCCATTCTAAATACACAATTGTAAGAAATTATTGCATTCTTTAAATATCCTGTCGTTTTTTAATAACTTAGTAATCATATGGTTCCTAATAGTAAACTTGATAATTGGGCAAAAAAAAAGCACTTCAATTGAAGTGCTTTTTTTATTTTAAATGGCTTTTTAGCTTAGAAAGCCACATTCCATCTTGGTAATTTTGCATTTTCATCTAAGAAATTTTGCAAAACTTGCCCTTCAACTGTAGTCGGAATTCCTTTTACATCTGCATTAAAAGTTTCATACCAAACCACTTCTAAAGCAGGAATGTTTTCTAACTTCATTTGTGCTGGCCAAGAATATTTTCTTCCTGTCTTTGCAAATTGATGTCCGTTTACGATTTTATCGTATAAACCACCGTTTTTGCTTTTTAAAGTTCCATCATTCTGAACAGTTCCTGTAGAACCCACCATGATTAATTCTTTTGCATCACCTTCAACAGCATAAACTACAAAAACTCCAGCACCAGATTCCGGTGCATTACATGCTTGCTCTAAGCTATCTTCTACAGTAAAAGTAAAACTATTCGTTACTTTAAACTTCTCTAATTCTTTGATCATATTTCTATTTATTTTTAACCGAAGTTCTACGTTTACAACAAACTAAGTTCCTCGCTAGCTGTTACATTTCCAACAGGCTATTAATGTAAAAAAAGTCTCAACGAAATATTGAGACTTTTTTTCTGAATTTATTATTTTGAATATCAGATATTATCCTAATATTTCTTTTACTTTCTTTCCAATTTCAGCTGGAGAGTCAACAACGTGAATTCCGTTATCTCTCATAATTTGTTTTTTAGCAGCAGCAGTATCATCAGAACCACCAACAATAGCACCTGCATGCCCCATTGTTCTACCAGCAGGAGCAGTTTCTCCAGCGATAAAACCAACAACTGGTTTACGGTTACCATCAGCTTTAACCCATTTAGCAGCATCAGCTTCTAATTGACCACCGATTTCACCAATCATGATGATAATTTCAGTTTCTGGATCATTCATTAATAATTCAACAGCTTCTTTTGTAGTTGTTCCAATAATTGGATCTCCACCAATTCCGATAGCTGTAGTAATTCCTAAACCTTGTTTTACAACTTGGTCAGCAGCTTCGTAAGTTAAAGTTCCTGATTTAGAAACGATACCAACTGTTCCTTTTTTGAAAACGAAACCTGGCATGATACCAACTTTAGCTTCTCCCGGAGTAATGATACCTGGGCAGTTTGGTCCGATTAATCTAGAATTTCTTTCTTTAACATAATTATTTGCTTTAATCATGTCTGCTACAGGAATTCCTTCTGTAATAGCAATAATTACTTTAATTCCAGCATCAGCAGCTTCCATAATTGCATCAGCAGCAAAAGCTGGCGGAACAAAAATAATTGAAGTATCAGCACCAGCTTGATCTACAGCGTCTTTTACTGTATTAAAAACTGGACGATCTAAATGGCTAGTTCCTCCTTTTCCCGGAGTTACACCACCAACAACGTTAGTACCGTACTCGATCATTTGAGAAGCATGGAAAGTTCCTTCGCTTCCTGTAAATCCTTGAACAATTATTTTGGAATCTTTATTAACTAAAACACTCATGATATATATTTTATGT
>Ga0247817_10000874_pt1 | contig 16012 bp, 11 predicted proteins | sample UWRJL212509R1_FD_178010 | JGI IMG/M metagenome (GOLD analysis project Ga0247817, IMG submission 178010) | Plant litter microbial communities from Arlington Agricultural Research Station in Wisconsin, United States - UWRJ-L212-509R-1 | ecosystem: Environmental > Terrestrial > Plant litter >... | reverse complement strand
ATGGCGTTATCAAAACAAAACAGTCATTCCGAATTTCATAGAAGATATTGCAAAGAAAACGGATCGTTATAAAGCTTTGCAAGAGAAATATGGTAATGATAGTACTGCCATCATGAATGAATACAAGCAGCCTGTTAAAATGACTATATTCAGCTGGGATGGTGATATTGATACGTTGATGAGTCCGTATGATTCTATTGCTTATTATAAGCATTTTTTACATACAGGTTTTATGGCTATGGATCCATACACAGGACATATTAAATCTTGGGTAGGTGGAATTAATTACAAGCATTTTCAATATGATCACGTGCAGCAAAGCAAACGCCAGCCTGGTTCTTCTTTTAAACCATTCGTTTATGCAACAGCAATATCAAAAGGCATATCTCCTTGTACATTGGTACCAGACCTTCCGATTACATTTGAATATGAAGAGGATGGGAAAAAAATTGTATGGACACCTAGAAATGCGGATTGGGTATACTCCGGAGATTCTTTAAATCTTCGTCAAGGTATGGCTCGTTCGATCAATACAATTGCTGCACGCGTTACAAAAATGGTGGGAGTAGAAGCTGTTATTGATATGGCACACAAGCTTGGCATAGAAAGCAAACTTCGTCCTGTGCCATCTGTATGCTTAGGTTCAAGTGATGTAAATGTGTATGAGATGGTAGGTGCATATAGTACATTTTTGAATAAAGGCGTTTGGACAGAACCTATATTTATTGAACGTATAGAAGATAATAGCGGTAATATTATATTTGAGGCAGTACCAAAACGTAAGGATGCGTTGAGTGAAGATGTAGCGGCTGTAATGGTACATATGCTAAAAGGAGGGACAGAAGAACGTGGCGGGACGTCTCAGGCGCTTTTTCAGTATGAACTTTTCAGAGGAAATGAAATGGGAGGAAAAACAGGAACATCTTCAAACTATTCCGATGGCTGGTTTATGGGTGTATCTACACGCCTTGTTGGTGGTGTATGGGTTGGAGGAGAAGATCGCAGTATCCATTTCAGAACTTCTGCAACGGGTGAAGGCTCTAAAACAGCATTGCCTATTTTCGGATTATTCATGGAAAAGGTTTATGCAGATACTTCATTGGATATAAAAATGGGAAGATTTAAAATGCCTTCGAAGCTAAGCATTAATATTAATTGTCCGCGGAGACCTGAACGCGAAGTTGTGGATAGTTTAGCAATATCTGAAGAGGCTGCAGAAGAAGATCAGCTGCCTGAAGAAGAAATTGTAGAATAGCCGATTGTATATTCTCATACTTGCTACATCATTTAAAACCTTATGGAATTACCTGTTATCAATATAAAGCCATTGAGTTTCCCTTGGGAGACCTTAGATCCATTTATTTTTTGTGTACATCATAGAGATGCTTTCCCAAAAGGAAATGATGCGATGGGGCCTGCTACAGGTCTTGCAGGCAGAAATATCGGGCAGGATTTTTCTGGCAAAGAAGGATGGAATATGTATCACGGACAAACGATACCTGGTTTTCCATATCACCCGCACAGAGGTTTTGAAACAGTAACTGTTGTGAAAGAAGGTATGATCGATCATACAGATTCTTTAGGTGCTGCAGGTCGTTTTAGCGGAGGCGATACACAATGGATGACTGCCGGTAAAGGTGTATTGCATTCTGAAATGTTCCCGCTCTTGAATAAAGAGAAAGATAATCTATTAGAATTATTTCAGATATGGTTGAACTTGCCTAAAGCAAGTAAGTTTGTACAACCACATTTTAAAATGCTCTGGAAAGAAAACATTCCCGTTTTAAAAGAAACTGATAATAATGGCAATCACATTGAAGTAAATGTAATCGCAGGCGAATTGAAAGGATTAAAAGCATTAGACCCAACCCCTGATTCATGGGCGGCAGATCCTTTACACGATCTTGCTATACAAACAATAAAACTGGATGCTGGCGCAACATGGGTTTTACCTAAAGTACAGGCGGGTGTGAATCGTATGTTGTATTTTTATAAAGGAGGAGCAATGAAAATTGCTGATACTGCTGTTTCCGTTTATCATAGTATTCAATTGAAATCTGAATTCGATGTTACTTTGCAGGCTGGAGATGAAACATGTTATCTGTTGTTGTTACAAGGTAAGCCAATGAATGAACCGGTTGTTCAGTACGGACCTTTTGTAATGAATACGGAAGAAGAAATCAAAGAAGCTTTTGCTGAATATCAAAAAACAAAGTTTGGTGGTTGGCCGTGGCCAAATCATGAGCAGGTACATGCGCGTGAGAGAGGACGCTTTGCGTTGCATGCGGATGGGAGAGAAGAAACGTTTTAAGTTCTAAGTAATAGGTTTAAGAATTCGTTTTATAATTCATTAGTAAAAGAATTATAAAACGAATTTTATTTTAAATACTTCTTAAAACTTATTACTTAAAACGTATTACATACACTATCCTGCAAAATCATCAAACGCTCTATCTGCAACACGGATGATGTGATTTTTTATAAATGCAGCACCTTCTCTCGCCCCGTCTTCCGGGTGTTTCAGACAGCATTCCCACTCTAATACAGCCCATCCCGGAAAATCGTATTGCGCAAGTTTACTAAAAATCGATTTAAAATTTACTTGCCCATCACCTAACGAACGGAAGCGGCCCGGACGATCAATCCAGTCTTGATAACCACCATACACGCCTGAGCGACCCGAAGGATTGAATTCCGCATCTTTAACATGGAACATTTTTATATGTTCATGATAGATATCAATATAATCTAAATAGTTTAGCTGCTGCAAAACAAAATGACTCGGATCGTATAAGATATGTGCGCGCGAATGATTATTCGTTGCTTTCAAAAAACGCTCAAAGGTAACGCCATCATGTAGATCTTCTCCGGGATGTATTTCATAACAAAGATCTACACCCGCTTCGTCAAATGTATTGAGAATAGGTATCCAGCGTTTTGCCAGTTCTGCAAATGCTTCTTCTACACTTCCTGCTTTATGCTGTGGCCATGGATAAACGGTATGCCACAACAATGAACCTGAGAATGTTGCATGTGCTGTTAATCCTAAATTCTGAGACGCCTTTGCAGCATATGCTAATTGCTGCGTAGCCCATTCTTGACGTGCTTTAGGATTGTTATGCAGCGATGCAGGAGCAAATACATCGAATGCTGAATCGTATGCCGGATGCGAAGCAACGAGCTGTCCCTGTAAATGACTTGTAAGTTCAGTTATTTGTAAGCCCGCATTTTCTACGATTCCTTTTAGTTCATCGCAATACGCTTTGCTTTCAGCAGCTTTTTGCAAATCAATACAACGGTTATCCCAGCTTGGAATTTGAACACCTTTGTAACCCAATGATGCTGCCCAATGACAAACATTTTTCAAATTATTAAACGGTGCAGTATCACTCATAAACTGAGCTAAAAATAGTGCAGGGCCTTTAATTGTTTTCATGTTTTAGTATTTTTAATTAATGCTTTTTGCTTCGCTCACCATGTGGAAATTATCAGATGGTTGTTGGTGACCCGCGTTGTTCGCTGTTCATTATCTGTGATTTGTTGAAGAGGGAACACCGACAACGGCTTTCAAATAAATCATTTATTGATTTACAATGTTAGCCATTTGCTATTTTGCTTTCCGGATGCGATCGCTGTTTCAATAAATTTCATTCCTCGAACGCCATCTTCAATGGTTGGGAAATCAAACAATGAATTGATTGATTCTTTATTCTCAAACGAATCAACAGCCATTGAAAAATTTCTATAGAGATTTGCCATAGATTCAAGATAACCTTCCGGATGACCTGCAGGAATGCGGCAATGCAAGCGGGTTTGTTCGGATAGGTAGGAATGATTGGTTCCAGCCTGTAAAATTTGTTCAGGTTTATCGTTTTGTTTTATATGTAAAAAATTGGGATTCGATTGCAGCCACTCGATTCCGCCGCTCTCACCGTATACACGTATTTTTAATTCGTTTGATTCGCCATGCGCTATTTGAGTTGCAATGAGTACACCTTTCGTTCCTTTTTCAAAGCGAAGAAGCATGTTTGCATCATCATCCAGCAGTCGGCCATCAACAAACGTACTAATGTCAGCACTTAGTTCTTGTATGGCATGACCTGTTACGTATTCTGCTAAATGTGCAGCGTGTGTTCCAATATCTCCCACACAACAACTAATGCCTGCTTGTTTGGGATTTGTTCTCCAGCTAGCCTGTTTTTGTCCGTCGCTTTCAATCGGTTCGGACAGCCACCCTTGAGGATATTCAACAATTACTTTCCTGATTTTACCAAGTTTTCCAGATTCAATAAGTTGCCTGGCTTCTTTAACCATCGGATAGCTCGTGTAATTGTGCGTGACACCAAATAATAAACCCGTTTGCTTCGCCAATCTTTCTAACTCAATAGCTTCATCAAGAGAAAGTGCAAGCGGCTTTTCACACAGAACATGAAAGCCATTCTGTAAGGCTAACGTAGCTGGGTGTGCATGTAAAAAATTAGGGGTAACAATGGAGACAAATTGCATACGTATGTCTGAAGGAAGCTGTGCTTCTTTCAAAATCATTTCTTCATACGATGCATAAATTCTATCCGTGGACAAATACAACGAGTTCCCGGTTTCAATAGAACGTTTTGAATCGCTGCTAAAGGCACCGCAAACCAATTCGATTTTACCATCCAAGGCAGCGGCCATTCGGTGCACAGAACCGATAAAGCCATCGAGGCTACCCCCGATCATTCCCATTCTGATTTTTGTATTCATGTTTTTGTGTATAGAAAAATCTATTTTCTGATTAAGACCATTTTTACCAACAAGTCGTTATTATTGAAATGCATGACCATTAAATAATGTCTAAAATAGTAAAAAATATATTAATGTAGATTTAAATAAGAAAACGTAAGTTGGGCTTTGAACTCTCAAAATAAAATTGAAACTTGGTTTAACTAAATTTAGGCAGAATATGAATAGATATGCAGTAATTGTAGCTGGTGGTTCGGGGTCCAGAATGGGTAGTGAAACACCAAAGCAATTTTTACCCATAGGAAATGCACCTATTCTAATGCATACCATAAAACGGTTTTTCACGAGTAACGAACTCGTAAATATTATATTGGTTCTACCGCTCGAACAAATTGACAGGTGGCATCAGCTATGTGAGAAATATTCTTTTTCAATTCCACATCTTATTGTTCCGGGAGGAAAGAACAGATTTCAATCTGTACGAAATGGATTAAACAGCATAGGCGTTAATGAAGGGCTGGTAGCTATTCATGATGGAGTTCGACCATTTATAAGTAAACGAATTATTGAAGAAACGTATGCAGTTGCTGAAAAAACAGGAAATGCAGTGACATCTGTTGAATTAAAAGATTCTATCAGACTCATTGATAAAAAAGGAAACAAAACAGTTCAGCGGGAAGATTATAGGATCATTCAAACTCCTCAAACATTTAAAATATCACAGATCAGAGATGCTTTTCATAGAGCGGATCACGATCAATTTACGGACGACGCGAGTGTGGCGGAAGCTTCAGGCTATAGCATTGAGCTTGTAGAGGGTGCTTACGAAAACATTAAAATTACTACTCCTGAAGACCTGGCGATGGCAGAAGCAATTTTGAAAAAATTCGATTATTAGCTATCCAAAGCTCTAAATAGTTACGTATTAGTTTCTATAACCAGTATACAAAACATGTCTGATATGCCAACCATTGCTGTTGTTTGTGCAGTCATCAAACAGCAACAAAAATATTTTATAGCACAACGCAGTGCTAAAATGAAAATGCCGTTAAAATGGGAATTTCCCGGCGGCAAGGTAGAAGCAGGTGAAACCAATGCTCAAGCAATCGCACGGGAATTAAAAGAGGAGCTCGATATTGATATCCATGTTATTCAGGAGTACCCTTACTATTTACACAACTATCCGAATTTTATTTTAAAATTAACTCCATTAGAAGTTGAGATCAAAGGAGGCAATCTGACTTTAAAAGAGCATGCCAACTACAAATGGGTAAGTCCGGAAGAATTTATTAAGTATGATTTTTCTGAAGGAGATATTAATATTGTAAAAGCCATTTGTAAGAGAGACAGAGGGGAAGCGTAGTATAGCAGTTTATCTTATTTGAAGTGAGATAAAAGAAAAACCACTATCTTTATGTGTCAATAAGAATCCTTATGAATAACAACGATATTTTACGCAGGCTTAGATATACCTTTGACTTGAATGATACTAAAATGATTGACTTATTTGCATTAGGCAATCAGGAAGTCACGCGTGCAGAAATAAGCAACTGGATGAAGAAGGATGATGATCCGGACTTTCAGGAATTGTATGATAAAGAGCTGGCGGTATTTTTAAACGGATTTATTATTGATAAACGAGGAAAAAAAGAAGGCCCGCCTCCGGCACCAGAGAAAAGTTTAAATAACAACACGATTTTTAGAAAACTTAAAATAGCATTGAATTTGCAAGACGATGGAATACTAGAAATTTTAGCTCTTGCAGACATGAATTTCAGCAAGCATGAATTAAGTGCTTTGTTCAGAAACCCTTCTCAGAGTCAATATAGGCCTTGTAAAGACCAAGTATTACGAAATTTCATTCACGGTCTGCAATTAAAATACAGGACGGATTCTTAGAATTGAATGAATGATCAATTGAGTAAATAAATATCAGTTATAATTTATTCCTCATATTGATTAATATTAATCACTTATTTTAATTACAAACATTAATATACTTATTATGCTTCGCGCGCTTCTATTTATTGTATTTTTAATTACTTCCAATTTTTTATTCGGACAAAATAATATTTTTAAGTATCTGGATACAACACATAATAAATTAAATGATATAGATCCTAATAATGTTAAAGTCATTAAGGCATGTCCTAATGGAAAGTTTATGGCTATCGGTAGTTTTTTAACGTTTAATTCAAGAGTATCACCGTTCATTATAAGACTTCATTCGAATGGCACCATTGATAATACATTCAATTCTCCATTCGACTATAATAAAGAAACAACGAGTAATGGATTATTGGACATTGAAATACTGCCTGATGGAAGTGTATTTGTTTTAGGCCAGACTGGAAGGCCAGATAATCAGCAAGTTTATAAATTAAAATCAAATGGTGAAATTGATCCGTCTTTTCATCTATCCTTTGTACCATACGGTCTTCTGGAGATAGAAATTATAAATGATCAGATAATTCTTTGCGGCAACAGTGCATATTCATCATTTACACCTCCATATTTAACATATTATGCAATAAAGGTGAATATGGATGGAACGATTGATCAACAATTTCAACCTAATAAAGTAATTGGAGATAATGAATATAAGTGTTTAGCCCTTCAGGATTCATCTATATTACTTTATGGAAATATAACATCCTATAATAATGTTTCTACAAATAGAGTTATCCGGCTTTCTCCAAAAGGTGAATTAGATAATACGTTCAATGCAAGTCCTAATGATAGGGTAAAAAAAATTATTGCAATTGCTAATAACGAATTTATTCTTATTGGTTCCTTTACAACATATAATGGTAGTTCAGCTAAAGAAGGTATTGTTAGAGTAGATAATTTTGGTAAGCGTATTAACAGTTTTGATTTTTCTCAATTTTCTTACAGTTTTATTTATGATGGAATATCTATTGGAAAAGATTCTGTATTATTTATAGGAAGTTTTACTGAAGCTGAATCTTTTATTAATTACCCAATGTTAAACGCTTCGTTAACTGGTTCAATCGGAAAAAAATATTTCGAAGATGAGTATGGCAATCATAGTGCAATGAATGCGATAACCTTTGATACAATTACAAAGCAATTGATGGCCGTGGGTAATCTAAAAATTGAACCTGAAGGAGAAACAGAAAAGAAAACAATTGCACAGTTTTACAGCATAGATCTGAAAGGGAAAATTTACAGCCCAATAAAAGTAGAGAATTCTATGTCAGGAATTTCTCAAATGAACAGACATTTGGAATTAAAAGATTCATCCATTATACTTTTAGGATCATCGGGTGGATTATATAAAGGAGTTAAATTTAATAGTATTTGTAAAATAGATAAAAACCTAAATCTTGTTAAAGATACATTTTTGTTAGATGGTCTTAGATATACTAATACGATGGAAGTTGATTATCAAGGAAATTATTATTTGCCATATAATTTAGGGCATGGTAATTATAGCACAACAGGCTTAGGTTTTTTTGTAAAAAAATATTTTCCAGATTATACTCCCGATTTAAATTTTGATGCTAATTTAAATCAGGTATCCATTACAAACGGCTTTTTGAATTCTTTCGTGATGCAAAAAGATGGGAAAATAATGGTATTGATTTACTTGAATGATGGGACGAATACATTTTTTTTGGAACGATATAATTCAGATGGTACAAAAGATCCATCTTTTCATCGTCTGCAATGGATCTCAGTATATGGATCAAATCCCCAAATAGTTAAGGCAGAGGACCAAAATTGTTATTATGTAAGAGCTACTAATGCCATGCTTATTGATGGAATAAACTGTCCTAAGTTTTTTAAAATCAGTAATGAAGGATATATTGACCAAAGATACCGGTTACGCATCCCACAATATTCTGTAGATTTAGTATTCTCTCAAGGCGATGATTTGTATTTAGCAGGTTCATTCGTTTTGCCTAATTCTTCAGATCAAAAAAGCAATACATTAATTAAGATCAATCGTAGTGGTTATATAGATCCATCTTTTAATTTACAAGCTGTGCCTGCTGGAAGCTCTTATATACCATTTTCAAATGGAAGATTTATAATGTTTTTTGTTACTCCCGCACCATATTTCCCCGCATCTTTTATTCTTGTTAATTCAGATGGTTCAACAAATACAGATTTTGGTACACATTATACATATGGTGGATATGGATTAGCAATATCCGACAATCAATTGGGAGTTACTGCTGTGCAATTGGATGGGTATAATGTATTGGGTAAATTAATGGTAATAGATTTGCCCAATTCTAAAAAATCATATAAAACAATTGAAGGCACCTTGTATAAAAATTCTACATGTGCAAATTCAACAGGAGATTTACAAGAGGGTATTATGGTAAAGGCAATGCCGGGAAATTATTATGCGATTACGGATCATAACGGTAGATATAAGTTAAATGTAGATACGCTTCATACTGATTTCACAGTTATCCTAATGGAAGATTCAAAAGCACAATACAGCAAAAAGAATACTTGTGACACATCAAAAGCTGTTCACTTTAAAAACCAGCAATATCATTTAGACAATGTTGATTTTTCCCTCAACTCTATTAGCTGTTCGGATTTAACCCTAAACATAAGCTCTACAAATCGAAGAAGATGTTTTAAGGGTAAAACAACTATTAGTGTAAGTAACAACACTGCCTTTTCAAAAAATAATGTAGAAGTTTATACTGTATTCCCGCAATACATTCATGAAAAATCATATTCAGTTAGTTATAATTCTAAAACAGATTCATTAACAACTTTTATTATTCCGGAAATATTTCCTTATGAAACAGTAAAAATTGAAGTAATTGATTCTGTTGTATGTGGAATTGAAGAAATACGTGGCTTACAACAATGTGTGGAAGCATATATAGATGCAAGTCAAAGATGTGTCGTCGATCAACCATCATGGGATGGTGCGTATGTAAAGCTTATTTCACTTCCATCTACAAATTCTATATTTAAATTCAAATTGCAAAATATAGGTGATAACATCATGGCTGATAGTGCAGAATATCGGATCTTCTTCAATGATACACTTGCGGTGAAAAAGAAATTTTTATTAGCAGCAAATGCTTATAAAGAGTTTGAAGTATATTCAGATAATAAAACAATACGTGTTGAAGCAAATCAATCCCCAGGTTATCCATTAAAAGAAATCAACCAAATTTTTAATAATCCTTCTTCGGCTACTGGCTCATATAATCCTTCATATCGCATTTCATCAGCTGTTGATAATGAACGAAATGATTATTCAATTACTTGCGGGCAAATACTTGATAGTTTTGACCCCAATGATAAAAATGTATTACCTAAAGGACAAGGTATAAATAATTTAATTACAGGAAAAGAAAAATTGACGTATACAATCCGATTTCAAAATACAGGCACTGACACCGCATTTACTGTAAGAATTGTTGATACTTTATCCTATTTATTAGATATATCTACATTTCATGTAGGAACATCCAGTCATCCATTCCAATTAAAAGTTGATGGAACTGATAAATCAATTTTAACTTTTGTCTTTGATGGAATAAATCTACCTGACAGCAGTAAAAATTTATTAAAGAGTCAAGGATATTTAAATTATACCATTTATCCGGAAGAAAATATTGCAAATGGAACAAAAATTTCAAATGTTGCAAACATTTATTTTGATTACAATAGTGCTATAAAAACAAACACTGTAGAACAAATTATTGATAACATAACGCCATTCTATGATGCCAGTGGTCTTACAGTTATAGAAAAATTTATTACAATGAATTTATCAAGGTCAATAGATATTGCTAAAAATATAACTTTGTATCCCAATCCAATTAGCACTGGCGAATTATTACTCAAGTCTGAAACATATATGCTGAAAAGATTAGAGATTTCTGATATTACAGGAAGAACAATATTTTTCAAAGAAATTAATAGTTATGAGGACACTGTTGACTTGAACACATTATCTGCAGGAGTTTATATATATCATATTCAGAGTTTTTCAGGAGAAGTAATTTATTCAGGCAAGCTAATTAAAGAATAAAGGCTTCCAATAATCAAATAATGTTATTGGGTAGCTCAATTAAAAATTGAGTGTAAATATTTATGCGTGATTTTACCGATATTGTTCCATTTAATTTTTCAACCATTTCTTTCACAATATATAGCCCTAATCCGGAGCCTTTGCTTTGATTACTTGCTCTATAAAACATTCCAAAAATATTTTCCAGATATTCAGGAGGGATTCCAATACCGTTGTCTTTAATTAGAATGATTGTTGAATTTTTTGTGCTTGATATATCTATATCAATAGTAGGGTGTAGTTCATCTTTTCTATAATACTTAAATGAATTTGAAATAAGATTATTTAATATTGTTTTGATTCTGTATGGGTCTGAATATAAAATAAAAGGAGTATGTATTCGAATGTTTTTTTGAATAGCACTTGCTTGTTCAAAAAAACTAAGCTCTTCAAAAATATCATTTGCAATAGATTCGAAATCTATTGGTTGTATCTGTATATCTGTTTTAATATTTCTGGATAGCTGTATGATTTGTTGAATGTGCAAATCCAATTTGTTGATACAGTTTTCTTGCATTTTAATGAGCTCATCTACTTTAATTGAATCCTTTTCTGCTTTAATTAAGTGCACCAGGCCCATCAAAGAGGTTAAAGGAGCACGCATGTCATGTGATGTTCTATAGACATAGCTATCCAGCTCTTCATTTAATTTTTTTAAAGATTTATTTTTGTAAATCAGTTTGTTATTTACTTCTTTCAGTTTGGAGTTTATGTATTGGTTGACCCGGAGTATAACATAGAAAAATAAAATACAGAAGAAACCTGTAGAAATATAATTGAATTCATATTCGAATGTGTTTGTTGCGTGATCATTTCCAAGTAAATTATAATCGCTGATTTCTAAGACAACAATTAAACATGTTGTAATCAATAATGACAGTACCATGTATTTATAATCATTAATGCTGTAAAATGCAAAGGTTGCAAATACAATGATCAGCATGGATAGGTTCATTCCTGAGTCACGCCCTAATGAAGCAGCTTTGATAAACATAAACAAGCTACCAATGATCATCATGAGTAATTTTGCTTGATTGTAATATCCTTTTTTTATTAAGTAGAGAGCAATGGGAACGATCGTTGAGAAAAATAGTAGGTAATTAATGATTATCAAAAAAGACAATCCTAAAAAAGCACCAATGATGATGTATAGCGTACCAGAAACTATTGTTACCAGACACATGGCAACTAATAATTCAATTCGAATGATTTCATCGTAGGCTACCTGCTGAATAGACAAAGAGCGTAAATTGATGAATCTGCGAATAACTTTATTTCTGATAAAATCCAATAATTGCATACAACACAGACTTGATTTGCTTTTATTATTCAAATATAATAATTTAAAAGTGTCTGGTAATGAAATGTTTAACTATTGGTCTCTTTTTTTAAAACGTTGAATTTTTTCTCCGTTTAATTCAATATATTCTAAGAACATGGCTAATGGACGAACCCAGAGTTGCTCAGGGGATTTTACTGGAAAATATACAACAAGATCTTCCTCCGTTTCGCTATGCTTAGCAGTACCTATTACTTGATACTCATTTCCTTTGTAATGCATATAAAGTCCCGGATGAATAAGATTAGGCATACTTTAAAGAGTTAAAAGTTTAGATTCAATTTCTTTGGAAATACATTGTCCAATTTTAATAATTTGTTCAATTTCTGCTATTGTAGATTCTATTGAATGGTGTTCTTCAAGCTTACCTTCTACTTGTACAATCAATTCATTTTGTTTTTCAATACCTAACATTCGAACACATGATTTGTACTGATGTAATTGAAACGAAAGGATTTTTATATCTCGATTATTCAACGCATTCTTTATCTCATTAACAAGTATAAAATTTTGAGCTTGAAACATTTCTAACATTTCCCGAAAAATTATTGGATTGTTTTTTGAAAGGTTTTCAATAAAATCATAATTCGAATAATTTGTAGAGGATATCATATGAATGCCATCGTTACGGACCCATTTGTTAATGATAAGGTATAAGTCTTCCTCTGTATATGGTTTACCTAAGTGATCATTCATACCTGCATCTATACAGCTATTAATATCTTCTTGAAAAACATTCGCTGTTAAACCTATAATGGGTGTTTTGATTTTATTTTCTCTTATTTGTCTGGTTGCTTGCAGCCCGTCGCATATGGGCATCTGCATGTCCATTAATATAATGTCGTATTTATTTGCCGTAGTTTTTTTTATTGCTTGCAAACCATCTTCAACAATTTCGTAATTACATCCTAACGATTGTAATACATAAGATGCGAGCTTACGATTCATTTCATTGTCATCTGCAACGAGGATATTCAATACCCTTGGGAAAGGTTCAATTGAAATTGATTGTGTATTCGTTGCATTTTTATTTCCTAATTTAAAAGGAATGGTAAAGAAAAACTTGCTGCCAAATCCTTTATCACGTTCATTGAAATATATAGGGCTTTTTACTTTTATTTGGCCTCCTAGTAAATGGACAACTTCGTGAACAATAGATAAACCTAAACCAGAGCCACCGTATTGAATAGATATTGATTCGTTTGCTTGCGTAAAGGTTTCAAATATTTCTTCCTGCTTATTTTTCGGTACTCCAATACCGGTATCGCTAACAGAAAATTCTACAAAATAAATATCATCTTGATTACTTATAAGTAGTATGTCTACGGTAATATTCCCATGATTAGTAAATTTCAGTGCATTGCCAATAAGATTTACTAATACTTGAGAAATTCGTGGTGAGTCACCTAATAGATAGTCAGGTATGCGCTCGTCAATAACTAAAGTAAATTGAAGCCCTTTCTCTAAAGCTACATGTTGGAAAGGAGTCAGAACAGAACGAATAATTTCCTTTAAATGTATTGATTTACTTTCAATCAAAATTTTGCCTGCTTCAATTTTACTAATATCTAAAATATTGCCAATGAGCTTTAATAATAATTCGCTGGATATGGCAATGTTTTTAAGGAGTTCCTTCTGTTGAGGACTAAGTTCTTGTTTACTTAAAATCGTTGTAAATCCTAAAATGGCATTTATTGGAGTACGGATTTCATGACTCATGTTGGATAGAAAACGCGTTTTAAATTGACTGGCACTTTCAGCTTTTTCCTTTGCAATACGCATGAGTTCCTGTTGTTTCAAGGCAGTCAGTTCAGCTTTTTTTATTGGTGTTATGTCAATGATTGCACCATGCACAATCATTTTGTTTTCTTCGTTCGTTACATAACCATTTGAAATAAGAAATTTTTCTTTGCCGCTAGGAGTACATATTTTTAATTCATCAGAATAGCTTTTGCCAGGTTCGAAATTTTTCTTTCTTTTGTTATGAGTAATTTTTGAATCTTCTTTAATTAAGGAATCTATAATATCAATGTTAGGTACAGAGCCTTTGTCGAATTCAAAAATATTGTACATTTCGTTCGACCAAATAATTTATTGGTGTCAACAACATATTCGAATGTTCCCATTTGAGTTATTTGTTGGGCATATTCTAATAATGTGTTTTTTATTCTTAATTCATTTGTGATTTTATTTCTTGCCCTTAGATCAAGTAAAATAAAGCTGTACGAAATTACTAAAACTAAAAAACCAAATATGCCGGAAAAGACAATTGTGATTGGTGTATTTCTATCAAGTAATTCGGCTTTTTCGTTTCGGTTTTCCAACAAAACGTTTTCAACCTGTATCATTTTTTTAATAATTAAGCTGATGTGATTTGTTGTAGCCGTGCCTTTTTTCATCAAACTCAATACATCATTTTCATCGGCATTGTTATTCGTAAGATTGATTAATTCATTGAACAGAAAAAGACGCTCTTTTAAGATTATTTGTAGCGTATCACTATAGAGCTTTTGATTTTGGTGGTCTGAAATTAATGAGTCCAAAACTAGTGCTTGAAATTTTATGTTTGTTCGGGATTGATTTTGTTCTTCCAGGTGAGACGCATCTTTGGTCAGTGCATATCCCCGCACACCTGATTCAGCATTTTTTACATCTGAATAAATGCTTTCTAAACATAAAATAACTTTATTGGTATGAAGCACCGCATGATTTGCAGATCTTAGTCCTTGAATATTTAAATATGAATAGATAAATGCTGAAATCAGTAGGAGTAAAGAAATTGAAAAAATGATATTGAGTGTTCGTATTGAGAGTTTCATGATATTTTCATTATAGCTAGTGTAAAAGGTGTTTCTTATACACTTTACACTAACTATAAGATAAAAAATAAATATGGAATTGTATAGATTTTATCTTTTATATCTACGATAAAAGATTTTGAATTGCGGAGTCCACTTTGTTGAATTCAAAAGAATCCAATGTTTTTTGCATAGAGGATTTGATTTCTTTATGCATTAAATTGCCGATACTACCTTCATGCGTATGATTTATGGTATCTAAGGCTGTAAATGTTTTATCTTCAATCATACCACCAACTTTTTTATACGCATCACGGAAAGGCATGCCTTCAAGGACCATATTGTTTACGACTTCTACGCTGTACATGTACAAGTACTTGGGATCTTTTACAATATTCTCTTTTACTTTAACCTGCTTCAACATAAAGTTGGCAATGCGTAGGCAATCATTGATATCCTGAAATGCAGGAATGAAATTTTCCTTAATCAATTGCATGTCGCGGTGATACCCGGATGGAAGATTTGCCATGATCATAGAGATCTCATTTGGCAAAGCTTGTAAACGATTGCAACGTGCACGAATTAATTCAAATACATCCGGATTTTTTTTGTGTGGCATAATGCTTGAACCTGTAGTTAATTCATCAGGTAAAGTCATGAAGTCAAAATTCTGATTCATGTACAAGCATACGTCCATTGAGAGTCTGCCAAGAGTAGCTGCTATAGATGCAAGTGCTGCGGTAACATTTTTCTCTGTTTTACCACGACCCATTTGCGCATAAACCACATTGTGATTTAATTCTTCAAAGCCCAATAAATTGGTCGTCATGGTGCGATTCAACGGAAACGAAGAGCCATAACCAGCAGCAGACCCTAACGGATTTTTATTACTGATGCGGTAACCTGCCAGCATCATATGCATATCATCTGCTAAGCTTTCCGCATACGCTCCAAACCATAAGCCAAAAGAAGATGGCATAGCAATTTGCAAGTGCGTATAACCTGGAATGATTACAGATTTATATTTTTCGCTTTGAGAAAGTAATGTTTCGAATAATTCTTTAGTATTCTCAACAG
>Ga0247817_10000872_pt1 | contig 16017 bp, 12 predicted proteins | sample UWRJL212509R1_FD_178010 | JGI IMG/M metagenome (GOLD analysis project Ga0247817, IMG submission 178010) | Plant litter microbial communities from Arlington Agricultural Research Station in Wisconsin, United States - UWRJ-L212-509R-1 | ecosystem: Environmental > Terrestrial > Plant litter >... | reverse complement strand
TATCATTGTATATGATGTAGATTCTCATGCCTGTATTATTGATGGTGTTCGTTTGCACATGGGTAAACGTTTTACATACAAACATAATGACCTTGAAAGTATGGAGAAAAACCTGCAACGTGCTACTAAAATGGCAACTGAAACAGGTGGAGGTATTTTATTTATTACTGAAGGTGTTTTCGGAATGCGAGGACAACAAGGTAAACTAAAAGAAATTGTTGCTTTAAAAGAAAAATATAATTTCCGTTTATTGGTAGATGATGCACATGGTTTTGGTACGCTTGGTAAAACAGGAGCCGGAGCAGGTGAGGAGCAGGGAGTTCAGGATGGTATCGATGTTTACTTTTCTACTTTTGCAAAATCTATGGCTAATATTGGTGCTTTTGTAGCAGCTGATAAAAGTGTAATTGATTATTTAAAATACAATTTACGTTCGCAAATGTTTGCAAAAGCATTGCCAATGATCCAGACTTTAGGATCTTTAAAACGTTTAGAATTGTTACGTAATTCTTCGTCTATTAAAGATAAACTTTGGGAGAATGTAAATGCATTACAAAGCGGATTAAAAGAAAAAGGATTTAATATTGGAGATACAAATACTTGTATTACACCAGTTTACTTAGAAGGAAGTATTCCTGAAGCAATGGTAATGGTAAACGACCTGAGAGAAAATTACGGAATTTTCCTTTCTATCGTAGTGTACCCTGTGATTCCAAAAGGTATTATTTTGTTAAGAATGATTCCAACAGCTTCTCATACCTTAGCTGATATTGAGGAAACGTTAACAGCTTTCGAAGCAATTCGTGAGAAATTAGTAAACGGAACTTACAAAGAAATTGCAGAACGCACAACGGTAGATGTTTCTTAAGTAATGCGCTTAAAATAGAATTCCTTGATATGGGAATTATGTAAAAAATCCATTCGTTTTGCGAATGGATTTTTTTTTATTTTAACTAATTTTATCTAACTAATCAAAAAAAGCAAAATATGAAAAAAGTTTTAACATTAACCATCGTAATTTTAACCGTTTTTATTTCTTGTAAAAAAGAAACAACTCCGGCTCCTCCTGCAATAACTCCAGATGCACCAAAAGAAGCTGAAATTGCAGAGCCTGCAGGAGATGAATGTTATGTATCTACAGCAAATGATATAAAACTAAGTTTTAATATTAATTCTCATCAGGAAGTTAACGGAAAACTATTTTATGGTCTGAAGGAAAAAGATAAAAATGAAGGAACTTTAATAGGGAATATAAAAGGAGACACCTTAATTGCGGATTATACTTTTATGTCAGAAGGTGTTTCTTCTATTAGAGAAGTTGTATTTCTTCATAGAGAAAATACCTATATTGAAGGATATGGTGATATTGTAGAAACAAACAATAAAGTATCATTTAAAAACAGAAAAAACTTAAAGTTTGATGCAACGAACGTATTAACAAAAGTAGATTGCGCTAACTAACAGCATATCATAAAAAAAAATTGTAGAAAATAAAAATCCATTCGTTTTGCGAATGGATTTTTTATGTTTGAAAGATATTTTTAATCTTAAAGATACTTCAAGTATGTTTTTCTTTGACAATGAATAGTTGGATCGAAATTTTTCCAAAGCAAATGTATTGCTGTGTTTTCTGCCAGTTCCGGAGTTCTGATACAATTCACAATTCCTTTTTCAGTAAAAGTTTTAAAATATTCATCAAAAATAATAGCAGTAACACCTTTATTTTGATAATCAGGATGAACTCCGATGAGGTAGAACACTACATCTTTGCTCTTTTTTCTTGCTCTTAAAAGATGAATAAATCCAAACGGAAATAATTTTCCTTTTGCTTTTTGCAATGCTTCAGAGAAACTCGGCATTACAATACTAAAAGCAATTAAATTGTCATCTTTGTCGACAACAAATTTAATGTATTCAGGATTGATAAAACTAATGTATTTCTTTTTAAAATATTCTTTCTGAACATCAGAAATAGCTACAAACGAAGCCAGATTAGCGTAAGATGTATTAAAAAGATCAAACATTTTGTCCACATGTGGCATAATGTCTTTTGTCTTTGTAAATGTTAACGATCTTAATCCGTATCGTTTCTTAATTAATTCCTGTGCTTTTAAGAAAAATTCAGGATGCACATTAGAAAACGGAAAAATACTTTCTATATATTCTTTTTCAACCTGAAAGCCTAATTGTTCAAAATGTGTTACATAATAAGGATTGTTATACCAGGTAATCATAGTTCCCATTTGATCGTATCCTTCGGTTAGAACACCTACTTTGTCCAGATTAGAGAATCCCATTGGGCCTTCAACATGTTCCAGCTTGTTTGCTCTTCCTAATTCGTACACTTTTTCAAGTAAAGCCTTAGTTACTTCGATATCATCAATTACATCAAACCAGCCAAAACGAACTTTTCTCTTGTGTTGGTTATTAACTTCAGCCCAATTGATGATAGCTGTAATTCTTCCTACAATTTCATTATTCTTGTAGGCAATATAAAAATAAGCTTCGGCATTTTCAAAAGCAGGATTTTTTGTTTTGTCAAAAGACTCCAGTTCATCAGCAATAATAGGAGGAACCCAATACGGATTGTCCTTATATAAGGAAAATGGAAATTTGATATATTCTGTTAATTCTTTTTTGCTTTTAGCTTCTTTTATTGTAATCATTAAGATCGGTATTGCAAATGTCTCTATTAGAGAAGTTGGTTATTAATTATTCGTATTGTGATTTGCGTTTTCTTTCCTGTTCCTGGAAATCAATTTCTTTCTTCGATTTTTTATTTTTAGGATCCGGTAATTTATTTTTATCTTTTGCTTTTTTGGCGTCTTTTCTAAACTGCATTTGCTCCTCTTTGTATTTAGCATCATAACGCCAGGAAACGCCAACACCTCCGTACATTATAGAAGGTGAGTTCTTAAAATTGCTGCTAAAAGAAGCATCAACCTGAAGATTAGGATTAATGAGGTAAGCAGCTCCAACGCGCCCAATAGCATCGCTGTAAAAGTCGCTTTTGAAGCCTTGGTTTTCTACAAAACCAGACCATCTTTCATTAAATCCGTGCGTCAAAGTTAATACATAACCATAACTTGGAAAATCTGTTGTAATATGATCCGCAATAATATTAGTAACAAAAACCCATCTTCCACCGGCAAACTGGTTTTGGGTGATCAACATGATTTTAGGAGAAATGGTAGCATCGGGAGAAAAAGAATAAGGATTTTTTGCTCCTACGAAATTCGCTCCTGCAAAAGCTGATACAGCAGGTATTAATTGGTGCCAGTCAAATTTTCTATTGGCATTATAACTGTATATGTTTTTCTTTTTTTCGTAGTTTTTAAAAGGATCGTAAATTAAATATTTAGCTCCTAAAACGGTTTGTCTGAAATTATTTTTTTTATAGCTGGTATAGGGAGTGTTAAAACTTTCAGTCTGATATTGTAAATCAAGGATAAATTCCAGTTTTTCAAGAAAAGCACCGTAACGAAAAGTAAGGTCAGTACCAAAACCACTTCCGTCATAATCTAACAGATCGTGTTTTTCTTTGATGGCGTAAACACCGGCTTCCGCCTGAATAACAGATTTTCCAACGGCAAAAGCAGACATTGTTTCTCCTGGTCTGTTAGAGTTGATTACATCAGTAAATTGCGCGAAAAAAAACTGAGGTATTAAAAAGAGAGTTGCAACAAATAAATTTTTAATTTTCAACATACGAGTATTTTTGGGGTTAAAAAGATATAACGCATTTCAAATGTACTATATTTTATTATTAATTTAAGATTGATATTTTAATTTTAAAGAACGGATTTATTAATTTTGAAAAAAAATTATACAATTATGCAAGAAGCATCTTTTTCAGGTCTAATGAAAGCCATAGTTTACATGGTAGCATTTTATTATATTTTTAAATTTTTAGCTAGAATCTTTTTACCGGTATTGGTAAAAAAAGCAGTTGAGAAAGCGGGAGAAAATTTTTCGAGACAACAACAATATAATCAGGACAACTCCTGGCAAAAAACGCGTACTAATAATGATGAAATAATTATTAATACCGCCAATGCTAAAAATCCTCGTGAAACCAAAAAGGTTGGCGATTATGTTGATTACGAAGAAATAGATTAAGTTTGTGATCTGAATAGTAAGATCCGAATCATTTAACCCAAACCAGCCAAAATTGAAAATAGTAAATAAGTTCTATCCGCACGCCCTTGTTATCTTGGGCTTTATTCTCGTTTCGTTAATTTATTTTTACCCGGTATTACAGGGAAAACAGATCTTTCAGTCTGATATTGCTCAATACACCGGAATGGCAAAAGAGCAAAATGATTTTAGAGCCGCGGAAGATTCTGAACCTTACTGGACTAATTCGGCCTTTGGTGGTATGCCAACGTATCAGTTAGGAGCAAATTATCCCAACGATTATGTAGGTAAGTTAGACGATGCTTTGCGTTTTTTACCGCGTCCTGCTGACTACTTATTTCTATACTTCTTAGGTTTCTACGGATTGCTATTGGTTTTAAAAACCGATCCTTTAAAAGCATTTATTGGAGCCATTGCATTTGGTTTCTCTACTTATATGATTATCATTCTGGGAGTTGGTCATAATGCAAAAGCACATGCTATTGCGTATATGCCGCTGGTAATTGCCGGTTTTATACTCGTTTTTCAGAAAAAATATATTTGGGGAGGTTTGCTCACCATGTTTGCAGTAGCGCTTGAGGTTAATGCGAACCACTTTCAAATGACCTACTATTTATTGATATTCTTATTGATACTTTCAGGTTATTATACTTTTACATTTATTAAAGAAAAAGAATATAAATCGCTTTTGACTTCGATAGGTGTTTTGGCTGTAGCCGGAATTTTTGCTATTGGAGCCAATGCTGCCAATTTAATGGCAACATCTGAATACGCTAAATTTAGTATTCGTGATAAAAGTGAGCTGACTTTTAATCCTGACGGATCAAAAAATCAGACGACTGCTTCTATGACTACAGAATATATTACAGAATACAGTTACGGAATAGCAGAAAGTCTTAATCTTATTGCGCCAAGAATTTTTGGTGGTTCAAGCCACGAAAATGTAGGTACAGACAGCCGTATGTATTCTTTTATGTTAGAACATGGGGTTGAACCGGCACAAGCACAGGATTTTGTTTCAGGTTTACCAACCTATTGGGGAGATCAGCCAATTGTTTCTGCGCCGGCTTACATAGGTGCGGTAGTTTTCTTCTTGGCAGTTTTGGCATTGTTTATTGATGAAAGAAAAATAAAATATGTATTTCTTTCAGGAGCATTATTTACCTTGATGCTTTCCTGGGGAAAAAATTTCTCTTTATTAACGGATTTCTTTATCGAGTACGTACCAATGTACGACAAGTTTAGAGCGGTATCGTCTATTCAGGTTATCTTAGAATTGTGTTTCCCTGTACTTGCTGTTATGGGATTACAATCTTTTTTTAAAGCAAAAGACGAACCAAAAGTGCAGCAAAAAGCTTTAATACAGACAGGAGTTTTTGGTATAGGCGTTTTATTGATTTTAGTTATTGCTAAAGGTTTTTTCCATTTTACAGGAATGAGCGATAATCAATATATGCAAATGTACGGGCCTGACTTCGTAGATGCTTTAAAAGAAGACAGAATGACAATGTATTCTGCTGATTTATTGCGTTCAGGGTTCTTTATTGTAGTGACTTTTGCTATGTTATGGCTTTTTATAAAAAATAAATTCTCTCAGACTACAACTTTAATTATTGTTGGTTTACTAATGATTTTTGATTTGTTTTTTGTCGATAAAAAATATGTTTCTGCAAAAGATTTTGTGAATCCTGTGCAAATTGCGGCTCCTTTTCAGGAAACACCTATTGATACTGAAATTTTGAAAGATACATCGGTGTACCGTGTATTTGATTTTCAAGGTCAGTTACAGGGAAGATCGTCTTATTTTCATAAAACAATTGGTGGTTACAGCGCTGTTCGACCAAGAAGAATGCAGCAGCTAGTTGATTATCAGATTGTGAAAGGTAATGTAGAAGTGCTTAATATGCTGAATGTTAAGTATGTTATTCAGGTAGATAAAGAAGGAAAGCAGTTTCCGGTTATCAATTCTGAAGCTAACGGAAATGCATGGTTTGTAAGTACTGTAAGATTAGTAAATAAGCCAGATGATGTTATGAAAGCCTTAGATAACATCGATACAAAATCGGTTGCGGTTTTTAATATACACGAAAGCGGAGAAAACTTTAAAAGTGCCCGTTTAAAGAAAGCCTGGGATACAACAGGAACAATTAAGCTTTTAAAATACAAACCAAATTATATTAAATACAAAGCAAACAGCAAGAAAGATGCATTAGCTGTTTTTTCTGAGATTTATTATAAAGATGGCTGGAATGCCTATATTGATGGAAAATTGACAGATCACTTCCCAGTAGATTACGTTTTAAGAGCGATGGTAATTCCGGGAGGAAAAGAACATACTATTGAATTTAAATTTGAACCACAAGTTGTAAAAACGGGAGGAACAATTGCCTTGATAAGTTCAATCGGAATGTTGTTGTTCTTGATAGCAGGTATTTACATTGAAAGAAAAAAAGCAAATACTGAGCTTTAAAAAGCAAAATGAAAATATTAAATTCAAAGTAAATATTTTTAGAAAATAAATAAATTGGAACAAAAAAAAATCTTAATCATTACGTATTATTTCCCGCCGGCTGGAGGTCCAGGTGTGCAGCGCTGGTTAAAATTCGTAAAGTATTTGCCTGAATTTAATGTGCAACCTATTGTCTACGTGCCGGAAAACCCGACATATCCAATTGTAGATGAAGGTTTGGTAAGTCAAATATCGGATAAGGTAATTGTTCTTAAAAATAAAATTTGGGAGCCTTATCAATTGGCTTCTGTATTTTCTAAAAATAAAACAAAGAAAATTAGTTCCGGAATTTTTCCACAAAAGAAAAAACAAACCTTTTTAGATAAATTGTTTCTTTGGGTTCGTGGTAATTTGTTTATTCCGGATGCCCGTGTTTTTTGGGTAAAACCATCTGTTGCCTACCTCGAAAAGTATATTGCAGAAAACAATATCGACACAATTATTACATCTGGTCCACCGCACAGTCTGCATTTAATTGGATTAGAATTAAAAGAAAAACTAAACGTAAAATGGTTTGCAGATTTTCGCGATCCATGGACAACGATTGGCTATCATAAAGCGTTACGACTTTCAAGTTATGCTGAAAAAAAACATAAAAAATTAGAACATAAAGTTCTAAATGCTGCTGATACTATTATTGTGACCAGTAAAACAACGAAAACAGAATTTGAAGCCATAACGACTAAACCAATTTCGGTTATAACAAATGGTTACGATATCGAAAATGTTGAACAACAAACATTAGACACTAAGTTTACTTTAGCGCATATAGGATCATTTTTGTCTGATAGAAACCCACAATTCTTATGGGAATGTCTGGTAGAATTACTTCAGGAAGTTCCGGATTTTAAAACTCATTTAGAGATCAAACTAATTGGTGCTGTAAGTCAGGAAGTGCTGGATGCCATTACTGATTTTAAGTTAAAAGAATATTTAAACCTTCTGGGTTATGTTTCGCATCATGAAGCCATTGCACACCAAAAGAAATCACAGGTTTTGTTATTAATCGAAATCAATTCTGAAGATACAAAAAGCATTATTCCAGGTAAATTATTCGAATACATGGTTTCAAACCGACCAATAATTGCCATAGGACCACAAGGTTCTGATTTTGCAGCGATTATAAAAGAGACGAATACAGGTGTATTTTTTGATTATTCTGAAAAAGCGAAATTAAAAAGTGTAATTTTGGACTTTTATAATCAATTTTTAGAAGGAAAGTTACAATCTCATGGTGTTGGTTTACAGCAATATTCAAGAAAGAACCTGACCAAACAACTAGCACAGTTGATTAACGGATAACAGCAATAAATAATAATCCTGGTAACGATCAGGATAACACATAAATTCAGAAATCCTAAAATGGGTATTGTTTTAAATCAGTCTTTCAAGAATACTATAATCACTTATATTGGTTTCGCAATAGGAGCTATCAATACACTTTATTTATATCCTATTTACTTAGGAGCAACGTATTACGCTTTAACCAACTATATTTTATCAGCAGCAAATGTTATTATGCCTTTGTTTGCTATTGGTATGCAAAATACGCTGGTCAAATTTTACTCGCAATACAAGACCGAAGAAGAAAGAGAACAGTTTTTATCTTTTACCGCTTTATTTCCTATTTTAATGTGTATTCCATTAGGAATCATTGGTATTTTTTTCTTTGATGATATAACAGCATTTGTTACCAAAAAAAATCCTGTAGTAAGAGAATTTATGTTCCTGATTCCGTTTATCGGAATTTGTATGGCATACTTTGAAATTTTCTATGCCTGGGCGAGAGTTCACATGCATTCTGTTTTTGGGAATTTTGTAAAAGAAGTGGGGCTTCGATTGGTTTCTACACTTGCCTTAATAGGTTTGTATTTTAATTGGATGACGCTTATTCAGTTTGTTTATTTTACAGCGGGAATTTATTTTGTTGCATTTTTAATAACGATGGGTTACGCCTTTTATGTAAAAAGACCTAATTTTCAAATTACAATACCGGAAAATGTAAAAAGTGTAATGGAGTATACTTTCTATATTATTTTGTCAGGAAGCGTCGCAAATCTACTTTTAGACGGTGATAAATTGATCCTGAATCAATATATGGAAATTGAAAACATTGCCTATTACTCCGTAGCAACATATATTGCGTTGGTAATTTCAGTACCAAGCCGTGCCATGCATCAGATTGTGTACCCAATTACGGCAAAATTAATGCATGAAAACAAATTTGAAGAATTAAATGTTTTGTATAAAAAAACATCCATAAATCTTCAAATTGTAGGTGGTTATGTAATGCTTTGCATTTTTGTTAATATCAATCAGCTTTACGAGATCGTTCCTGAAGATTACAGAGGTGGTATTCCGGTTGTATTTATGATTGGTTTATCAAAATACTTCGATCTTATTTTAGGAAACAATAACGCCATTATTTTTAATACAAAATATTATCGTACTGTATTGTTTTTAGGATTAGGATTAGTTGTTTTGACGTTTGTTTTAAACGTAATTTTTATACCGCCTTTTGGTATTATGGGATCTGCTTTTGCAACTTTACTTTCTATTACTTTCTACAGTTTAGCCAAGTTAATGTTTGTTGTAAAAAAACTGCATTTGTATCCGTTTACAGAAAAGAATATGCATTCCTTAATCCTGACAGCAATCTTGTTTGTCGTGTTTTATTTTTGGGAGTTTCCGGTGTACCCATTAATTGGGATCGTTTTAAAATCTATTTTGGTAACCATTTTATATTTGTACCTGAATTATAAATTCACAATTTCTCCGGACATCAATCAGGTGTTTGATACTATTTTGAGAAAAATAGGTTTTAAAATTAAGTAAGCTTTCTCGCTAAAAAAATAGCTGTTTTTATTTTTTTGAAGTTGTTTTGTTTTTTATATTTATCTGAAAATAAATAAATTATTTATGATAAAAGTAAAGAAGACATTACTTTGTTTTTTACTAGTCTTTAGTTTAGGAGTTTCTTTGAATGCTTTTTCGCAAAAAAAGGCAGTTACACAAGTTACCTTAAAACCTAATGCGGTTGCACCTTTTAAGGACACACTTTTTTATGTTTATAATAAAGTAGGTTCTTTTTCAGCTGAACACAGAGCCAATCTAATTACATCAAAGATAAAGGAACTTTACGAAGATTCTTTTTTCGAAGCAGATTCGCTAAAAATTGTACGTTCCGATATTAGTCAGGATATCATGTACAAGGGAGACTTTGTTATAATGTCGGTTTTAGAAGCTGATGCTAAAGCCGAAAATCAATCAGCCATTGTTATTGCGAAACGTAACTTACAGCTCATTAAAAAAGCAATTACGTATCAGAATGAAAATCATTCGAGACTTCCCAAACGTTTAGGATATACCGCTTTGTTAATTTTAATTATAGGTGTATTTCTCTTTTTGGTTGGAAAGATTTTTAATACTGTAAAATTTTATCTTTTAAAAAATAGCGATAGATATTTTAAAGGCTTTACTTATAAGTCGATAAATATTCTTTCGCCTCAGAAACAGCAGTTTGTTTTAATGAAATTGTTCGGGTTTGTAAAACTGGTAACACTAATTTTGATCGTATACCTTTCACTGCCGGTACTATTTAGCCTTTTTCCTGCTACAGAAGAATATACAACCACTTTGCTGCGATGGATTTTAGCGCCGGCGAAATCTGCCTTAATGGGATTTGTTGGTTTTCTGCCAAGTCTTATTACTATAATCGTTATTGTGGTCATTTTTAAATATGCGATAAAAATCATCAAATTCTTTTTTGACGAAATAAAAAAGGAGAACATAAAAATTGATGGTTTTTACAATGATTGGGCAATGCCAACTTTTAATATAGTTAGGTTTTTAATGCTGGCTTTTATGCTTGTTATTATTTTTCCCTATTTACCAGGATCAGATTCGACTATTTTCAAGGGGGTTTCGGTATTTGTTGGTGTCTTGTTCTCATTAGGATCATCTAATGCAATTGCCAATATGGTAGCAGGTTTGGTAATCACGTATATGCGTCCTTTTAAAATGGGAGACTTTATAAAAATTGGTGATGTAAGCGGAGAAGTAATCGAAAAAACAGCATTGGTCACCCGAATCAGAACGCCAAAATTTGAGGAAATTACCATTCCCAATGCAACCGTTTTATCAAGTACTTCGACGAATTACTCTGCTAATACAAAGCATACTACAAATGGTCTTTTGATTCATACCACCGTTACAATAGGATATGATATACCTTGGCAGGATGTTTACAGAGTTTTAACAGAAGCAGCCTTAAAAACAGATTTAATAGTACAAACGCCTCCACCTTTTGTATTGCAAACCAGTTTAGAAGATTTTTATGCATCGTATCAAATCAATGTGTATACCAAAGAGCCAACCAGACAACCGCTGATTTATTCTTCATTGCATCAAAACATTCAGGATTGTTTTAATGCTGCCGGTATCGAAATTATGTCACCTCATTATAGAGCTGTCAGAGATGGTAATGCAATAGCCGCTCCGCCAAAATAAAATCGCTTTGACAACTCAATCTGTAATTATTTGATTAGTAGTAATTTAAATTTAACAATTCATTTTTTGTTATTAACCTTATAAAAAGTACTTTTAGGTAAGAATTTGTTATCAGTTTAATTAATCTTATCTAAAATATCTTATAAAATGCAATAAATGGAAGGGTTATTGTGTTTATAGAGATAGTAGACTACTAAAAATAAAAGAAGAACGAAAGTGAATTGTAGTAAAATTTAGATTAATTTTTAATTTTGGTGGTTATGAAAAACAATCAATTGAGCCAGGAGCAGAGCTTACAAGTATTTTCAAATATGATATCAAATAAGGTTCATAGAGGATTTACTTTAGAAGAACGAAATGATGAACTGCTTTTTGCAGTTCTTTCTAAGGGAGGGAAAGCAGTAGATCATGGTTTAAATTTCATAATTTTTTGCCTTACTTTGGGGTTATGGTCATTCGCATGGTTGTATTTGACTGTCGAAGCTTCGAAACCCAAAAAAGTATTGGTCGCGATCGACGAAGATGGATTTCCTTTTGAAGAAAGATGCTTAGTGGCATAGACAAGAAACGGTTTATTTTAAAAAGAGAAAGAGCCCTAAATTACAGGTAACAATGTAATTTAGGGCTCTTTATTATTTATTCGGTATGAATTAGAGTTTGTCTTTTAGGTAAATTCCCGTTACCGATTTCTTTTCTTTTGCGACATCTTCCGGAGTTCCTACGGCTAGTAAGTGTCCACCATTTTCACCTCCTTCAGGTCCTAAATCAATAATCCAGTCGGCACATTTTATAAGATCAAGATTATGCTCGATCACAATAATAGAGTGTCCTTTCTCAATTAAAGCATCAAAGGAAGCCAAAAGCTTTTTGATGTCATGAAAATGCAATCCCGTTGTCGGCTCATCAAATACAAACAAGGCTTTGTCTTTTGTAGCACCTTTAACTAAGAAAGATGCCAATTTAATACGCTGTGCTTCACCACCGGAAAGTGTAGATGAAGATTGTCCTAATTGCACGTAACCAAGTCCAACATCCTGAAGTGGTTGCAGTTTCTGTGTTATTTTCGTTTGTTTATTTTTATCAAAAAACGCAATAGCATCATCGATAGTCATAGTTAGGATATCGTTGATGTTTTTATCATCAAAATTTATTTCAAGAATTTCTTTTTTGAATCGTTTTCCTCCACAGGTTTCACAAGGTAAAGAAACGTCTGCCATAAACACCATTTCAACGTTTATAGAGCCTTCTCCTTTACAGGTTTCGCATCGGCCACCATCAACGTTAAACGAGAAATGTTTGGCCTGATAACCTCTAATTTTTGATAATTTTTCTTTTGCATACAAATCACGAATATCATCGTAAGCTTTAATGTAAGTTACAGGATTCGATCTGGAGCTTCTTCCAATCGGATTCTGATCTACATACTCAATATGTTTAATTTGAGAGAATGAACCGCTTATTTCGCTGAACTGACCTGCTTTTTCAGCAGCGTTTTCCAGCTTCTTCTGCATTGCAGGAAACAATATCTTTTTAATCAAGGTACTTTTTCCACTTCCGGAAACTCCGGTAATTACTGTTAAGACATCTAACGGAAAGGTAACATTGATATTTTTTAAATTGTTTTCTCTGGCACCAATAATGTCAATATGGTTTTTGAATTTTCTTCTTTTTTTAGGAACAGAAATTTCAAGATCACCATTTAAATATTTGGCTGTCAAAGATTCAGACTTTAATATTTCGTCATACGTTCCCTGAGCCACCAAATTACCTCCAAAAGTTCCAGCTTCCGGACCAATATCAATAATCATGTCGGCTGCTTTCATGATATCTTCATCATGCTCCACAACAATTACTGTATTTCCTAAATCACGAAGGGAAAGCAAAACTTTGATCAGACGTTCGGAATCTTTAGGATGCAGACCAATACTAGGCTCATCCAGAATGTACATCGAACCTACTAAGCTACTTCCTAATGAAGTGGCCAGATTTATACGTTGTGATTCTCCTCCTGAAAGCGTTGCAGAGTTTCGGTTTAAAGTAAGGTAATCTAAACCAACTTCTGTCAGGAACGATAGTCTATTGTTGATTTCGACCATTAAACGTTTTGCGATTTGCTGTTCGTAAACATTCAATTCTATGTTTTTGAAAAAAGTAACCAGATGTTTAATAGGTAAATCAACTAAATCTGAAACTGTTTTTCCGTTTATTTTTACATACGAAGCTTCTTCACGTAAACGTTTTCCGCGACAAGCATGACATTTTGTTTTTCCGCGGTAACGCGATAACATGACACGATTTTGAATTTTATAATTTTTTTCTTCCAGTTCTTTAAAGAAACCGTTCAGACCCTGAAAATATTGATTTCCTGTCCAAATAATGTCTTTTTGATCGTCAGATAATTCAAAATAAGGTTTGTGAATAGGGAAGTCAAATTTATAAGCATGTTTAACTAATTCGTCTTTATACCAGCTCATGCTGTCGCCTCGCCAAGGATAAATGGCGTTTTCAAACACTGATAAAGATGTATTTGGAACCACTAAATCGGCATCGATACCAATAATGTTTCCGTATCCTTCGCAAACCGGACACGCTCCATACGGATTATTAAAACTGAACAAATGCACATTGGGTTCTAAAAATGTAATACCATCTAATTCAAAATTGTTTGAATAAGAAAATTTTCGTTCACCATTTAATTCCTGCAGGTAACAAATTCCTTTTCCTTCAAAAAAAGCAGTTTGTACCGCATCAGCTAAACGATTGTAGAACTCTTCTTCGTCTTTTACAACAATCCTGTCAATGATTAGTAAAATATCTTTATTATCTAATTTATGAATTTCAGTCGGGGTAAATTCATCCAGACGTATCATTTCATTATCGACCAAAACACGGGCAAAACCCTGTTGCAGCAACACTTTTAATTTGTCTTCGAGTTTTCTGCCTTCTTCCAGATGAATGGGAGCAAGCAACAGCCATTTACTGTCTAATTCTAAAGTTTTTACATCGCCAACAACATCGGTAACTGTGTTTTTTTTGACTTCAAGCCCTGAAACTGGTGAATAAGTGCGACCAACTCTGGCGAATAATAATTTTACGTAATCGTAGATTTCTGTCGAAGTTCCAACGGTAGATCGGGCGTTGGTTGTATTTACTTTTTGCTCAATAGCAATAGCAGGAGCAATACCTTTTATGTATTCTACTTTTGGTTTGTCAAGACGTCCTAAGAACTGACGTGCGTAAGAAGATAAACTTTCTACATAACGGCGTTGTCCTTCGGCATACAAAGTATCAAATGCCAAGCTTGATTTTCCTGATCCTGAGAGACCTGTAATTACGACAAGTTTATTTCTGGGAATAGCGACGTCTACATTTTTTAAATTATGTACCTGCGCTCCTTTAATGATAATATTATGTTTTGGGTCTAGTGTAGAAAGATCAATTTGCATAAAAAAAGTCAATTTTTACAAAAGTAATCAATTTTGAATTGAGTTTTGTTAATGTAATTGTTCCAAATTCTAACAGATTTGCAGTGTCTTATCCTAAAATAGATTTATACAAAGAATTGTGTGCGCAAGCAAGATGCTTGATAGCTGGAGAATTATGTAAGCGATGACATTTTATACCTAATAGGTCTCAAAGACCTGTTAGGAAACGCGATTGAGATGCACTATCCTAACAGGTTTTTAAAACCTGTTAGTTATTTACGAATTCACATAAGCTTTTGAACGCAATGTTCTTTCTGAAATGGTTTAGAACAAATGATTATTTACTCGATTCCACAGGAATATTTTTATTGCTCTTCAATTATTGATTCTCCTTTTGATTTGTCGCCGGAAGTCCATTCCCAACTTTCGTGAAGACGAATTTTTCCATTTTTAAGAATTTCCGGTGTTGATTTACAAATTCCTGTCATAAGCTCATCTTTGTCGTTTACCTGGTGATAGCGCATTTCTATATTTCCTTCACTATCAACCAAACCAATTAAATGTCCATACTTAATTTTTCCGCCAGAATATTGAGAAGTCAAAATATTATTAACTTGTTTGTAGTAAAAAATGGTTTCGTTTGTAGTTTCTCCATTTTCTGTATTACTTATCGGTCTGAATGTTTTATTGTTATAATTTATCATTCTTCAATTTGTGTTTTTTATAGCTTTTACTCGTAGTGTGTTTATTTCTGTAAAAGTTACTTATTTCTGTAAAAGATTTTATTTAAGTAAGATCTTTTTAAATTCTATCAGATCAGAATTTTCAATCGAGTCATAAACTTTTGCAAAATCAGTAATTGAAAAACCCATTGCCTCAATTATTAGAAACAGTGTTAATGAATTTGGAATCGATTTTGCATTAAATGCATCTGAAACTGTAGCTTTTCTAACATATGCGGTTAAAGCTATTTTATTATAGCTTTGAGCGACTGGATATCCTTCAATAGTTTCAAGTAGTTTACGAAGACTAACTGCAATCTTTAATTTTATATTTTCGTCTGTTTCTTTTTTCACAAATGCAATAAACATTAACTAAAACAATCTATCGGTACGTTTTAACGTACTGACAAGATTTAATATATTAGCTCGTCAGTAAAGGAATTATAAGATTGTGAAAAAGGTTTATTCTTCCTCAAATCCTTCAGAAAAAAAATCTTCGAATGTCATTCCAAAAGCTGAAATTATTTTTGCCAAAGTACTAAATCTTAAATCTTCACCTCTTTCATATCTCCCAAATTGAGCACGAGATATATTATGCTCATAAGCAAAATACTCATAACTGGTATATCCTTTACTGATTCTTATTTCTTTTATTCTTTTACCTAAATTTTTTAATACAATATCCTTAGAGAATTCTACTTTCATTTTTTTTAAT
>Ga0247817_10000871_pt1 | contig 16027 bp, 14 predicted proteins | sample UWRJL212509R1_FD_178010 | JGI IMG/M metagenome (GOLD analysis project Ga0247817, IMG submission 178010) | Plant litter microbial communities from Arlington Agricultural Research Station in Wisconsin, United States - UWRJ-L212-509R-1 | ecosystem: Environmental > Terrestrial > Plant litter >... | reverse complement strand
GGTCCTTTTACGGCACGTAAAACACAAACAGTTTATGACAGCACGGGACGTGTTGCAGCTGCACGTCTTAATACTGACGGATGGACTTGTACTACCTATGATGAACGTAGTAGGGTTACTAACGTTACTGTCCCGGACGCAAGAGACGCTAGCAACATAGTTATCCGCAAAGGTAATACTATAAACACGAACTATGCAGTAGCCGGAAACCCAATGGTTACAAGTTCAACCGACACCATTGCCGGCACTACTACGACAGAAACAGACCTGCTAGGACGTATCATTCGTACGGTTGATGTTTTCGGTAATACTACCTCTACATTTTATGATAACCAGGGAAGGCTAACGTCTAGGACTTCGCCTGCCGGAACGGAGTCTCTGTCTTACGATACGTACAACAGGCTTAGTAACTATAAGCTCGACAATGTTATATATGCATCGGTTGTGTATGATGCACTCGGACGAATTGGATCTGTCGAATATCCACAAAGTAAAAATGCTGCCGGTACAACTCTAAAACTCGAGCAAGTAAAATATGACTCCAGACAACGAAATACCGGTGCAATATACCGTTTTGCCGATGCGACGGCTTACGATGAAACATTAACACTATCTTCAAGCGGGCTCGTTTTAACCAGTACTGACAAGTTAAATACGACACAAGCAATAAGTTCCTACTCCTACGACAAGGCAAACAGGCTTACTCAGGCAATTGTTGATAAAATGAAATACACGTATGATTTCAGTGCGCCGTCCGCTACGACCTGCAATCAGACAGGTACGAACCTCAACGCACATAAAAACACAAACCGTACTAGCTTCAAAGCCACCAACGTAACTACTAGCATCGACACTATCAATGTAAGTTACTGCTACAACATGGCAGACCAACTTACAAAAAGTACCGATACTCAGATAGGCACACCAACGTACGATGCGCATGGCAATACGACGACACTGTCGGGTGCGGGTACGCCGATCAACTTTGTCTATGACAGTATGGACAGAAACACGGAAATTTCGCAGGGCACTAATAAGGTCGCGTACACAAAAGCTGTAGATGGTTCAATACTTAGGAAGAAAGAATATCAAAATAATATTCTCACTAAATCTTACCGCTACTTAGCCGATGGGAAAGTCATACAAAGTTGTTCCCTCACGAATGACAATACGTGCACTACAACAGATACTTATCTTGGCCTCCCGGGAAATGTTATTACCACGTTATCGCCGACAAACCCGGACACATCTAAAAGGGCGATATATACACTGAAGAATTTTCACGGTGACGCGGCCGTTACTGCGGGCTCAAACGGCCTTTCGAGTAGTTCTGTCAATATGTACGAACCGTTCGGGCGAGCAAGCCAAAGCGAAACCTTCGGCACAAACAGTAATCCGGTTAATGCAAGTGACAAGTCGATGGGATGGGCAGCAGATCCAACGCGCAAAGCAGAAACTTCTTTCACTATACCAATCATTCAAATGGGATCGCGCGTATACTTGCCTACCGCAGGACGGTTCCTGCAAGTAGATCCAGTTGAAGGAGGAACGCCCAATCCCTATACATACGTCGGTGACCCAATCAACGACAATGACTATAGTGGGAACTTTAGCTTCAGTGGCCTCATCAATAAGATAGTTCATATAATCACGACTGTCGTGAGGCAGGTAGTTCAGGCCGTTACTGCCGTTATCCGGGCGGTTGCGTCGATCCCAGCCGTCGTAGCGAGAGTTGCAAGTACTAGTGGTGGAGGCAGTAGCAATCCAAAGGCTGTTTCTGCGGGCAAGTCTACAGCAAGCTTTACTTTCTCTGGGCAAACTCGAAGTACCTATAATGGCGTTCCGAGCGCAGATATGTTTATAATACCCACTGAAATCCCTAGAGGGACATATACATCTCCCTTTAATACGTTTAACGCAGTGTCTAACGCGAGTGATTATTCGGCTATTGGTGGAGTAGTTGGAGCTGTGGTTGGTTGTGCAGCCGGGGCCATTGCTGGCGGAGCTGGTGGTTTCTTTGCCGGGGTCGCTCCTGCGCTGCCATTGGCAGGCTTAGGGTGCGCAACTGGAGGCACCGCCGGCACGAGGATCGGCGGTATAGTAGGGTCTGGTGTCGGAATTGTCATTGGCGGTTTTGGTCTACCTGGAAAAGATGCTTTCTCCTGGGGTCCCGACTTGATCATGAATCCCTTCAAGATATAAATTTGATAACGTTCATTAAATAAAGTAAAGTTGGGAAAGGAGAATATTATGGCACCATTGAATTACTATTATCTGATAAGTTTAGCTCTCATGGGGGCGGGTTTATATCTATTAGCGCTTCTTATATACATTTCTTCTAAAGGCAAAGTGCTTTTTGGAATGATAATAGAAAAAAATACACCTGAATATAAAAGAATGATGTCTATAGCCGGAAAAAAGGGCTACCTTTTGACATTCGCTATCAACGCTGTATTGGGGGCTAATTTGAGCATTAGTATAATTCTACTTGCTCAGTCTAGTTGGCCTGATAGATACGGTGTTTTGGTCATCATGCCTATAGTGATATTGATCACGTACATAATTATAATTGCATTCCAGCGTAACTATTATAAAGCTCAAGGTCCTATCAACTCAAAAAGTAGCCACATCAAAAAAAATAATCAGGATGATTCTTGGTTGAAATGATCATATTTATCTTACCCTTGGTGATATTCACGGCATACCTACTTTACGTTAGATTTAACAAGGCAAAACTCGAATCCGTAAAAAAGAAGCATCCTAAAAACTCAAAAAACTACGAGATGTATAAGATTATTTACAGCAAGAAAACGTTGATGTTATCTGGTTATTTAAGCCTTATACTTTTAAGTAACTTTATCGTACACGCCTTCGTTCGCTCGACTGATGAAAAATCTACCGGAGCCGTACTTTTCATTTTAGTATTAACGTTGTTGCCATTCGTGCTATTCATTTATTGGTCAAAGGATAATAAGCGTCGTAAAAAAAAGTGAGATTTAATCTCGAGAGCAATTTAAACTGAACTTTTTTTGTTTGCCACAATCCTTATACGAACAATAAGGACAGGATCTTTTATTAAAAAGTTGTAGCAAGATTATAAAAAACTTATGTTTTAGAGATTGAGTTATTAGATAATTCGTAATCTTATGATTAAAGTTCTGTAAATACTTTATCTATACCTTTACTATACTTTTACTACATAAATTGTATATATTATTTGTTAGAAATAACAGAGGTGAATTAAAGATTTACTACTCAAAAACAACACATTATGTACATATATTTTCATAACTTAAATGATATAAAAACTAATAAATAAATATCAAAGAAAAACCGGTCGTAGTCGGCGTGTAATATTATTTTATAGAAAATACTATTTCTTAACGATACACCAGTAGCCGCGATCAGGTCCACGAACGATGTGCTTATTGCCTTTAAAATCTACAAGACCAGCTTTTTTCATTTCGGACAACCAATTGCTGAGTGTGGAGCGACCGACTTCGTAACCCAAAGCCTGTTCAATATCTTTGATGTAGCCTTTAGGGTAATTTTCAAGGTGCTTCAAAATGAGCTGCTTCTTCTGTTCGTGGTCGAGGCCCTTTTGGCGAGTGTATTCACCGCGCTTGTTAAGTGCACTATAAAAACGCTTTGCGAGCATCGGTTTGAGATAGCGGCCACTTCGGGCTTTCTCGATGATACCGGCAAGCTGTAGTCGCGGCAAACCCGCGTCGTCGTTCATGGAGTCAATTTTACCTAGCCTTACACTTTCAAGTAATACATAATCCGAGGCGGAGAGCTTGATACCACTCTCGCGAGATACTTTATCAAGGTACTGCACAAACTGTATGTCTTGGATTTGGGCGCTTACAGACAGCTTAACCTCGTGGCTAGTTGAATGTTCGTATGTCGGTTTTCCTTTACCCGAAGCAATAGTTTTCATAAAGATCTTGTCTACACCTTGACCGGAGCGCTCGACAAGTCCAAGTTTCTGGAATGCTTCAGCGATTAATCTGTTGCGGGGTTTACTGGATGTATTCATTATATTTTCAGGCGTGATGCCTTCAATAAAACCACCAGGGCTCTCGACTAGTAACTCTTCAGAAGATTGACGAAGATAAACGGAGCCTTGATCTTGATAGTCTCGGTGTGAGACGGCATTAAGAACCGCCTCGCGAACGGCAACTTCATCAAACGACGGAATATCGCGAATGAAAAACCCCTCATTAATATGGGCAACATCGTTACGGCTGTTGATCTGATTCCAAAGATCCTCATAAATAGAGACAAATGCTTTCTTGTAGTCAGAGCGCGCTACATACTCAATGGCTGTTTTTGTTTTGCGATACTCCCAGACAACTTCAGAATTTGGGACAAAACGTGCAATGGCAGCTTCTCGACCGAGCAGAATAATCCCTGAACGTGTAACTCCTCTTTCGTCGGCAAGTCCTAGCCCAATAATTACTTCTTCGGGTGTCATTAGCTCTATAGCGTCGTTGCCTGACTTGGTCAGCCATAGATAACGGGCTTGTTCGATTGCGATAGGGTCAAGGTCAGCCATTTTCGCACCCTCTATAATATCAGCACTATAGTCAGAAATATCTTCGTCCATAATTGATTTGAGTACGTCTGAAGTCATGCCTACTAAGCTCTCGCCACTCCGCATTAAGAATGCCCCGTCGTAACTAATTGGTTCTCCACGTGGTCGAGGCGGTACGGTGACGACTAATACACGGCGCTGCTTATGGCCCAGGTTAAACACGTCTGCTTCAATGCGTGTGCGACGACTGATTCTAAGAGAAGTTCTGATATCATTTTTTAAACGCATAATGTCTGGAAATGCCGGTGTTCCTGTTGCCCTACCATCATCTGACACTCCTAGTAGAATATGGCCGCCACCTTCATTTGCTAAGGCTACAATGTAACGCGAAAGCTCCTTGATATCAAAACCCGAACCCGCAGCTTTCCTCTCGGTGTGCTCGTCTTCAATGCGTGCAATTATATCTAATGCTTCACGTTCAATCATTGGGTTATTATACAATAATCTCTCAGCTGTTGTAAGTGTGTCTTGTGTGATTATGTCTAGCGAGGTGTACTGTTAATAACAAAGAGTGATTATGCTTGATTCTACCAAACAATACTGGATGTAATTCTGGTCATTTTAGTCGAACGCAACGACCTAGGTTGGAAACTGGACATTTGTTATTATGAGACAGTATTAGTGTAGTCATTCGCGGCGCAGATTCAGGTAATAATTGCTGCGGCATAAAAAACATGATGGAGAAGACGTGAGTATTGTGTCAGTAAAAATAATTGAATCTTCCGCATTGTCCGAGAAGATATTTAGCGCTTTTTTAAAGATAGAATGGCTAAAGTTAGGATAAATAATGAACAAAATAAACAACTTTGAGTTAAATAAGAAGAAAGCTCTTATAACTGCTACGGTCGAACAGGCGTTTGAGGAGTCTAGGGCTGTTATTCAGCCCCTTGCTACAGCATGGCCACAAGGGGCGGTAGCGCTGAATGTCCTTCTTGCAAGCGCAGGTACTGTAATTAAATATAAGCAGGAAGTATTGAATCAGTTTACTGAATATTTAATGAAGAATCCTAAGGTATTCACGAGTGAAGTTGTCAATTCCAGAGAATTTCAAGATGGCCTTGTGGTCTTTATCAATAGTTATTTCAAGCTAAGATCCGATTCAAAATTAGAATATGCCAGGAGGATATTTTTTAATTTCGGCATGAGCAAGGAGATGCCAGCGTATCCATTGGAGAGATATGACGATACACTAGAAAAAATATCCGATAATGGAATTCGATTGCTAGGATTTATTAATACTGAAATACCGTTGATCTCTGAAAAGTACTTGGAAAAACAAATCCTCGCACATGGAAATGTTGCGAATGATGAAACTGCAAAACAAATGTTCCGAAAAAGCTATGTTGAAAACAAGGCTCTATCCTTCTTCGTAAATGAATACATTAAGAGTATTGCTGACGATTATGCCGCTAAACATAATTCAATATATGCAAAAGCTCATGCCGATAGAACTACTGAGCTTCAGGAACAGTTTTGGGTTGGTGTTAGTGAGCTTGAGCAATTAGGGTTATTGAGAATAAACACTAGTCCCGAATTGGGGTGGGGTGCGTTACCTGCATCGGAATATAAATTAACGGACTATGGCAGAATGTTCGTATCTGTTATTAAGCCCTAAGTCCTGCTTGATCTCAGTTATAACTTCCTCTATCGTGGTGAGCCATAAAAAAAGCCTTAGGTCATAGACCTGGGGCTATTTTTATTGTCTTTGATTGTTAAATTTGAGCCAGCAACTGCAGCGCGGAGCGATGCTTGGTTGCGGTTCGATAACGAGGAGCAGGGCAGAAATGGTTCCATTTCTGGACGTGACGATGGTATATCCCAGATAGTCCAGCCGAAAGCTCTAGAGTATGATATAAAGTCTAAACCAGTTAAAGTGGTACATCTCAGTATGTGTCGAGTATTTGTATCTACAAATGGGCACCCACTCGACAAAACAGTTAGGGACGCAAATCTCTTCTGCTGGTTTAGACACCTAGAGCGGGTGTCCTTTTTTATCCCGCAGAAAGCGAGATTTAATGGCTGAAAAAAACGAAGAAATTGACATTTTTTGGTATCAAAAAGTAATTGCTTTGAGTGCTGTCGTTTTGATAGCAGTAATTATATTTATTGTTGCAGGTGTTATCTCTGGACACCCTTCGCAACAAGAAGCGACAGATCGAGCAATTCAAAATTGTGGAGGTAGCAGATTTTCATTTGATACAGATTGCCCCGAACCTGACTACGATCAAGATCTTTATAACGAAGTAAATAAGTACCCAGACGATTCCTATTAGATTGATAATACTTTGAACTATCTGATAAGAGTGCATAATAGAACTTATGACGGAAGTGGCGCGAAATTACGAATCCTTCTATAAGGAGTATATGGATATATTTGAGCCACTATTTCGTGGTGCATATGAAAAATCTGAAATAAATTTAATTCTTACACTTATTGCTTTTAGGGGGTCTAGTGACGATGGGTGGAAACCATTTGAGAATACGCTAGACACTGTTGAACTTGTATATAAAAATCAAAAGAAATTCAAACGTAGCCTGCAGTTTAATATAAATCTATGGCTGTATCAGCATTTGATCGAGAGTTCGGAGCAATACGAGGTAATTGCAAATCTGATCAAAGCTACAAAAGGTGAAGACTATGTAGTTGCAAATCATGAAAACCGAAACTTCGTGAATCTAAAAGTAGAGCAAAAGATCGACAGGCTAAAAAAGATTGCTGCAGGTACGCCTTACGCGAATGTTTCAGAGCCTTTTCGAAAGTCTTTTAATGCGCGTTTTAGAAATGCAATCGCACACGCCGATTACTCTATAAAGAGGACTGGTACAAAAGGTGTGACAGTTATAGATGATTCGGGATACCCCAAAATCTATACAGAGCAGGAATCGAGCGACTTAATTAATCGAGCGCTTGCATTGCACGTATCAATCCGAACACTGATGGCTTCCTATGTTGGCCACTATTCAATACCGCAACAAGTTATGAGCAGTTTAAGTTTGGGCGGGGGACAGGTAAAGCCGGTAGACTTAATAATTCGAAAGAAGCATGGTGTCATTGGAATATCATTCACAGGTGGGTATGATGATGGTGTGCCATTTAAAACACAACTTTATAACTGTCTTCCTTATGAACAGAAAATGATTGAACGCGGAGTTTTTTATCTTCCGAAGTCACGCATTAATAGGGCTAATAGATTTCTTGATGCATTTCCTCGCCCCATTGCACGAAAGCTACTTCCGATAGTGAATAAGCTTATAGAAAGGTAAACAGATGATAGAAGCCATTAAGCAGCAGGTGATTAGTGACCCATTTGGTGCAATTAATAGTATTGCGCAAGTGGTCCTTGCCTTAATCGCACTGTTTGCGCTTATTTATGCGATAAGGCAATATTGGCTAACGCGAAAAAGGTATATTGAGGACTCTCGGCCATATATCAATATCGATCTGGATAGGATGAACGGAGGCTTACTTAATCTTGTAATTATCAATGGAGGTAACTCCGCGGCACAAAATATAACTATAAAGTTCACTCCCAATATAGCCATCTACCAACACACAAAAGCAAAAATCAATAGCCATAAGTTTCTAAAGAATTTACGTTTTCTTGCTTCCGGAAAATCAGTTTCTTTTTACTTTGGATCAGTAATGGGTGGAAAAACAGCGATTTGTAGGGAGTTTAAAATACTGATTACCTATGAGGATGTCGAAGGACATAAGTTTATAAATGAACAAATAATTGACCCTCGTGATTTCTTAAATCTATTATCTATCAACAGAAAAGATATACACGATGTAGCCAAAACACTCGAAGACATAAAAAAAGAACTAAAAGATTCAAATAGCTCGACAAAAGATATTTACCACAACCTCCAAAAAGGTCTTACTAGTCGAGACGCATCGTTCGCTGGACTTAATTTTCAGGAATTGTGTCAATTGCTAAGCAACTTACTAACAGTAGGTATTGAAGGTCAACAAAATACCTATCCAATGCTTGTGGATGCAAAAATAATCGCAAAACTTGCGAGGAATAAATTACTATCCAAGCAGAGTCTTTCAGTAAAAGAGAAAGATGTTGTTAAGGTATTGAATAAGTTTGAAGGCAGTGACTTTGATTGGAGTGCAGAAGACATCATAAACGAAGCGCTTAAGGTGATAGGTGATCTGTGAGCGAATATCTAAACGGACTCATTAACCTCATTGATGAACTGGATCATTTTGGGCAAATGGGAAGAGAGCTCTCTTTAACTTCTATTGCTATAGGTACCTTGAGGAAAGATAAGGAAATAGCAAAGGACATAAGTAAGCTCGTTGAATTAGAAACCTCTGGCTATGGTGCCCTTGCTTTAAGTAGGATAATTACTGAAGATTATTTACATTTACTTTTTTTGAATAATTCTGGCGATAAACTTGCTCAGAACATACAGAATTTCAACTCTCATCCTATCATCGATCATTATTCGTCAATGAAAGCGATGTTGAGTTGGGGATATCCATTTACAGATCAGGAAAGGGCTATATTTCCACAAATTGAAGAAGGGTTTGAGGCAAATAAAGATAACTTTTTACGACACGGGCGTACACATGATCCGTTCGATGCAGATTCATATTACAGGACTTGGACGAAATTGAATCTTGATGCATTGATCGCAAAAACAGGTTTGGTCGAAGATGATGAATCTAGAAGCCTACATTTTATAAAAGAAACATACGGTAGTGCTTCTACGGTTATTCATAATAATGCCGCAATCATATGGAATTTTGTGAATGCTGGTAGCGACATTGAATCCATCGATGAAGGCTGGCTATCGGTGGCTAATAGCGTTTCATATACAAATTTAAGTAAACTCATACATTTAACTCTGAATATATTGAATGAAGATCCTAATATACAAATTAATCATGAAGAAGAGTTGCTGAAGCTTGAGGCAGTTATGGATACATTTCCGGCAGTTCGACCGCTATAAAGTGTCCACCTCTACCTTTTGAAATATGGTATAATAGTGTTGCTGCAGTCGCACCAGCACGGTGCGACTGTCGGCGGCTTCAAGGCATTGCGACGTGCGGTACTGACGACATTAGTAACACTAATTATCGGAGGTATGTCAGTAACTACTGCCTTCCAGCATAAGCTATCACTTTCTGTGGTTGTCGGTAGTACGCTAAATCTCTCCGTGGCAACCAAACTAGATTCTCAAGAGTCGAAAGGGGTGAACATGCAGCACAAATTTACAACACGACAAATTCGGAAACCGAGCCCGCAGGATACACATGCAAGTGTGCTACAATCGCAGCGGCACGGTGCGACTGTCGGCGGCTTCAAGGCATTGCGACGTGCGGTACTGACGACATTAGTAACACTAATTATCGGAGGTATGTCAGTAACTACTGCCTTCCAGCATAAGCTATCTCACTCGATTCACTACCCCCTATAGCGGACGGAGAGGTCACTAGTGGCAAAGGAGTAAGATGACAACATTATTTGATCAATTATCTGATGAACGGACTTTGCGCGAAGCGTGGAGAAAAATACATAAAAATCCTCGTTCATCTGGCATAGATCAAATAACAATAGATGAATTTCGAGACAAGCTTGAAACGGAACTGTACGAAATTGTTGATATGCTGCACAGCGGCAAATATAAGCCTCAGCTACTGAAGGCTCATCCACTCGAAAAAGGAAAAAACCATTCTGTCGAATCGGACAATAAGGAATACCGCATATTAAAAATACCAACCGTAAGAGACCGAGTCGTTCAAAAGGCTATTGAGCAACTGATTGAGCCAATATTATCCAAGAAATATAATCTCTATAATAAGGTCAGTTTCGCATACATGGAAGGCGGAAGTGTAGAGAAGGCTGCCTTGCAAATAAGGGATTATTATACCGAGGGTAATGCGTGGGTGTATAAATCGGATATCAAAAAGTTCTTTGACAAGATCAACAAGAAAGCAATTCTTGAAATGATACGCGATGCCTTACCAGACGATTCACTTATGGTTCTCATAGAAAAGTTCCTGACTATTGATATCAAAAACAGTCAAGAACTTGTCGAAAGGACACAACAGGAGTATTCGTACAATCCACTCGTGGGTGTAGCACAGGGGAGTCCGTTGTCGCCATTATTTGCGAATGTCTATCTTAGCTCGCTTGATCAATTAGCTATAGATAGTAAGTTAAATATGGTTCGCTACGCAGATGATCTTGTTGTTCTTACAAAAACAAAAGAAGGGGCTTCGGCTGCGCATAATACTATCGAAAAACACTTGAAGAGTCTGCAATTAGAGGTTCATCCTCTTGAAGTCTACGGTGAAAATGTATCTTCTGGTCATGAAAAACATTCTACAGTGAGTAAATACAGCGGACTAATATTCCTTGGCTTAAACTTTAAAGGTTCAAAGATTTTTCCAAGTGGCGACTCGTATGTAAATGCGATCTGGACAGTTAGGCGAGCTGCAAATAATAAGACGTTACCATTTGTTAAAAAATTAATTAGTATCGAAGCAAGGGTTCAGGGCTGGTGCTCAGCATATGCATTTACAGATTTTCAAGAACAACAGGTCAATAAACTCAATAAGCAGTTTGAGGATGTGATGCAAAAAGTGCTCAGAAAATCAGATTTAATGGCGATACATAACAAGTCTGCCCTAGAAGCCTTGCAGTTACCTACGTATAAAAACAGATTAAATTCAATTAAAGACAAAAGAAAGAATAAAAAGAAAATAAAATGAGCAGGCTTGGAAAAAAACTACAAAGCTTATTGAACAAGTTTCCCTATCTAATAGCATTTATACTGGGTATCGTCTTGTTTATCGTAGTAATTGTTATCGGTGATAACGTCCTAGAGGGCAAACTTTCTGACTTACTTATCAATTTAAGCGCTAGTCTCATTGCGATTCCAGTTGTTCTATATACTTACGAAATAATTAAACAAAGGTTAGCTAAGGATAAAGATCGCGACGTTTCTGAATACGTTAAAATGAACATAGATCGAGAAATTATAACCTTAATTAAACGAATTACTCCAATTGTTATTAAGTACAGTGTTAATTCCGGATACCCACTTAAGATATTAAAAATTACGAAAAAGAAGATGTTAGAATCCTCTGAGGAATACAGACCATTTGCTTATTACCTTGCTACTGACTGGGGATTTATTGAGGATCAATTTATGAATTTGATAACAAATGAATTGGTCTACAACAACCTTTCTGTTGATGAGCGAAACGCATTTATGAAGCTCGTCAAAGTATTAAGAAAGTTCGATGAGCTGACAGACCCTAAATTCTTTAGACCAGCCGGAAAGCCAGATAAAGCGTATAGGATAGTCCCTGGAACGGATTTTGACCCTACTACTGAGTATAAGTCTCGCTATTTACTTACTAAAGAAGTAAAAGCTACAGGAGAGCATATTGTAATGCACTTTAATGATATCAAGACAGGCAAATATTTAGTCGATTTACTTACTCCTATGAAAGCCAGCAGCGGTGCAAGTGAGAAAATAATTGAATGCATATTTGAGCTGAGAAAACTTATTGGTGTATGGGCTAAAAGCCGAGGATCTGATTTTATTTTGGATAGTAGAAACTTCAGGGTTAAAAGATCACGTACACAAAATAGACTTAATAGACTAGGCGATGAATAGCATGGTTAATAAGCAAAATAATAAACATTGGCATCTCTACGTTCTTCGGTTGCAAGACGGAAAGTTTTACGTTGGTATCACATCAAAAACACCCGAAATACGTATGCAGGAACATCTAAATGGCATTAGGGTTGCTTATTGGACTGCCAAACATAAACCGATAGAAATCATCCATCAAGAAGATCTTGGTATTATTGAAAAATCTAAAGCAGAGAAGCGTGAAAATAAAATGACACGTGCGCTAATGATACAAAGAGGTATTAACAATGTTAGAGGTGGCGACCTAACGTCCGTAGATGAGTACGTTAAAAGGTTTGGTTATGTGTGGGAGAAAGACCTGTGGTATCCGATGACTGTCGTAGTGCTTCTCACTTTAATAATTATTTATCTGATGATTGATAAGTATTTTTTTTAAATTTTGTGCATGCACCAAGTCCAGAGATGAGAAGTATAAAAGAGTAGGTAGGGTAAGCTTCTTTTGTTCTAAACAACAGGGGGGAGTAAAATCACCGCAAGCATGGAGAGTGAGCAAGTCATGGAGCCGTATACCTCTGTTAGCTGTTTAAAATCGTTGCGAAGTACGTCCACTAGCGGGAGCTAACATTATCAAAAGATCATTCCGGGGATCTTTTTTTGTTTTAAGCAACAAATAGCTTATCCTAATCCTAGAACATTATTAAAAACAGCAAGGAATACCATATGGAATACGTCGTCTTACAAGTCATCTTAAAAGAAAAATTCATCGGCACAGGCTCGGGCAACCTAACTGAACTCGAAAAGGTGATTAACCAACAAGCCGCCCAAGGTTACCGACTGCACACCATCTCAACCACCAGTAGCGGCAGCAAAGGTTTCCTTAGTGGCGACCGAATCCAGGCAACGTTGGTCTTTGAAAAGAAGTCTTAGTCACTCAACTTACGCCGCGGCAAAGCATTGTGCGCCCGAATCAGCGTCCGTCGAACAGGACGAGCAACCAGGTTACCAAAGCTGGCACCGGCAGCGATAGCCAACGCTAATACCAACGCATTTAGCAGAATTAGCACACCAGAATCAAGTGACGCTCCATCGTTATTCGTGCCGAGAATAAGCACCATCAGTCCGTTGAATAGGGATAGCCCAGGGACTAACGCAATGATACCGGCAGTGATCATAGTTGATGCGGGGGTGCGTAACCAGCGTGCCAAAAGTGCTGCCGCTGCACCGATCGCTGTTGCGGCAATAAAGCTGCCGACGATAGGTGTAAATATCGGGGTGGTGACGCTATAGATTGCCCAACCACCAGCTCCGACAAGACCAGCCAAAATAATGCCGCTAATCCGGGTGTTAACACTCAGGGCGTAGCCAGCCGCAATCATGACCGCACCGACATATTGCCAGCCGACGGTGTCATACAGTAATCCACGACTTGTGTTGATCGTCATATTAACCCCAAGGTTTTTGGCCACATATAGTCCAGCGACCACACCAAAGATAATCCCGGCGGTCAGCATGACAACGCGCAGGATTCGAGCGTTGGCGGTGATGTAAAACTCATCGATTGCGTCTTCAACGGCGCTGACGATCGCTAGTCCAGCCACCAACATGACGATACCTCCAATAATAATCAGGTTCGGGTCGAGGCCTTGTAGCTGCGTGACGCCGTGGTTACCTAGCCATGTCAGCAGTGCGGCAACAAGTGTTGCGGTGGCAGCAGCGACGACTTGGATAAAGAAAGCCGGCATGCGCAGTTTTGTCAGGAATATCAGCATGTACGAAATGAATCCACTGACGATAAATGACAATACGATAATCAGTAGCGACCCAGACAGTAGCGCACCGATACCAGCACCAATCGAAGCGCTCCCGACATTCAAAGCCCAGTAGGGGTATCGTTTTGGGTTTTGTAGTAATGCCTCTAGTCGCTCTTCGGCTGCATCAAGCGACAACTTTCCTTCATGGATCTCGTTGACGATGTCTTCGATATCTTGAATCAGGGCACTGTTTACTTCGCGGGCGTGGACATTACGAATAAGTGTCAGGGGTTCACGTTCGTTTCCGCGATCTTGTGAAAACATCAGAACACTCGCAATAATCTCAATCGAAACTTTCTGTTTACAGTAGCGATCGGTGATGTTGAGGCAGATATCCGTAACATCGCTGGCAGCAACACCCATCGCAATCAAGTAATCGGCTACTGTCATTGAAAGTCGCAGAGCACGCATGTTCGGTGTGATCGTCTCACCGAAACGTTCGGCGGCTAGTTCTTTGGGTTCGTCAGTGGGGAGAAGTACGTCTCGAAAAAAGGTATGTATGTTGGAAAAGAGACTCATAGACTGATTATAACACTAGTGGGATGGCTTTTTTAGCCCGTTATGAAGACGCTTTTGGTAAGATTAATACATGATTAAGAATTCTCTCAGACAAAAGGGCAGTGCGCACGTAGTTATTATTGTAATTCTTGTATTAGCACTCATTGGTGCTCTTGGGTTCATACTTTGGCAAAATTTTATTAAAGACAGTTCTCGCGATACGGTCGTAGAGCAAGTTGAAACCAATAACGCTCAGGTAGAGACTACGCAAAATGATAACAAAACGTACGATGATAGTGAACTAACGTTTGAATACCCAGCAACAGGCTGGAACCTCGTAGACACGAGCGGTCCGGATGATATCGCTAGGTTAGAAACTGATAACTACACACCGAGTATTGGGATGGGGCTTGATGCGGGAGCTTCGCTACTGCTTTATCGAACCAACCAACAAGAGGTGCCTTCTTTTCCTGGTGTTAAGGACGTCGAAGAAATCAACGTTGATGGCAACAAGGGATTTAAGTATTTAGTTGAGTACGAAGGTTATCGGATTAATGCATTCTTTACAGTAGGTATAGGAACTAGCAGTGAAAAGAATTACGCAATATCTATGCAAACAGTAGGCGTCGCTACCGATTTAGAGCGAGAAGCCTTCGGTGTGGTCATCAAGTCACTCGATATTAAGTGATATGGGCGCTGAATTACTTTCAACCTATCAATATTTCTGTTCTGAGGACAGAGCTGTCGCCGATGGCTATTTGCTCCAGTAACACCTAATCTAAGTCATCAGGTATAATGAATAAGAATAATCATGGCAAAATATACTCGATTACGATACTACGGTACAAAACGCACACCTGTTCCGGCTGCCAAAAAGTCCACCAAGCGATCTAAAAAGCGCGGACCAGTCACGGGTTTCCTTGTGGCACGCTGGAAATGGTTTAAAAAACTCAGCAAACCAAAGAAAATTGCCCTTATCGCTGGTCCAATCGTGGCCTTTCTGGTCATCACGCCTCTGTTGACCTACGCCTACTACGCCAACGCTATCTCCGACCCTGATCGGTTGATGAACTATAACAACACCGGTGTCGTGCTGATGGATAAAGATGGCAAAGCTTTCTATAGCTTTGGTACCGCCAATCGCGGCGACCGATTACCGCTTGATCAAATCTCTGACTACACCGAAAAGGCCCTCATCTCGGCCGAAGACAAGAACTTTTATGAACATGGTGGCTTCTCGTTCATTAGTATTATCGGTGCATTGTACGCCAACATCCTGAGTGGTGATGGCACGGCCTACGGTGGTTCGACATTAACCCAACAGCTGGCGAAAAATACACTACTATCCAGTAACCAAACATTCCTGCGTAAATATCAAGAACTGACCGTCGCCTTGGCGATCGAACAGACGTACAGTAAAGATCAAATCCTCGACCTCTATCTGAACTCTGTGTACTACGGCGAAGGTGCGTTCGGTATTAAAGCCGCTGCCGAAACATAC
>Ga0247817_10000869_pt1 | contig 16044 bp, 14 predicted proteins | sample UWRJL212509R1_FD_178010 | JGI IMG/M metagenome (GOLD analysis project Ga0247817, IMG submission 178010) | Plant litter microbial communities from Arlington Agricultural Research Station in Wisconsin, United States - UWRJ-L212-509R-1 | ecosystem: Environmental > Terrestrial > Plant litter >... | reverse complement strand
GTCATAGAAATCGGCACCTTGATCGCCGCGCCGTTTGCCGCGCGCCTGATGGCCGAATTCGGTGCCGAGGTAATCAAGATCGAGGCCATGGGGCAGGGTGATCCTCTTCGCAAATGGCGAAAACTCCATGAAGGCACGTCCTTGTGGTGGTACCTGCAATCGCGCAACAAGAAATCCCTCGCGCTGAATCTGAAATCCCCCGAAGGCATCGCCATCGTCAAGCAGCTCGCCGAAAGCACCGACGTGCTGATCGAGAACCTGCGCCCCGGCGCCCTGGAAAAACTTGGCCTGGGCTGGGACGTGCTGCATGCCCTGAACCCGAAGCTGACCCTGGTGCGGATTTCCGGCTACGGCCAGACCGGCCCTTATCGTGATCGGCCGGGCTTCGGTGCCATCGGCGAAGCGATGGGCGGGATTCGCTACACCACCGGCACGCCTGGCACGCCACCGGCGCGGGTGGGTGTCAGCCTCGGCGACTCGCTGGCGTCGATGCATGCGGTGATGGGCGCCTTGATGGCCTTGCTGCGGGTCAAGACCGGGCAGGGCGACGGGCAAATCGTCGATGTGTCACTGGCCGAAAGCGTATTCAACGTGATGGAAAGCCTGGTGCCGGAGTACGACATGCTCGGTCACATTCGCGAGCGCAGCGGCGGTGCCTTGCCTGGTATTGCCCCGTCCAACACCTACCCCACCGCAGATGGCGCCTATGTGGTGATCGCCGGCAACAGCGACCCGATCTTCAAGCGCCTGATGCTGGCCATCGGGCGCGCCGATCTGGGAGAAAACCCGGAGTTCGCCCACAACGACGGGCGTGCTGCTCAGTGCGCGCTGCTCGACGAAGCAATCAGCGTCTGGTCTTCCAGCCTGCCCATCGACGAGGTGCTGCGCGTCCTGGAGCAAGCCGAAGTCCCTGCCGGGCGGATCTACAACGTCGCCGACATTGTGGCCGATCCGCATTATCAGGCGCGGGGCATGATCCTCGACGCCGAGCTGCCTGGCGGTGCCGCAGTGAAAATGCCCGGCATCGTTCCCAAACTTTCGGAAACTCCCGGCGAAGTGAACTGGCAGGGCCCGAGCCTGGGCCAGCACACCGACAGCGTGCTCGACAGCCTGGGCATCACCGCTGCCGACATCCAGCGGCTCAAACAGGAAGGAGTGGTGCAATGATCACTGACTATTCCGAGCGCTTGATCGTCCAGGAAGTTGCCCCGCGCGACGGTTTGCAGATTGAGCCAAAGTGGGTCGAAACCGCCGACAAGATCGCGCTGATTGATCAGCTGTCGCTGGCAGGCTTTTCCCGGATTGAAGCAGGATCTTTCGTGTCTCCCAAGGCGATTCCTGCCCTGCGCGATGGCGATGAAGTCTTTCGTGGTATTCGGCGTCAGGCGGGCGTCATCTACGTCGCGCTGATTCCCAACCTCAAGGGTGCGCAACGTGCGCTGGAGGCGGGTGCCGATGAGCTGAACCTGGTGATGTCCGCCAGCCAGACCCACAACCTGGCGAACATGCGCATGCGTTGCGAGCAATCCCTGGCGGCATTTGGCGATGTGGTAGCACTGACTCGCGGGACGACAGTTAGCCTCAATGGATCAATTGCCACCACCTTTGGCTGCCCGTTCGAAGGACCGATCAGCGAAGATCGTGTGCTGCAAATCGTCGACGCGTATCTGGAGCTGGGCATGCAAGGCATCAGCCTGGCGGACACCACCGGCATGGCCAATCCACGTCAGGTCCACCGATTGGTCCAGCGGGTGTTGAGCCGGGTTCCGGCAGCGGCGTTGACCTTGCACTTTCATAACACCCGAGGCCTTGGTCTGAGCAATGTGCTGGCGGCGTATGAGGCTGGCGCGCGCCGGTTCGATGCATCCCTCGGTGGCCTCGGAGGTTGCCCGTTCGCCCCTGGTGCATCCGGAAATATCTGCACCGAGGATCTGGTGAACATGTGCGAGGAAATGGGTATCCAGACCGGTATCGATTTGCCGCACCTCTTGAAGCTTTCCCGGCAACTGCCGGACCTGCTGGGCCATGAAATGCCCGGGCAGGTCGCCAAGGCAGGACGCAACAGCGACCTGCATCCCGCGCCGACCAACCTGCCGGGTTGAGTCAACGCAACACCGTTAGCGCTTGAATGGGGCCAGTACCCCTTCCTACCAGACAACAAAAACAAACGGCCTCCTTTGAAGGGGCCGCCTGGAGACACGCACATGACCGTTTCTGTTTTGAACGCGGGCAGTACCCCCGCGCAGATCGCCGACGCCGAAAAATCGCTGGTTCGCAAAGTGGCCTGGCGGCTGATGCCGTTGATCATGGTGTGCTACCTGTTCGCATTTTTCGATCGCATCAACATCAGCTTCGCCAAGTTTCAGTTGCAGGCTGACCTCAGCCTTAGCGATACCGCCTATGGCCTGGGTGCCGGGTTGTTCGTGGTCGGTTATGTGCTGTTCGAAGTGCCGAGCAACATCATGCTCTACAAGGTCGGCGCGCGACGCTGGATCGCCAGGATCATGATGTCGTGGGGTGTTGCGACGGCCTTGATGGTGTTCGTCAACACTGAATGGCAGTTCTATGCGCTGCGCTTCATCATCGGCGCCATGGAAGCCGGTTTCGCCCCGGGCGTCTTGTATTACCTGACCTTGTGGTTCCCGCAGACCTACCGGGGGCGGATCACCTCGATCCTGTTCCTGGCCTCAGCGTTCGCCGGATTGATCGGCGCACCGGTTTCGGGTTTGGTGCTGGGACACATGGACGGCTTGCTCGACATGCGCGGCTGGCATTGGCTGTTCCTATTGGGCGGCTTGCCGTGCATCGGCCTCGGCCTGGTGGTGCTGCTGGTGCTCAAGGACAAAATCGCCGATGCCCATTGGCTCACCGCTGAAGAAAAAACCTACCTCTCCAGCCGCATCGCCCAGCATGAGCCGCACAAACATGGCGGATCGTTGCTCAGCGCACTGAAGATGCCCGGCTTCCTCATGTTGGGGCTGATTTACTTCCTGATTCAGGTGGCGTCCTACGGCCTGAATTTCTGGGCCCCGCAGCTGATTCGCAGCGCCGGTACGGAAAGCCCGGTGGTGATCGGTTTGCTGACGGCGATTCCGTACGTCTTCGGCGCAATCAGCATGGTGGTGGTCGGTCGCTTGTCCGACTCCAGTGGCGAACGGCGCAAATACGTCTGCGGGCTGGTCGTCCTCGGCGCTGTCGGTTTCTTCAGCGCCGGGATTTTCGCCCAGCACACCGTGTTCCTGATCATCTCCCTGGCCATGCTGGGCGCAGGCATCGTCGCCTCGATCCCGGCGTTCTGGACCTTGCCTCCAAAGCTGCTGGCCGGCGCGGGTGCCGGTGCTGCCGGCGGCATCGCCCTGATCAACACAATGGGCCAGTTCGGCGGCATCGTCAGCCCGGTCATGGTCGGCCGCATCAAAGACCTGACCGGCAGCACCACGCCAGCGCTCTACGTCATCGGCGTCTCCAGCCTGCTCGCCGCCGCGCTGTTGCTGTGGGGGTTGCCGGCGAAGTTGCGGACGCTGGATAAAAGTGAGGGTTAGGACTGAGTTCATGAAGGTTGCCATTTTGGCAACCCATGGCTAGTGTCAGTAAAAAATTCTACAGAGATGCTGATGCGTATACGTAAGGACATGAAAGGCATGAATTGCTTAGGCGAACGTCTTGTTAATCACATTGATTCGCCCGAGGATTATCAGAGCAAGTTGGACGTCATTGAGAGGTTAACCGACGGCCAAGCCCTGACTCCGGTCGAAAGCAACTTGCTTGATATCTTGTGTGACACAGTTGAGCTCTACGAGAACAGGGCACCGCAGTTGTCTGCGTTCAATGCGCGTATTGAAGGCTTGAGCGAAGTGGACCTGATCAAGGCGTTGATGCTGCAGAACAAGCTGACAGGTGCCGATCTTCCGGAGATCGGCGATAAAAGCGTGGTGTCGCGTATTCTCAATGGGGAGCGCAAATTGACCGTTGAAATGGTTGCTCGCCTGGCGACGCGCTTTCATCTGTCACCCGGTGCGGTTATTCATTAAATTGCTAAATGACTGCATGGGGTCACTACTGACTCGATTCTATCGGAGCGTCGTCTGGTTGATTCATGTGTGTTTCGCCTCAATAAGCAGGGCCAGATGTACAAATCGCCTGGCCCTGCGTTTGTCGCTCAATCACCACTCACTTTTCAGGAGATACGATAGTTGGACAATAGGTGCCGTAACCGCTCCGGCAGGTCGAGGATCCAGACACAAATAGTCTTCGGATCCAGCAGCTCTTGAAGAAAAATAATACCCAAGTGCGCCCTAAATTGCATTCTCACCTTAGGTCACGCCGCATAGGGGTCCCTGTGATACCATGGATGCACATTGTATTACCGCTAACCTCATAACCCATGTGTAAGTAGAACTTCAATGCGCTAATCGTGCTGGTGAGCACACTTCTGGTTACGCCTATCCCCAATAAGTAGCTTTCAAGGCCATTTATCAGGATCGTGCCTACCCCACAGCGGAGGAAGTCTGGTGACACATAACATAAAGAGATTTCTCCAGCTGTTGTAACCATACCAACACCCGCAATGTGATCGTCAATAGTAGCAACGTTTAAAAAAAGGGATTGGGACTTAATCCATTTCATTAAGTGCGCTTCAGTCTTATTCGAAAGCCAGGACTCGATCAAACCGGCCTCATTGCAGTGATCTAATATGCAAGATTCCGTGATGGAGCGCGTTAAGACATCAATCATTGCCTTGATGTCTTCGGTTCTTGCTTCACGGCTTTGGATATTCGTTTTCATAACTATGCACCTCCGGTTTGAGTTTTAAAAACCAGAGATATTCTAAGGTGAGGGCATTCCTTGGTTAATGCAGAAACCTTATGAATGATATGACCGGGGAAATGCACGATACGTCCAGGCTTGGCAGACATCGTTTTTACAATCTCGTTATTTGAATCATAAAAGATTAATTCACCGCCCCAGTTTTTGTCCCAGTCAGAATGAGCGTAGTAAATCGTTGAAAAATAGTTGGCACTATTTTCATTGTCTTTGTGACAATACCCTTCCGCGCCAAAAGTATGAGCATTTGCGTAAATTCGGAGCGGCTCATGCCCCTGCAATAAAACGGCGCCGAGAATTTGCCACAATTCATAGATCGGAGATGATGAAAGGGATTTAAGTTCGGTCGCGCAAGACGACCTGTTTGCTATGCCTCCCCCGGCAAAATGCGAATGCCAGTAACAATACTTATCGGAAGCAACATTTGACCTCCAGCCAAATTGCCAAATTGGCTGGTTCAATCGCAATGATAGTTTTTTGCGCAGCGTCGAAGGTACCAAGTCGTCATAAATTAGAATCTGTTGGTCTGACATAACTTTCTCCATAAAAAAACAGAACATATTCCAGGTTGCGAAGTGGATAAGAATACTTTATTTGCTCTACACCATGAGACAGAAATACACCGCAGCTGATTTTATGAGCCAGTACACAAAGTAACTGCGATGCCGCACCAATGAACACCCAGTTGTCCCTCGCTGAGCTAAACTCTTTGGGTGACATAAAAAAACCAATGCAAAATGCGTTTTCGTTAATGGTCGCCTGTGAGCGAAACTCAGTTACTAGCGACTTCACTTCCACGTCCGTCAATTTGCGTACATCTAAAGAAGGCGATACTAAACTTGTATGATCGACCATCAATTCCATCGCCTGAATCAGTTTCGTTTTTTGATAGATATTTAAGTCTCTTCCCGTTAAGTTTCGGGAAGTACGCCTTCCTTCCCAATTGACCTCCTTAAGGTCAAATTCAGTCTCAAAGCGACGACAGAACTGATTGTCGCCAAACAAAGACATTGAAAGAGAGGATTTAACATCATTGAGGCCTGAGAGGACCAGTGACAATAAAAACAGGTCTTGGTCAATTAGCATCGAAGCCCAATGCTTGTCGATACTGATTACAGTCATAGTTCTATCCTTGCAATGCATAGTGCCATGTTGTTGTCACGCGATCTGCATGCGGTCAGCGTCAGGTTATTTAAACATTTGGGCAGGTGATGGTTCAAGGTTGATAGCATATGACCAAGCTCCAGGTAGATAGCGACAAAAGCACCGGCGTCACTGTATTTCTCAAGCACTCTATCTAACTCCATTATTATTTCCAGACGGCCCCCGTTCTGAAGGTTGCTTGTTAAAGATGCAGTAATGCGATCTGAATGGGGGTAATACTCTATTGTAGTATCTTTAAGTATTATAATAGGCCTCAATGAGTGAATTCCTCCATTGGAGGGGTAGAGTCGAATTGCCCCATGCCCTAAAGTTTTGAAGCCCCAGTCTGTCCGTCCTCGATTACGAAATACATCCCTTATTCGATGAACAAAATACTGCTCAGAATTACTTAGTTTCTGAAGTGTTATATCATTCTCTGCTAGATGAGCTCCAGTTTCAAATCTACCAAACAGTTTTAATGCTAGTAGTCTGTTTGCTGCCTTTATAGCTCCCGCCGAGTCATAGCAGGTGTGACGATTTTCCAGGAAGAGCGCTGCGCTGTACAAGCATCCGATGTTTTCCTCTACATTGCATAGTGTAAGAGAAGTTAAGTATTTGTGTGTAACGTTGTTCTTTGTGTGTGTAGTACCTAAGGAAAGGTTGTAACAGATTAATAGTCTTTTTTTCTTTGAGTAACCAGCTATCTCCATTTAATATCTTCCGGAAAATTAGTTTTAAAATGTAGCCAGTATATAAGCCCTATTCGGAATAAATAGCTAACGCCAACAGCATGAATTACCAGCTCCAGAGGGATGTATTTGAATGTTATGAAGATGGATGCAGGAAAAAAGTAGATTGTGAGCATTAGCAAATTAGCGCGGTACAGCAGCATATTCTTGCCCCCTAGCCTGATCGTGCCGTTGATTGAAATAACCGCGATCATGGCAGGGAAATATAGAATAGGGGTTGCAATTTTTAGGAATAACTCATCAGTGTGCGGAGGGTATAGGCAGTAAGCAATCGATAGTAATAAACAAGGCACGTACCACGTGAACCTTACTGTATATAGGAAGTCAGATAATGAAAAAAAACTTGCGCTTGGAGTTGCGGTGGATATTAACAAGTTAACTATTTTGCTAGATATTAGCCACATCGCAGCCATGAAGGCCAGCGGGGTGCGATATTGTTGATATTCCAGACCCATCGTGACAAACGTAGCTGCAGTAATGCATAGTAACGACGCCGAGATCGTAAGTGCTGTACCTAGTTCCGGGATCAGGATGGCCCTTTGTGCACTCAAATTATGAGATACGCTCTTGTACTCAAACCAATTTCCAGGGGCTGAACGGGGTGTTAACTTTGTAGCCTTTTTCGAGCTGTAGTAATAGGTGGTGATATCCATTATTAGTAAGGCTAACCCCGCGCCAACCAGGTTTTCGTCATCCAATAATACTCCAAAGGAAAGGTATATTAAGATAGCCCAAAATAGAAGAAGTGTTTGCGTTATCAACACAGCTCGACACTTGCCATGCTTGATAAGTACGCATTGGTTTAGTGAGTTTATTGTTGATAGAATAAGTGATATCGCACGAAGAATTATAAACGTCGCGGTATCCAGCCTAAGCCCTCCTGCTAAATTCAGCAAGATTAGCGACACCACTATGTACGTGGCCGCTGTCAAGCACGCTGCTGGATATACAACCGCTAGAACGCTAGAATAGGCCGTATGAATTTCTTGTTTTGCCATCTGCATATACACAATGAACCAGGGCGTGAGCAAGGCAGAAAAAAAAGCGAGAACATCAATGTTTAGGCTTACGAAGCCAAAATTTGATGTCCAGAGTTTTTGCAAGATTATGATTGATAACAGTGGCTTGCTTATGTCCGCAAATCCGGATAAAACCATATAGTATCCATTATTGTCAGCTGTCTTTTTCACGATATACAGCTCCAAAAGTGCCTGTATAGAATGGAAGCTCTTGTGTGTCGTCTATCTGCAGTAGCGTTGAAAGCTTATGGTCCGCAGTTGCAGGTGTTACAACACCCTGTACGTTAAAGCATGCGGCTGAGATAACAAATTCGTGCATAATTCTTCCGGCTTCGATCATGAGGCTTCTCAACGCTCGATCATGCCTATACCTCCAAGCATATATATCAGGGCGGATTGTAAGGACAATAGTGTAGTTCGCAGTTAATGCTGCCTTCATACCCCAATTTATTTCATTCATCTCGCTCCTGAAACATCCTTCCCGAAAAAGATTTATTGTTGCTGTCTCGGCGTCAATTTCGTAGATGCCCTCAGGCAATTCGTTAATATTGTAAATTATTACATAAATATTGAATGCGCAGCCGTAACTTATTACGTGCCGCTCTTCTGTTGATGTTGTCCTTGTCAGGTCGAATGTCCTTGAGATACGTAGCGTTGCATCCGAAAAAATCGAAAGGGCTTTTTTTCTGGACAACCCAAGCATTCCGAATGAGCGTCTGGTTTTTCTCTTTGCCATTGCTTCGTAGCAGTTCGCAAAACATTCAGATTTTTTTTCTAAGTCGGTTTGTAATTCTATCTGGATTAACTTATTGCTTTTATGAGTCAGTTTCGGACATGCACCTTCTTCTAGATAGTTTGAAAAAAGTTTTTCCAGTACCTGTTCTCTGTCAATCCCGCTGTCGACGTATTGGATGCATCGAGAAGAAAGGTACAGTGGGAGGGCTGCGTCCCAGCCGCGGGCCAGCCAATGTTTGATTTGGCGGGAGCACAGATCAATTCCTTGTCTTTTCGATTTGATTTCAGTCTCAAATGTATCTTCACATAATCGTTTTAAAAGATTTTTGTTTGCTTCATATACTTGGCCTGTTATTAAGTCCTGGACTTCAACGGCTTCTTTGTCTAAGGAAAAATCCAAGTGTAAATTATTTTTCATTCCTGCTTCCTCACGCCTAGCATCAAAGCACACATTACACCCTCCTCGAGAGGGTTTAAGTGAAAGAGTTCCTCAATCCTTTTCGAGTTTAATCCATACTGAACCTTCGAGAGGTATCCCGCTTTCTCGGCCAATATTTCGAGATTTGAGACAGCATGGCCTGCATCCAAGTGAACGGATCGGAAGGTTCTAGGTTCCCTGTACCTAAACATGTTTCTTTCCCATATGCTCGTTAGAACAATTATGTACTTAACTGGAAAGGTTACATATTTCTCTGGCTCCCCGAACGCATCTCGATAAGTACTACGAGAGATATCAGCGCCTAGATTTGCAAAAGAATTGTTTCCGCTGCAGTAATGGAAGGCGTTATGCCCATCCATTTCGATAACATAAGCTTCTGTGGGGTGCCGGCCGCCTCCGCTGGGTATACTTTTTCTGCTGATTGGTTTGCTCCCTGTTATATCCCGGAGCGACTGTGTACCAAACGTTGCGACCACCATGTTAAACACGGGCGTCAGTCCTACTTCTTCCCTGTTTATGCACAACGCATTAAGGGTTTCGTTGGCAGCAAGGATGTGTGGCTCGTAGGATGCTCCAGTTACGGACTTGAATCTTTGCTGTTCAGTCTCCTCGCTAAGATAGTTAGACATCATGTTTGAATCTTTCCGCCATCCATCTGTACTATAGTTGAAGAATGGATAATCATATGTTCTTTTAAGATACTCAGAAGCAAGTCGCCAATTGTATTTATTCCCATTGTCTGGTTTGGCTTTGTCAGTAGTGCCTACTCTTACAGCCAGTCGATGATCCAGTAACTTTTCCCTTGTCGCTACGTTGACATCATAGCCCTCTGTAATGAATCGTGATTTAGATACAGGGTTTAACTTGATGTCGAACAGAAGGGTGCTTACCTCGCGACAGATCTCATATCTGTTAGGTGAGCTCACCAAATAGGCTAGGTCTTTACCGTCAAAGGTATCAATTCTCAGGTCTTTGTTTGTCGTAATCATGGCGCTTAGATAGGGAGGCTCGCCTCCCTATCGCTCCTCTTTATTTTAGTTAATGGTTAACACCGCCGTCACCATGCTGCAATGCGCCCTCATTACGTTCTACAAGTTTGAAGTCTTGAGTATCAGTTGATGTAGTCATTTTTACTTCTCCGATATTAAGTGAACATCTTTTCCTAAAGATGCCATTGATAAACTAGACACCTCTGAGAAGGTCGTCAAGCATGCAGTTTAAAAACTATCCGTTCAGCTAGTCCTGTTGTTTTGGTAAGCAATTCTATAGGCGAGTTCACTGTTTCCATTTTTGTCACAAATCCCCCATCATTTGTGCCTGAATAATATTTATATGTGAGGTAAGAAGGATAAATATTCTGATGTCCTACATAATTCGATGGGATGCTCCTACTTTTTATTTTTAAGTAAGACCGTTTTCTTGAGTAGTTGCAGAGTCGGCCGACATACAACTGCTAGCACGACCCTATTACCTGCTGCACCCTAGGTGCGTGTCTGCCTGCTCGCTGAGGGGGATTAACATGCTGGCCCAAGCTTATAAATGTCTGCACATATTGCCGGGGCAGGATTTCAACAGAGGCAGCAGCGAAGGTGAACGGGCCGGTTGTCCAAGGGTACGGCGAAACGCCAGATCAGAAAGCGTCCTGTGGAGGCGACAGGTTTTTCCTGTCTGTAACGCCCGTCGTCCCTTCGAAACTTTTGCCGCGCCGCTCCTGTCACTTTTAAACACCTCAGACAGGGAATCAGGCGATGGCAAGGGCAATCTGGAAAGGCGCGATCAGTTTTGGGCTGGTGCATATTCCTGTCGCGCTGGTGTCGGCGACTTCTTCGCAGGGCGTAGATTTCGACTGGCTCGACAAGCGCAGCATGGAGCCGGTGGGCTACAAACGCATCAACAAGGTCACCGGCAAGGAGATGACCAAGGAAAACATCGTCAAAGGTGTGCAATACGAGAAGGGCCAATATGTGGTGCTCAGCGAAGAAGAAATTCGCGCGGCGCACCCCAAGTCGACCCAGACCATCGAAATCTTCGGCTTCGTCGACAGCAAGCAAATCCCTCTGCAACACATCGAAACCCCGTATTTCCTCGCCCCGGACAAGCGCGGCGAAAAGGTTTATGCGTTGCTTCGCGAAACCCTGAATGAAACCAAAAAAGTCGCCCTGGCCAATGTGGTGCTGCACACCCGCCAGCATCTGGCGGCGGTGATGCCGCTGGAGTCGGCGATGGTGCTGGTGATTCTGCGCTGGCCCTCGGAAGTGCGCGGTCTGGAGACTCTGGAGCTTACCGATGCGGTCACCGACGTCAAACTCAGCAAGGCGGAGCTGAGCATGGCCAAGCGCCTGGTTGAGGACATGAGTGCCGACTGGCAGCCGGAGGATTATCGCGACACCTTCCAGGACCAGATCATGCACCTGGTGGAAACCAAGGCACGCGAAGGCAAACTCGAAACCGTGGAAACCGATACCGAAGACACAGAACGTAAAAGCGCGGACGTCATCGACCTTACCGAATTGCTCAAGCGCAGTTTGGCGGGCAAAAGCGCTGGCAGTAAAAGCGCGGCCAAACCGGCCGGCAAGCCAGGTTCCAAAACAACTTCCAAGACTGCTGCCGAGGCTCCCGCCAAGCGCCGGGCCCCGGCGCGCAAGAAAACAACCAAGGCTTCCTGACAACAGGCTAGAGGATTAACCATGGCCAAGCCGGTGAGTGAATACGCACGCAAGCGCAACTTCGACATCACTTCCGAGCCTGCGGATTCGCCTGCGCGTAGCAAGAGCAAGGAAAAGGGCAAGGACGCCGCGAAGGCGTTGAGCTTTGTCATTCACAAGCACGATGCGCGCAGCCTGCATTACGATTTTCGCCTTGAGCTGGGTGGCACGCTGAAAAGCTGGGCAGTGCCCAAAGGCCCGAGCCTCGATCCGGCCAACAAGCGTCTGGCGGTGCAGGTTGAAGACCATCCGCTGGGTTACGCCAGTTTCGAAGGCAGCATTCCCGAAGGCCAATACGGCGCGGGTGATGTGATCGTCTGGGACCGGGGGATCTGGCAACCGCACGGCGATCCTCGTGACACTTACAAGCAGGGCAAGCTCAAATTCACGCTGGTCGGGGAAAAACTGAGCGGCGACTGGACGCTGGTCCGCACCCGGCTCAAGGGCAGCAGCGACAAGCCCCAGTGGCTGCTGATCAAGGAGAAGGACGAAGTGGCTCGCTCTGGTGATGAATACGACATCGTCCAGGATCAACCGCAAAGTGTGGTGAGCGGCGCGTTGGTGGGTAAGGAACGGGCGTCCGCGCAACCCGCCAGGGCCAAACGCAAAACCGCGGTTACTGCGCCTGAAAAACCGGCGACCAAGCCCAAAGCCGCAAAAAAAGCCGCTGCAGTTCCCGATAAGCTGACCCCGCAACTGGCGACGCTGGTGGATGCTCCGCCCGACGGTGACTGGTTGTATGAGGTCAAATTCGATGGTTATCGCATCCTGACGCAAATCCTCGGTGGTGAAGTGCGTCTGTTCAGTCGCAATGGCAACGACTGGACCGAACGGCTGCCTTTGCAAGCCAAGGCCCTCGCTGCGTTGGGGCTTGGTGATAGCTGGCTGGATGGTGAAATGGTCATGCTCAACGAGCAGGGTTTGTCGGATTTTCAGGCGTTGCAGAACGCCTTTGAACTGGGCCGCAGCAACGACATTGTTTATTACTTGTTCGACGTGCCCTTTCTCAACGGGCAAGACCTGTGCGATATGCCTATCGAGGAGCGGCGTGCGGCGTTGAAACAGTTGCTGGGCAAACAGCGCAGTAAATTGCTGCGCTTTTCCGATGCGTTCCGTTCAGCCCACAAGGATATTGTGGAAAGCGCCAGCGCCATGGGGCTGGAAGGGGTTATCGGCAAGCGGCCGGGCAGTGCTTATGTCAGCAAACGCAGTCCGGACTGGATCAAGCTCAAATGCCGGCTGCGTCAGGAGTTCGTGATTGTCGGCTACACACAGCCCCAAGGCAGCCGCAGCGATTTCGGCGCGATACTGCTGGCGGTCAATGAAGAGGGCGAGAATCCGGGCCTGGTGTACGCCGGCAAGGTCGGCACCGGCTTCAACCGGAGCACCCTCAAACAACTCGGCGAACGCATGATTGAGCTTGAACGCAGCTCATCGCCGCTGGCGAAAAAGCTGACCAGTGCCCAGGGCCGGGGCGTGCACTGGATCGAGCCGGAACTGGTCTGCGAAGCGGAGTTCGCCGAGTGGACTCGCGAAGGCATTGTGCGTCAGGCGGCATTTGTCGGCTTGCGCACCGACAAGCCAGCGAGTCAGGTCATCCATGAGCATCCTCGCGCGGCCACCGAACTCAAGGGCGCGTTCAAGCCCAAGGCACGCAAGGCAACCAGTGAAACTGCCAAGAAATCCGCAAAGTCAGCAAAAAACCGCATCGATGTGGCGGGCGTCAGTATCAGTCATCCAGACCGGGTGATCGACGCCGAAAGCGGCATCCTCAAAGTGGACCTGGCCCACTATTACGAAACCGTCGCCGACTGGATCCTGCCGCACTTGAAAAACCGCCCGGTGGCTTTGCTGCGCTGTCCCGAAGGTGTCGGGGGCGAACAGTTTTTTCAGAAGCACGCCGAGCGACTGAAAATCCCCAATATCAAGCAGCTCAAGGCCGGACTCGACCCTGGGCATGCGCGGTTGATGGAAATCGACACCGTGCAGGCTCTGGTGGGCGCGGCGCAGATGGGGACGATCGAATTGCATCGCTGGGGCGCGACCAGTGATCGGATCGAGACGCCGGATCACTTTGTGCTGGACCTCGATCCCGACGACAAACTGCCGTGGCGCAGCATCATCGAAGCGACGCAGATGACGCTATCAGTGCTCGACGAGCTGGGACTGCAGGCGTTCATCAAGACCAGCGGCGGCAAAGGCATGCACATCATCGTACCTTTGGCGCGGCAGGCGGATTGGGACACCGTCAAAGCCTTCGCCAAGGCCGTCGCCGAGTTCATCAGCCAACAACTGCCCGAACGCTTCACGGCAACCATGGGCCCGAAAAACCGGGTGGGAAAAGTGTTTATCGATTACCTGCGCAACACCCGTGGCGCAAGTACCGTGGTTGCCTATTCGGCGCGCGCCCGGCCCGGCTTGCCGGTCTCGGTGCCAGTCGCCCGTGATGAACTGGAGGGTTTGACGTCAGCCGGGCAATGGAACGTCGGCAACGTGCAAGAGCGGCTGAGTACCCTAAAGTCCGACCCGTGGGCCGGCTACCAGAATCGTCAGCGCATCACCAAGAAAATGTGGGCGCAATTGGGGCACAAGCGCTAGCCAATAAGCGGCTGCCAGGCCTTCACTTACCTGGGATATGCACCTGGTGAGTGTCGGCCTGTTCCGCTGGATAGAACTCACCCTGCATGTCCATTTGTGCCAGACGCTGGCGAACGGCGGCTTCGACGCTGCGGATCAGGGGCTGGTCTTCGATATCGTCCACGCTCAGCCATAAACGATTGACGTTCTGACCATGGGTGCCTTCGCTCATCATGTCGTGGGTGAACAGTTGCTCGCCGCGCCACAGGCACAGCTTGGGTTGCAGAGGATCGTTCTCCTGCGGTGCTGGCGATGATGAAAGCCAGATTTCATTGATCATGCGCAGATCAACAGTGGCCAGTTGCTCGATGGAAATGACGGTGCTCATAAGGTTATTGCTCTTCGTCGCGGGTTGCAGGTCTGACGTACGAGTGAGGCAGTCGTTCAACCCTCCGGACGAGCGCCTTTTGAACCGACCCGGACAGGCACGGTCGATCAATCAATAGCCGCCAAGGAAAGTCGCTATGCCGATCCACGGATTTTTGCCCTGTCACCCCGGCGATTCGCTGTGATGCCGGTTGCCGCCACGTCGAAATGGGTCAAGGTTGAACCTGCGGAAAAGGCTGCCTTGCTGTTGGGGTTCGCCTTTCATTTCTGTGTGCTGGCCAGCTACTACCTGGTCCGGCCGCTGCGGGATGCGCTGGGCCTGGAAGGCGGCGCGGACAAATTGCAATGGCTGTTCACCGCGACGTTCGTGGCAATGCTGGTGATGGTCCCACTGTTTGGCGCGCTGGTTTCCCGCTTGCCGCCCAGACGCTTTGTCCCCTTGGTCTATCGCCTGATCGCGTTGTCGATGCTGGTGTTCGGCGTGCTGATCGCCAATCACGCCGCGCCCGTGGCGGTAGGCCGTGTGTTCTTCGTCTGGATCAGCATTTACAACCTGTTCATCGTCTCCATTTTCTGGAGTGTGCTGGTGGACCGGTTTTCCAGCGAGCAAGGGCGGCGACTGTTCGGTTTCATTGCTGCGGGCGGCACGCTGGGCACTTTCATCGGGCCCATGCTCGCGGCAACCATGGCGACCCGCCTTGGCCCGATTGCCTTGACCTTCGCTGCCGCAGTGCTGCTTGAAGCGGCGGTGCAATGTTATCGGGCGTTGCTGAGTCGTACCCAGAGCCAGGAGCGGGACGTGTCCAGGGATGAGCAGCGCATGGGCGGCGGCATGCTGGCGGGCGTAACGCTGATCACGCGCTCGCCGTATCTGTTCGGGTTGGTGCTGTTCATGCTGCTGCACACCAGCGCGGCGACCCTGTTGTATTTCGAGCAAGGTCGGATTGTCGCTGGCAGCTACGCTGACGTAGGGAGCCGCACGCAGTTTTTTGCGACGGTCGACCTGATTGTCTCGGCCTTGACGCTGATCTTCCAGCTGGCGCTGACGGCACCGTTGATCCGCCTGGTCGGCATCGGCGGTGCGCTGGTGGCGCTGCCTTTGGCGACAGTGGCGGCTTTCATGGCCATGGCTCTGGCGCCGGTTCCCACGACCGTCGCGTTGGCGCAAGGGCTGCGGCGTGCTGTGGAGTTCGCCATTGTCCGGCCCGGTCGCGAAGTGCTGTGGACCGTGGTGAGCCGGGAGGAAAAGTACAAGGCCAAGAATGTCATCGAAACCGTGGTGTACCGGGGCGGCGACGCCGCGAGTGGCTGGTTGTCCGTTGGATTGACGGCGCTGGGTACGGGTTTCGGGCTGTTGGCTATGGTTATCGTGCCCTTTGCCGGGCTTTGGGCCTGGCTGTGTTTCTGGCTGGCAAAGCGTCAGGCACAGCGGGCGACCACGAACGACAGATAAGGGGAAACTCATG
>Ga0247817_10000868_pt1 | contig 16072 bp, 15 predicted proteins | sample UWRJL212509R1_FD_178010 | JGI IMG/M metagenome (GOLD analysis project Ga0247817, IMG submission 178010) | Plant litter microbial communities from Arlington Agricultural Research Station in Wisconsin, United States - UWRJ-L212-509R-1 | ecosystem: Environmental > Terrestrial > Plant litter >... | reverse complement strand
CGTAAGGGGTGCCGCCCAGCGCGTAAACCGCAGCGGGGAAGCGGTATAAATTATTGTTTTGCGCGGGGTTGTTTTCGGCGCGCAAGCCACCATATAAAATTTTTGCGGATACAAATTCACGCCATTTAAGGTGCTTAATAAGTGGTATTTTATTCAGGATGAATCCATTAAAAGTGTGGGTAGCGTTTAGGCCCGCGTAATGATCGCTCACAAATTCCAGGTAATTCATTGCATTATAGGCATCCCGCTTGTAGGCCAAAGATTGGTTAGCCGGGCTTATATTAAGCAAGGGGAAAGGCACCTGGCCCAGCACGTAACCACCCAGTAAAGTAACGTCGGTAAAACCGGCCTGCGAAAGATAAACGCGTTTGTAAATATTGATACCGATAGCGGTGTAGCTGTAGTTACCACCAATACTGCGGTTAAGTTGTAAGTCGTAAATAGGGTAAGGGTTATGAATGCTGTGCCGGTTGCGGGCGCCTTGCACAAGTTCTTCATGCGGAGCATAGCGCAAATGCACATTAAGTTCGCTCGTTCTCAAGCTTGGGATTATGGTGCCATCATTTAGCTGAAAAACCAATGCCTTGGCAGGTGTCTGTTCCCAGTTTTTGTAACCTATCCTGTAAGAGAAATGGTTTTCAAAATCTTTAACATACTCAAATTGGATGATGCGACTGTAGAGCCAATAATCTGTTTTCCCGATTTGAAGCGAAGACAACGTAGTATTCCTATTGGTTAAAGAAAATGTATGCCCGGGCACATCTACATCATATAAATAGCTCACTTTAAAATAATCATTCGGGAAACGATAGGGCGCGGTCTTATTTAATGCCAGGTAACCTGTTGCCCCGATTTTTATCTGGTGATCTCTGGTACCGTATGATATAAAACCTTCAGAATAAAAAGTGCTATCCAGTTTGGGCGTGGTTCTAAATCCAATTTCAGGTTTCAGCCCTTCCTGGGCGTTAAAAGAAAGAGATTGCGCCAGGGGACCAATTTGAACAGGCCCGGTGTCAGCGTAACCCGATGTTAAGGTGGTTAGCGTCCAAATCGTCCGTTTGTACGATGGCATTTGCTCCAGCTTATATAATTTGGAATAAACCTGTGCCTGCCCCTTGCTAAGGGTATCAAAACCAGCGGCCGGCCTCAGTACCTTTACCGAATCATTCCGGTAATTGCGAAATACCACTGTGCGCTCGCCAAATACGCCCCAGCCTTTATTTGTCAACCCAAAATCGGCCTTCACCTTACTCTGCGTAAGTAGGTAGCGTCCATCGCGTTGCGGCGTAAAGTCAAGCACCACATCAAAGCTGCGCACAAAGTTTACGTTTATCTGCCGGTTCAGCCGCAGTTCACAAGCGGTCACCGCGTAGCTCCCATCAAGACTAATGCTCAGTTTACCCTCAAACAACAGATCGCCTTTGGTACGCGGCGTGAAAGACAACTGCACCTGGTTATTAACGGTATCAGTAATAAAAAATTTATAAAAATTTGGTGCATTATCCGATATCGGGCTCAAAAACTGATAAGCCAGGATAAACACATTATTTTCGTAAATATCTATCTCACGCCCATAAAACTGGTTCACGTATAGCTTAACTCCCGCCGTATCAATAAACTGCAAAATATTTACCCCTTTGTATGCCTTCTGTGTCTGTTGCTTTTTATAAACATCAGACAGCTTCTCTTCCAGCAATACCGGCAAAAAGGTTTGCCCCTTTACGGTGTCCAGCATAAAACGGTATTGGTTAAAAAACTTGCTCTCTACCAGCTTTTGCGGCAAATTAAATAACGACAGGCCCATGCGTTCATACTGCTCATATTGCAAATATGCCCCGGCTCGATTTTCTTTTTTATGATCGATAACTTTCTGTATCAATTCCACCGCCGGGTTGCCCTTATTCCTATATGGCCCGCTCCTGCCCGAGCTAATTGTTACCCCCGTCAGCTCTGCCACATCCCGCTCCAACAACACCTGCAACCTGTTTCCCTGTCCGGGCAATATGGTCTTAACCACAGGCAAATATCCTACGTGCGAAAACGTTACCTGCGTAAAACTTCCCGCGCCCGATAATCGAAAACGCCCAAGGGAATCTGTCCGCGTACCTACACTCGCTGTAAAACTCACGGATACAGACGCCAACGGCACCCCACTTGCCGCGTCCACTACCTGTCCGGTAACCACTGTTTGCCCCATCGCTCTTAAACACGGCAATAAAAAACTAATAAAAATCAAAAAATGCCAACGCATGCTTACTTAACCTATGTTTTACGGATATGTTTTTTAAAACGCCCCGGCAATGTTTGTAAATACAATACCGAGGGTATGCTGCATAAAGGCTATAAACGCAAAAATGCCGTAGATTTGATAAGTTTTGCAACAAATAGTAATAGTCTATCATTTAAAAAAGAAAAACCATGGCGCAGAATAAACTATTAAGGATGGACAACATGGGGATAGTTGTTGAAACCCTTGATAACGCCATTGCATTTTTTACCGAGATAGGCCTCGAGCTACAATGGCGGGGCAATATAGAAGGGGAGTGGGCAGGGCGTGTTACAGGGCTGGGCAATCAGAATGTTGAAGTGGCCATGATGGTTACGCCCGACGGGCACAGCAAGCTTGAAATTTCGCGCTTTGTTGCTCCTGATGTTGTTGAAGATCATCGGTCGGCCCCGGTTAACGCACTTGGTTATCTGCGCGCAATGTTCACCATTGAAGATATTGATGAACTGGTTGCCCGGTTAGTTAAACAGGGCGCGCAATTAGTTGGCGAGATAGTGAATTACCAGGACGTTTATAAGTTGTGCTATATCCGCAGTGCTGACGGGCTTCTGGTGGGTTTGGCGCAGGAGCTGAAAAATAAATAGCAATTAATATTCCTGCACCAGCACATCCGTAGGTATTTGCATGTACTGGTTTAGTCTGCGTATCATGTTAATAGATAGTTTTCGCTTTTTATTCATTATCTCGCTAACGCGCCCTTTAAAACCAATAACTTCTGCCAGTTCTTTATTCGTGTAGTTCATTTGTTCCATACGGAATTTTATTGCTTCTATCGGGTCGGGCAAACTTACCGGGAAGTTGGTATGCTCATAACTGTCAATAAGCACACTTAATATCTCCAATTCATCGCCATTGACTGTACCTGGTTTTGCATCAAAGATGGTTTCCAGCCTTTGCATGGCAGCATTATAATCTTCTTCTGTTTTAATTGGTTTTATCTGCATAACTTAAATTTTACTTGCATCTATCTTATCGTATTCTGCGTGTGTGCCTACAAAACGTATCCATATAACTCCGTAGTCGTAATTTATTTTTACAATAAGGCGGTAACTGTTGCCTTTAATGTTAAAAACTACTCGGTTATCTGCAATTATGCTTGCGCTTGGGTACTCTTTTTTAATTTCATTCGGCGAACTCCACTTGCTCCTTTGAGCTTCCTGGTACCACGATTTTAAAGCTTGTTCGCTATTGGAATGTTTTTCCCAAAACAACCGTAAAGTGCTTCTGGAGATTATCCGCATAGACAAAGATAGTTATAAGTTCCCATATTGGGATTTTTCGCGTCATGAATTTTAATTACCTTGGCGGTATATTTTTTAAAGTATAACCATGAAGAAATTTTTCGCCCTGCTGCTACTATCAGTTTTTGCGTTGATAACCATTCAATCAAACGCGCAGTCGGTTAAAATTACCGGCGAAGTAGCAACACCACTTGATATAGATAAAGCAGCATTTGAAAAATTTAATCAGACAACGGTTAAGTATAAAGACAAAAACAGCAAGGAACATAATTATTCGGGCGTGTTACTTTATGATCTGTTGCAAAAGGCCGGTGTTACGTTAGGAGCCACGCTTAGAGGGCAAAACCTTACTAAATATGTTATGGCCGAGGCGATAGATAATTACCACGTTGTTTTCGCGCTGGTAGAGTTGGATAAAGAATTTACTGACAAACAAATCATCCTTGCCGATAAGGTAGACGGCCAACCACTACCCGCAACAGAAGGCCCTTACAGAATTATTGTACCCGACGAGAAGAAGGCGGCGCGTAGCATTAGGCAAGTAACAGCGCTTAAGGTGACTTTTGCTAAGTAAAAAATCGAGTTTGGTGTTTCCTTGCTACGCTATTATAACTTTTCCATCTTCTTTATTTCCTCAAGATTATTAACTGATGCAGCGGCGGTAGCTTTGCCCCATGTAACATTAACGGTTTTATCGTTGGGCTTTACCTTTATTATGTTTACTTCGTCTTTCAGCCTAATTCTTAAGTAAACCACCTTATCAACAGGGGCATTAAAGTTAAAGGTGCCTTTGGCATCGCTCTGTACAGCATCACCATAACTTCCGTTCAACATTATTACGGCACCTGCTATGGGTTGTTGTTGCTCGTTTACAATTTTTCCTTCTAAACTTCGATTGTTTTGCTGCGCATGTGCGGCAGTTGTAAACATTACAATAAAGGCGGTGCTTACAAAAAAGATAACATGTTTCATTTTGAAAGATTAAGTACTGATAATTAGGTTGCTGATTAAAGATAACGCAATTAATATTAACAATTTCTAAATATTTTGTGGATCTGCACTGTTAACCATTTGTTAATCAAACGTTACCATACGCTTTGCTTGCTGTAAAGCAACGGTTAATACATTCAACAAAACAATTTTTTATTTAACACACTTTTAATGCAATACACAACCCGGCTTAACGTGCCGTGGTGATATTTGCATTAGTGATTTGGGTACGAACATATATAACGGTACGTTTAAAATGAAACTGATGTGCCATTGCAGACAAGTCTTCCTCCTGTTGTGCTGCATGGTCGTCTTCTCTCCTGTCCGCGCCTTTTCTATCCTGGCGCACGAGGCTATAATTGATGCAGCCTGGGCCGGCCAGATCAAGCCTTTACTAATAAAAAAATATCCTGCTGCCGATACTACTCAACTTAAACAAGCTTACGCTTATTGCTACGGCGGTAGTTTGGTGGCCGATATGGGTTATATGCCATTTGGCAGCCCGTATTTTACCAACCTGCTACATTATGTACGCAGCGGCGATTTTATTACAACCCTTATTGGCGAAGCGCATGATGTGAACGAGTACGCTTTTGCCTTAGGTGCCTTATCGCATTATATGGCCGATAAATATGGGCACTCGCTGGCTACCAATGTTTCTGTAGCTATTGACTATCCTGATCTGCAAAAGAGATTTGGCGATGTTGTCACTTACGAAAACGATCATACATCGCACAGCAGGATGGAGTTTGCTTTTGATGTAATTCAGGTTGCTAAAGGCAATTATGCCAGTGTTGCCTACCACAACTTTATAGGTTTTGAAATAGCTACGCCGATTTTGCAACGCGCCTTTTTGAAAACTTACGGACAAGATCTTAATACTGTATTCCCCAACTTTCAATCTTCTATTGAAAAATTACGCTGGGGCGTACGCGATCTTTTCCCTGAACTTGCACGCGTGGCCCGTCTATCTGATGAAAAAGGTCTTGCAACTTCACGGCAAAACGTCACCCGCGAAAACTTTAGCAGCCGTATGCAGCCTGCTTCGTTCAGTAAACACTATGGAAGAGCCCATAACCGCACAGGTTTTGTTGCGCAGGGTTTAGCGCGATTAATACAAAGACTGCCTAAAATTGGTCCGCTTAAAAAGATGGGCTTTAAATACCCAGGCGTAACCTGCGAGGAATTGTTTTTACAAAGTATGGATAGCATTATGGTTAACTATAACATAGCGATTAAGCAGGCCGGCCATGACAGGATTATGCTGGCTAATATTGATTATGATACCGGTATGCCTACCGCTTTAAATGAATATGCCCTGGCTGATGCTACTTATAATGAATGGGTTGCTAAACTCCAAAACGATAAGCAGTCTATTATCACACCTACACTTTTGCAAAATATACTCGCCTTTTATAATAAGCCCGAAGTACAAAACCTGGCAATAAATCATCCTGATGAGAAGCAGGTTATCCCAACACCTGTATTTTTAGGTGCTTTAAAATAATTAACCTACTAAGGTTGTAGTTTTTAATGGGATTTGTTTAATTTAGTTAACCAATTAAACTTCCGTCTATTATGAAAGCCTTAAACGCCCTGTTTTCTTTGCTGATTACCTTTATGTGTCCGGCTATGGCGCAAAAACTACCCAATAAACAGGAGGGAGGTGTATGGGCCTCAATAAATAATATCACCAAAAAAGAAAATAAATGGAATTTGCCTTATCAAGCCTACAACAGCGCGACCGAGGTTTTTTATACCGTAGCTAACGACGATAAAAACCTTTACCTGGTAGTAAAAGGTGAGAAGCCATACATCGCTGCTAAAATGGTATATTATAAAGTAACCTTTCAGGCTAAAAGTAACGATGTTGATCTTTTAGTAAAATTTCCCGTCTTAGACAGAGTCACCAGACTCGCCATAACAGATAGGGTTAGGGCGAGAGCCTTAAAAGATATTACCGATGCTGACATACTCAAAGCAAAAAAAGATTCTATTGCTAAAGTGCTCAATAAACAGTTTTTGCCGCAGGCAAAGCAATTTATAGTTAATTACGGTAAAGTATTTAAAGATTCTACCATGTCTATCTATAACGAGGCGGGGATCTTGATAAGCCATCATGTTGAAAGCGATCTGGCTTATGTTTATGAGCTTACCATCCCTTTAAAATACCTGGGTATAAAGCCGGCCGAAAAAGACAAACATATTGCATACACCATTTTGCTAAACGGATCAGAAGAAGACGGGGTAATAACCACGCTTTCGGCAGACGGAAAAGCTATAATAAGAAACAGCCCGGATGGCAAAATGGGTTTAGTATTAACCGCAACACCCGAGGATATCGCTTCCAGTTTTCCCACCAAAGTTTCAGGCGAGTATAAACTGGCTGTGGGTAAATAAGCAATAAATAGCGTCGTTTACTTCTGCGCTGATGCCCGTATGCTTGCAAACGATTTAAGTTTTAAACTTGGTTTTTCAATAAAATACCATGAAAGTTCAGCAAGACAAAGCGCAATGGGATAGGTTATTAAAAAAAGCTGATAAGGGATTAATATGTGGTTTTTTTGAATGATCAATTGCTGAATGGGCAAGGCATAAATATAAAGCCCGTAAGAAAGATCGCCCATTTTATAAAACGGTTTGAATTGAAGTTTCGGTTCATATGCAAAAACAAGTAACCCATATAGTAATACAATGTCAAAAGCTCCTCTGATATAAATGAACCGAAAGTGGAACAGCACAAGAAAGCAGACCACCATAACTATAAATGCTATTGTACTTAAGTGTATGTTTTTTCTGAAAATATAACATATAGCACCGCCGCCGAATGAAATTAACCACCACAGAATGGTATTTAAATACACGGAAGAGTATTGCATTGCCCAGAAATAGGCCAACACAGGGCATAGTAAAACAAGCGAAGGGATAATTTTGGCTTTTTTTTGTGCAATAAAAACAATCACGCCGGTAACAAATACAAGCATGTACATAAACAATTCACCTGGAAGTGTCCAGATTGGCGAGTTGATGTTGTCAACTATTGGGTTTTGAGTAAATACTCCCGGCAGTTTGTTAGGGTATTGGAGCAATGTGCTTTGTCGCCATATAAAATCATAAACATCCGGGTGTTTAAAATAGCCGCTCAAGGGTAAGGTAGTAGCAATTGGCCCTATAATTAATGCGCAAAATAAAGCTGATGCTATTAAACCCGGAAATATCCTGAGTATCCTTGCCCATACAAACGATTGTAAGGAGGCTTGCCTAAAAAGACTTTTAGTGATTAGGAAGCCACTGATAGAGAAAAATATATCAACTCCCAGGGAACCGAATGTTTCCATTCCGCACAATTTCATGAGCGGCTCGCGCAACTCATTGCATGTGAGCCAATAACAATGTGAAAATATGACCAGCGAGGCGGCAATAAACCTGATTAAACCAATATTGTTATTTCGCCCGTTTTCTAATTCCAGTAACGTCATAAAGTGTTTCACAAATCTATAAAATATCTTCGGCTATGATACATCTAGTAAGTTCCAGCAAGTTCTCTGGCAGAAGAACATTCGGTTAGGCAGAATTCAATTTTTCATCAAAGGCTTATAAGCCTTACCCTCCAAAATAGCCTCTATGGCGTCAGCTATGTCATAAACATTATTGCGACGTTGATTGGTAAGGATAATAATTGTTCTTCCCTTGGTGGTATTTGCTGATAGTAGTGCCTGGTAATGCATTGCCGAGCCATCGTGCACATGGGTTAATACCTTATTTGCCTTCATAGTTCCGCCACCAAGTCCGGTTTGATTTTCGGGAGCGAAAGGAGTGATAATTTGCCTTGTAGAGCTGGCGTTTATAAGGCGGAAGTTGACAATGCTTTCCGACCATTTGTAAAGATCATCCAAATTTAAAGCAGTCCAGCCGGATATGGGCACTGCCAGGCCATCCTGCACAAAACTATCATTAAAAGACCGGGCCATAAGCGGGGCGCTCTCATCAGGATCAACAAGGCCGTTAGTAATACCCGCTTTTTTGAATACGATGCCTTGCACAAACTCATTAAAAGGCATTCCGGTGATCTTTGAGATTATTTGCCGACGTAAAAAGGTGTTATTGTTATTATAGGCGTATTGGGTACCGGGCTCAAAATCTAATTGCTGTAGCTGTTTAAGGTCTGCCCAGTTATCGGCATCGCTGTTAACGGTTTTAAACTTTACCTCTGGCAGGCCGCTGGTGTATTGCAATAAATTTTTTATGCTCACCGTTTGCGCCCATGCGGGCAGCTCAGGGAAATAATCAGCCACTTTATCAGTCAGTTTTAATTTACCCTGTTCCTGCAGCACCATTATGCCAATAGCATCAAACTCTTTGGCTACCGAGCCGATATGGAAGCGGTAATTTGTATTCAAATGCGTTTGTTTAGCGGCGTCGGCATAACCATATGCTGCTTTTAAAACCACTTTTCCGTGGTCGACTGCCAGCACATTGCCATTGAACAAGCCGGTTTGTTGTGCATCTTTCAGGTATTTGCTTATTAAGGCGGCATTATTATTTTGCGCCGATAATTGTGGCCCCGCTAAAAGCAAAGTCAAAATCATCAGCCCGAAATTTCTTAAAAAAGTGTTCATCAATTTTTTTCAAAGCGAGACAAATCCCGCCATTTTTATATTATAACTGAAAACCAGTTAGTTAATTCAATTTTACAGCTATTTTTCCTGACGAATAAGTAGTCTCACTTTGTCCCATGCATAAAATTTAAGCAATTAAAAATCAGCTACTTGCCAAAAATGCTGTCTCAACCCGTCTCGTTTTGTCTCACACCCACGCGAGACAAAGCACCCTAAAAATGATATCGTTTAAACGCCTCCATGGCTGCATATTCAGCAAACCCAAGGCTATCATAACGCTCGGCTGTTTCGCGGTTGCGGTCTTCGGCACGCTGCCAGAATTCGCGCTGGTCCTCACCCGGAAAAACTGCCGGATCTTTCTGCGACTGGTGCTTAAATATCGCATACCGCTTCCGCAGCACCTCATCCGGCGATAGGGGCACAGCCATCTCTATCTCGTGTGTCTCAAACTCAAACCATGCACCGCGGTACATCCATAGCCAGCAATCGGCAACCCAGGCCTCGGTTTTACCCAAACGGCGCAGCGCCTCAACCACTATGTTAAAGCAAACAATGTGGGTGCCATGCGGGTCGGCAAAGTCGCCGGCGGCAAATACTTGTTGGGGTTTTATGGCCTGCAACAACTCCATTGTAAGGTGAATGTCCTCATCGCTTACGGGGTTCTTTTTAACCTTGCCGGTCTCATAAAAAGGCAGCGCCATAAAGTGGATGTGGTCGTCCTTTAAACCGGCATAGCGTGCCCCTGCAATAGCTTCTGTTTTGCGTATAAAACCTTTTACGTCGCGTATCTCCGGCGAATCAGGCTGGTTAGGTTGCTTTTGGGCGATGAAGGCGCGCATGTCGGCATAGGTGCTGTGAAGCTTGGCGGCGTTGGTGCCCATCCGCTCATCAAAATCAATGGCAAACTCTACGTAACGCAGTACGTCATCATCCCAAACCGCCGTATTCCCCGATGTTTGATAGGCCACATGCACATCATTACCCTGATCAACCAAACGCATAAAGGTGCCACCCATTGATATCACATCATCATCCGGGTGCGGCGAAAAGATCACTGTGCGCTTTTGGGCAGGTTCTGCCCGCTCAGGCCGCTGACTGTCATCTGCTCCCGGTTTACCACCCGGCCAGCCGGTAATGGTGTGTTGTATCTGGTTAAAAATGGCAATGTTGATGTTGTAAACCGGGCCGTGGGCGGCTAATTGCGCCATGCCGTTGTTATTATAATCATCGGCTACCAGCTTCAATATGGGTTTGCTTACATGTTCTGCAAGCCATATCACAGCCTTCTTTTTTAGCTCGTTATCCCAAACACAATCCTCCACCAGCCAAGGAGTTTTAAAGCGCGTCAGCTCAGAAGCAGCAGGCTCATCCAGAATGAACTCCACATTGGCTGAAAGTTGCAGGTAAGTAGCCGGCACATCTGATGATATCTCACCCTCCACAGCCTTCTTAACAATCGGTGCCTTCTTGCTGCTCCACGCCATCAGAATAATCTCCCGTGCCTTAAATATAGTGCCTATGCCCATGGTAATGGCCTTGGTGGGCACGTTCTGTTTGCCGCCAAAATCGCGGGCGGCGTCGGCCCGGGTCATGTCATCTAAGGTTACCAGTCGTGTCCCCGAGTTGGGCGCCGAGCCCGGCTCGTTAAAGCCAATATGTCCGGTGCGCCCAATGCCTAATATTTGCAGATCAAGGCCGCCCAATTCTTCTATTTGCTTTTCATAACCCAGACAGAAGTTTACTATTTCATTTTGCGGAAGGGTGCCATCGGGTATGTGGATGTTGCTCCTGTCAATATCAATATGATCAAAAAACTGTTCATTCATAAAGCGTACATAACTCTGTGCTGCGTCAGGCTGCATGGGATAGTATTCGTCCAGATTAAAGGTGATAACGTTTTTAAAGCTTAGGCCTTCCTCTTTATGTAGGCGAACCAGCTCGGCATAAACTGCTATTGGTGTTACCCCGGTGGCCAGGCCCAGTACCGCGTTTTTACCTTTGTTCTGTTTATCGCGTATTAAATCGGCAATTCGCGCGGCTACTGCAACAGATGCTTCGTCAGGTGTGGCGTAAACCGTAACAGGGAGTTTTTCGTAACGGGTTTCTTCTAATAAATTTAATCGGGCCATGGTGCAGCAGGTTATGATAGGTAATATGTGCTTCAACAAATATCAACATTTATTGATTTAACTTTTGTGGTTGCGGCGGCAAATAGCTAATTTGTAGTTTTAAGAGATAAGAGTCGAGAACCGAGAATCAAGACTCAAATTTGCGGCGAAATGTTCGTGAATATCTGATCTTGATTCTTAGCTCTTGTTTCTAACTCCAACCCCTTCTTTATATGCTACAGCTTAACAAAAACTTACAACACCTGGTCAACATCGCTCAAAAGCCATCGCGGCTGGGCATTGGTTTAATGTCGGGCACATCGCTTGATGGTTTGGATATCGCTTTATGTAAATTCACCGGCAACGGACTTGAAACGGAGTTTGAACTCCTCAACTCTACTACCGTTGCTTACGGCGACAAGTTTAAAGATGATGTGCGCGCTGTGTTTTCAAAAAAGCAGGTGGAGTTAGAAAAGGTGTGTTTACTGCATGCGTATATAGGCAGCTACCACGCCAACCTGGTTTTGGAGGCGCTAAGCAGTTGGGGAGTGAAGACAGAAGATATCGATTTTATAGCCAGCCATGGGCAAACTATTTATCACGCGCCGCAGCGCCTGCATAAGCAGGATGGTTACCCCAACGCTACCCTGCAAATAGGAGACGGCGACCATCTGGCGGTAAAGACGGGGATATTAACCATATCCGATTTTCGCCAGAAGCATGTAGCAGCCGGTGGCGAAGGTGCCCCTTTGGCTTTGTATGGCGATGTGATATTGGGCAGTAAAGCAGGAGAGGACCGGATACTGGTTAATATTGGCGGGATCTCTAATCTTACTTATCTGCCTGCGGATGGCGATACTGATAAGATTCTTTGCTCAGATATTGGTCCTGGTAATACCTTGATAGATACCTTTACCCGTAAGTTTTTTAACAAGGCGTTTGATGAGGATTCGGCCATTGCCAACTCTGGCGCAGTGAACGAGGGATTATTGAACTCGTTATTAAAACACCCCTTTTTTACAGAGACTCCTCCAAAAACAACGGGACCGGAATTGTTTAACGAAGAATATGTACGCGCGGCACAAGAAAGATCGGGCACCAGCCACATAGCGCCCGAGGATGTGATAAGCACCCTAAGCGCATTTACCAGCAAAGCCATTGCAGATTTTACCCGTGCCTATATGCCAAAAGGTGCTAAAATGTTTGTGAGCGGCGGCGGGGCAAAAAATCCGTTTGTGATGGATTATTTAAAAAAGCGCCTGTATCGTACAGAGATTAATGATACAGCTGCACTTGGAATTAATCCCGATGCGAAAGAGGCCATTTTATTTGCATTGTTGGGGAATGAGGCTCTTGCAGGCGAACCGTTATCGGTAGGCAATAACCCGTCAGTGTTATTGGGGAAGTTTAGTTTCGCATTGTAGCCATTAAACATGTTGTTAGATGTTTGTTATGGATACATCCAATTTTCTTCCTATCCAGTTTCCGTTTTTTGAAAGTGTCCATACTTTCCAATGATTTTTCGATAGTTTTACAGGTAGCTTTGTTTTTAGCAAATTAATGTAATCAATTGCTTCTGTATCAAGTCCCTCAAAGGGAAGTGTAAACCACAATGACAAAGTGTGTTTTTGAGACAATCTAAGGTAAGCCTGTGAGTTAGATAGTCTTTCGTCTAATATTGGAATATAATCTTGACCTTTTATAACGGCTTTTGTTTTTATATCCAAAAATTGAAACTGCCACTTCATAGTCAAAGTTAGGTTTGCAAATCGCTTACTTAATCCAATAGCTTTATTTATTTGCTTTTCGCTAACGTTAAATATCCAAACAAATCCGCCGGTAATACTGCCCGTCGATGACCAATCAGGTAATCCAAAATTCACAACCATGTGCCAAAAGCTAACTGTGGCGCCCTTTTGTTTGATAGAAATATCTAATATTATTTTATTGACTGACGGCGGATCTGTAGTCATGCATTCTAAAAAGTCACGTACAGCTAAGTAAACGCCATGGTTATCTGTATTGCTAATGCTGTGTGCACCGCCCGATTTTATTGGCAGTCCGTCATAAGAAATAAACCTTTTAGGCATTTTATATTGTTAGATGATATAAAATTATAAATTAAATTATAGTAACGAACCATTCAGAGTCGACAGCGGGAGCAAAAAACATACAACTTAAAACGTACAACATACAACAAAAACGCCTTTGTCGTATATTGCACAAAAATTCACAATCATGTACAATTTTCTTTTACATCTGCATTCTGGTTTCAGGTATTTAGTTATGCTGCTGGTAGTGGTAGCTATTTTGGTTGCTTTTGTTAGCTGGTTCGGCAAAAAATCATATACCGATGGTAACCGCAAGTTAAACCTGTTTGCCATGATAGCTGTGCACACGCAGTTTTTAATTGGTTTGATATTATATTTCGTTAGTCCGTTTGTGCAGTTTACAAGCAACACCATGAAAGATGCCACCGCCCGTTACTGGACTATGGAGCATGCTGTTATGATGCTGTTTGCCATTGTGTTAATTACTATAGGCCACAGCCGTTCAAAAAAAGCGGTATTACACGATGCCAAGTTTCGCGCTATAGCTATTTCGTATTCATTGGCCTTGTTGGTAATTGTAGCGGCTATTCTTCAAAGTGGTAGGGGAATATTTGGGGCTAGTTAAAAAAAGAATACAAAAAAGTTTGCTAATTCAATTTTCTTTATATTTTTGTGACCACAATGATCAAAAACAACAATAAAAACAACTGGTGGCACTCATTAAATTGGGCAGCCGGAGTCGTTTTTGATCAGCAAGACTAATCAATTGTAAACCTAATTCAAAAACCCGGCGAGCCCCAATCTGCCGGGTTTTTTGTTTTATATGATATTTTAATACCAAATGAAAAAATTTAAAATTACTACCACTTATAAAAAGCTACTTGCCGATACTACAACGCCTGTAAGTATCTATCTGCGCCTGCGGGATGTGTTCCCCAATTCGCTGCTGCTGGAAAGTTCAGACTATCACAGTCGCGAAAACAGTCACAGCTTTGTATGCTGCCAGCCATTTGCGGGGATACTGCTTAATGATGGTACATTGACCACAACCTATCCTGACGGTACAAAAGATGAACTGAAAGAAGGCAGCTTTCAACTCATCGATGAGATAAGCAACTTTATATCAAGTTTTGAAACTACAGAAACACCCGTAAAAATCACCTCAAACGGCCTGTTTGGCTATTTTACCCACGAGGCTGTTGAGCATTTTGAAACCATCACCCTAAAAAAGAGCGATGATACCAGCCGGAAGATCCCGGTTATGCAATACCACCTTTACAGGTATATCATTGCTATCAATCACTTTAAAAATGAGCTGTACATATTTCATAACGCTACTGATGGTATTGAAGACGGATCTGGCCTGCGGAGGATAGAAGATCTGATAAAGAATAAAAACTTCCCTCAATATAGTTTCCAAAGCAATTCAGAAGAAAGCTCTAACTTGACTGATGAAGGCTTTATGGCGATAGTGGAAAAGATGAAGCAGCACATTTATCGTGGTGATGTTTTCCAAATAGTACCATCGCGGGCTTTTTCTAAGCAGTTTACCGGCGACGAGTTTAATGTTTATCGTGCATTACGCTCCATCAACCCATCACCTTATTTGTTTTATTTTGATTTTGGCGATTTCAGGATCTTCGGTTCATCGCCCGAGGCTCAGATTACGATAAAGGATCGGCATGCTACCATATTTCCAATTGCCGGCACATTTAAACGCAGCGGCGATGATGAGAAAGATGCAGAAATAGCATTAAGTCTGAAAAATGACCCTAAAGAATCAGCTGAGCACGTTATGCTGGTTGACCTGGCCCGCAATGATCTGAGCCGTCATTGCGATCATGTGTCTGTTAAGGCCTTTAAAGAGGTACAGTACTATTCACATTTAATTCACCTGGTATCAAAAGTAAGTGGTCAGTTACTGCCAGATGTGCCTACTTTTAAAGTTGTAGCAGATACTTTCCCGGCTGGCACACTAAGCGGCGCGCCAAAGTACCGGGCCATGGAAATTATTGATGAGAACGAAAACATTAAACGCAGCTTTTACAGCGGTGCCATTGGCTACTTAGGTTTTAACGGCGATTTTAACCACGCTATAATGATCAGGTCTTTTCTGAGCAAAAATAATACGCTGCATTACCAGGCAGGCGCGGGTATTGTGGCCGGATCTGTAGCCGAAAGCGAATTGAACGAAGTGAACAATAAAATAGCAGCATTAAGAAAAGCAATTGAACTGGCAGAAGAACTATAGTGCTTGCAACAATCGCCAATTAAAAATGTCTTATCAAATAGATGTTTTACCAGAACTAACTATATTATCAACACGTAATAGCATAAATCCCCTAATAAAATATAAAGACGGGCAGGAGGTGTAACATGAACAACAAAATTTTAATTATTGATAACTACGACTCATTTACCTACAATCTGGTGCATTTGGTTAACGAGCTTGGCCTGCAGTGCGAGGTATGGAGAAACGATAAGTTTAAGTTAGAAGACGTAGATGCTTTTGATAAGATCATACTTTCGCCGGGCCCCGGTATCCCAACCGAAGCGGGTTTGTTATTAGATGTTATAAAAACTTACGCCGCTACAAAAAGCATATTTGGCGTTTGCTTAGGTCAGCAGGCTATTGCTGAGGCTTTTGGTGGAAGCCTTTATAATCTTAAGCAGCCCATGCACGGCATCGCCACCCCTATAAAAGTAACCGACTTTAGCGAACAACTTTTTCAGGGCTTACCGCATGAGTTTAAGGTTGGCAGATACCATTCATGGG
>Ga0247817_10000867_pt1 | contig 16086 bp, 15 predicted proteins | sample UWRJL212509R1_FD_178010 | JGI IMG/M metagenome (GOLD analysis project Ga0247817, IMG submission 178010) | Plant litter microbial communities from Arlington Agricultural Research Station in Wisconsin, United States - UWRJ-L212-509R-1 | ecosystem: Environmental > Terrestrial > Plant litter >... | reverse complement strand
ACAATTTGAGTACGTATAATAGACAATTTGAGTACGTATAATAGACAATTTGAGTACGTATAATAGACAATTTGAGTACGTATAATAGACAATTTGAGTGCCTATAATTAACAATTTAAATCCCCTGACTATCCAATTGGAATCGCTTCAGGGGATTGTTTGCACCGCTATCGAAATTACAATTCAGGATCAGCAGGCCTTCCCGACCCTAAAAACCGCTCCCGCAATTTGTCATAGCCCTGCTTGGCGCCCGGGATACCCGCGTTATTGGCGGCATCATACATACGGTATACGCTGAGTGCTGCCGTATAGGCTTCGTGGCCGGCAATCCGCTTAATGTCGGTTACCTTTTGCAGCAGGTTTTGCAGCGCGGCTTCAATGCCATCCATCTGCTCATAAAGCGCCATATCATTCCCTATAAATGTGGCGTTGATATACGGCGGCACAATGCCTGCTCCGCTTACCGCGAGTTCTGTAAGCACGTCCTCGGTAAAGATCTTGTTATTGACATCCATTGCCTTGAAGGCACTGCGTTGCGAATCATCAAGGCTTGCCACCGGGAGTTTTGTAGTGATGGAAGCAATTGTGGCGTTAATAGCGGCAATTTCTGTCGCGGCAATGGTGGCATTGAGCCTGTTTTCTGTAAGGTTACCCATGATTTTTAATTGTTTGATTGTTAATAATGGGCCCAAGTACTTAAATGTTTGCTCAATTTCCAAACGCAAATCAATAAGTGGGCGGTTTTAGGGTATAAGTTGGCATAATCTTGCAGAACTGGTTAAAACCTTCGTGAAAATCCATCCTTTTTTCATTTTGTTTTTTATACTTTTATGCAAACAAACTAAATCACTATCGCAATGAAAAGAATAACATTGACACTCGCCATTTTCGCCATGCTGTTAACTGCCTGCAAAAAAGAAACGGTGGTTACTACCGAAGTGCAGCCAGACAGCACAACTGTTGTTACCACAACCACTGAAACGTCTGCTGGCACCTCATGGGATGCGCGCATGGAGAAAGCAGAAGCCGATTTAAAGGCGGCCAAAGACAAAGTTGCCGAAGCCACTAAAAACGGCGACGAGAAAGCCAAGGCGGCGGCAGTAAAAACAGCTGATGATGCTAAAGCAGCCTGGGAAAAATTAAAATTGGAAGTAAAAGAAGGCACCGAAAAAACGAAAGACGCGCTTAAAGAAGCCAGGGAAGATGCCAAGCAGGGATACAATGAAGCTTTAGAGAAAGCGAAAGCAGAATAATAATATTTGCCTGTAACCGCAGTCGCATCGAAGCGAACGGAGTGTTCTCTGCCGAAGAGAAGCTTTCTTGTGAAACTACAACTTCTGGCTAGCTAAAAGTCCGCGATTGCGATTACAGTCTATTGTGGTTGTTTTCATTTTTAGACCAAAATTCCGGAGTCAAATAGAAAACTGTATCTATAAAATATAAAATTTCATTTCTAGTCAAAACATTCTCGTCGTGTAAATCTTCTAGTATAATTCCTAATTCAGGATTAAAATAATCATTGTTCCGATTATTCTCAAAACCATTTTGTATTAAAAATGCTTTGACCTGTTTTAAATCAGTATTTACCGTTATTGTAACATAAGATTGTTGAACCACACAATACAAAATGTTGTTGTCTTTTATAAAACCAATCAATTCATATGCAGTGTCTGGAAAGAAATAATTGTGAAGTAATAAATTATAAAAGTAATCTTTCCAAGAAGTGTAATAAATAGAATCATTTAATTTCAATACGTTCTCAGAATCTTTCAGATATACTTTTTGTTCTGCGCCTTCGCTTACATATTGGGAAAGATCAATAACTTTAGCCCAAAGATTATTGTGAGTAATATAGTTTTCTAATCTCTCCGTTTCTTTACTTTTGAGATGCTTTTCAATTTCAATTGTTCCGCTTGTTGTTTCGCCATTTTTAAGGTAATTGGCGATTGTTTGGATAATTGTTCCAAACCTAACTTCGCTCTTTCCTGAAAGGATATTTTGTAATTCATATTTCAAACTATTTTGCATTGGCAAATATAATCAAACTTTCGATTATAGAAAAACCGTGATTCGTATTGAGATTTTATAAATAATGACCAATACAGAATGAATTAAATACCAATAAAAAAGGCTGCAATTTGCAGCCTTTTTCAATATCATAATCTGGTGTTCCTTATGCTTCAAAAGCAACGATAGAAACGTATGATTTGTTGTCTTTTTTCTTTTGGAACTGAACCACTCCATCAACGCGTGCATGTAAAGTATGATCTTTACTGATGTAAACGTTTTCTCCCGGATTGTGTTTAGAACCTCTTTGTCTTACGATGATGTTCCCGGCAATAGCAGCCTGACCTCCAAAAATCTTAACACCTAAACGTTTCGATTCTGATTCTCTACCATTCTTGGAACTACCGACACCTTTCTTGTGAGCCATGACGTATAAGTTTTAAATGTTAATTGTTTTCTTCTGTTGCTACTTCTTCAGATTCTTTTTTAGCGGCCGCTTTCTTTTTTGGCGCTGCTCCAGGTAAAATAATTCCTGAAATCTGGATCTGAGTAAGATATTGTCTGTGACCGTTTCTCTTTTTGTAACCTTTTCTTCTTTTCTTTTTGAAAATGATTACTTTGTCTCCTTTTAAGTGTTGTAACACTTTGGCTTCTACTGAAGCACCTTCTACAGCTGGGGCGCCTAAAGTGATTGTTCCGTTATCGTCTAACAAAAGAACTTTTGCAAATGAAATTGCATCTCCTTCTTTGTCAGCCAATCGGTGAACATAAACCTTTAAGTCTTTGCTTACTTTAAATTGTTGCCCTGCTATCTCTACGATTGCGTACATAACAATGATTGTTTATTTGTTTATAAAATGGATGCAAATATACAACTAAATCCCATTCACGCAACCACTTGGTAAAAAAAAGTAATTTTTTGATTTAAATCCGCATGCCCGGTTTCTTTTTAATCGGGAAATGTTGCTGCCGCTGTGCTAAGTTGAATTAAAATAAAGTATTTTTGGGGCAACTTATTTTTCTGTTTCCTATCAATGGAAACGAATCAAAACGGACAATTATTAATCTTTATGAAAAAATCAATAATGGCTTTAAGTGCTTCGCTTATGCTTGGAAATGCAGCCGCTCAAAATGTGGCTTTTGAGGAGTATACGTTAGAAAACGGCCTCCATGTTATTTTACACCAGGACAAATCGGCGCCGGTTGTCATCACTTCTGTCATGTACCACGTAGGCACTAAAAATGAAGACCCCGATAAGACGGGATTTGCGCACTTCTTTGAACACCTGCTTTTTGAAGGCACTAAAAATATCGGCCGCGGCGAATGGTTTAAAATGGTTACAGGTAACGGCGGGACGAATAATGCCAACACTTCTGACGACCGGACTTATTACTATGAGGTTTTCCCTTCTAATAACCTGGAGCTGGGATTGTGGATGGAATCGGAGCGCATGATGCATCCGCTGATCAATAAGATTGGTGTGGACACGCAAAATGAAGTCATCAAGGAGGAAAGGCGTTCGGTGATGGACAATAAGCCTTACGGCAATTTAATCGCACAGGTCAAAAAGAACCTTTTTACCAAACATCCTTATCGCTGGGAAACCATCGGCTCAATGGAACATCTTGACGCTGCAAAACTGGAAGATTTTCTGGCATTCAATAAAAAGTTCTATATTCCAAACAATGCGGTTTTGGTTGTAGCGGGTAATTTTGAAATGGAACAGGCCATCAAATGGGTCAGAAAATATTACGATCCTATTAAAAAAGGTGCGCCGGTTGAAAGAAAAACATTTACCGAAGCGCCAATCACACAAACGATAAAAGCAACTTATGAAGATGCCAATATTCAGATTCCGGCGATTGTAGCGGCCTACCGCACACCTTCGATGAAAACGCGTGATGCCAGAATTCTGGAATTAATCTCGACATTGCTCAGTGACGGAAAAAGCTCAAGATTGTATAAAAAAATCGTCGACGAGAAGAAAATGGCGCTGCAAATTGGCTCTTTTAGTTTCAACCAGGAAGATTACGGCAGTTATATTTTGTTCGGGCTTCCGCTGGGCGAAACATCAACCGAAAGCATCCTGAAGGAGATTGATGAAGAGATCGTTAAACTACAGACCGAATTAATTTCTGAAAGGGAACTGCAAAAACTGCAAAATAAGATTGAAAACGAATATGTCAATAAAAACGCGTCTATTGAAGGCATTGCGGAAAGTTTAGCTACTTATTATTTACTATTTGGCGATATCAATCTGGTCAATACCGACATTGAATCTTACAGAACCATCACGCGTGAAGAAATTCGCGACACTGCGAAAAAATACCTGAATCCGAACCAAAGAGTACTTTTGGATTATATCCCATCCAAAGAAAAAGCCCAGAATTAAGTTTCCCGACCATGAAAAAAATATACATCCTGTCCGGTTTATTTTTAACGATAATTATGTACGCACAAGACAGACCTCAGCCGAAACCAGGTCCGGCACCCATTATCAACATCGGAAAGCCACAGTCTTTTGAGTTGCAAAACGGACTCAAAGTCATGGTCGTTGAAAACCATAAATTGCCGCGTGTGTCCTATACGCTCACTATCGATAACACGCCTTACCTTGAAGGGAATAAAAAAGGAGCGGCGGCGCTTACCAGCCGATTGATTGGCAGCGGAACAGCCACCATTTCTAAAGATGTTTTTAATGAAGAAGTAGATTTCTTAGGCGCGTCAATTAGTTTTAGTGACAGTGGCGCGTATGCCAGCGGTCTTTCAAAATATGCGGGCCGGATTTTAGAACTGATGGCCGATGGCGCCCTGAACTCCGTCTTCACCCAACAAGAATTTGATAAAGAAAAAACCAAGCTGCTTGAGGCACTGAAAGCCGAAGAAAAAAGTGTTGCCGCGGTTTCAAGAAGAATTGAAAATGTATTGGCTTACGGCAAAAACCATCCGTCGGGAGAATACCTCAGCGAAGCTACTATCAATAATGTAACGCTTGCCGATGTGCAATTGAATTATAATACTTACTTCGTTCCTGAAAATGCTTATCTGATTGTCATTGGAGATGTAAAATTTGAGGATGTAAAATTGAAGGTCGAAGATTTATTTGATTCGTGGCAAAAAGCGACGGCTCCTAACCTTTCTTTTACTACCCCAAAAGATGTGCAATACCGGCAGATTAATTTTGTCGATATGCCTAATGCGGTGCAGTCTGAAATCTCGGTGATGAATATCAGTAATTTAAAAATGACCGATCCCGATTATTTTGCCACAATTGTTGCCAATCAGGTTTTGGGCGGTGATTTCAACAGCTACCTGAATATGAATTTGCGTGAAAAGCACGGTTGGACCTACGGCGCGGAATCTGCCATTCGGGGAAATAAATATCCAGGGCGTTTTATTGCTTACGCGCAGGTAAGAAATACCGTAGCGGATAGCGCGGTGGTTGAATTTGTAAAGGAAATTGAAAGGATACGCACCGAAAAAGTATCTGAAGAAGTCCTTAAAAATGTAAAAGCCGGTTATGTGGGCAACTTCGTAATGCAGATTGAGAAACCGCAAACCATTGCCGGCTATGCTTTACGGATCAAAACACAGGGCTTGCCTGAAGATTTTTATGAGAACTATATTAAAAATATCAATGCTGTTACCGCAGACGATATCCTTCGTGTAGCTAAGAAATATTTCGTGGCAGATAAGCTGCGCATTACTGTGGTAGGGAAAGGCTCGGAAATCGTTCCGGCTCTCGAAAAACAAAAAACACCGGTTTTGTATTATGACCGGTTTGGCAATCCGGTAGAAAAACCCAATTATAAAACTGCCATTGCCGCCGGTGTAACAGCAAAAACGGTACTCAGCAATTATATTGCTGCCATTGGCGGTGAAAAAAACCTCAGTGAGGTGAAAACCATTTTGACCATCGCATCGGGAACGATTCAGGGCACACCTGTTGAACTGGTGACGAAAACAACTTCGACAAACAGGCAATTCCGTGAAATCAAAGCGATGGGCATGTCAATGATGAAGCAGGTTGTCAATGAAAAAGGCGGTTACAGCACGGTTCAGGGACAAAAGACAGAATTGTCCGGTGAAGATTTGGCAGAAAGCAAAGCACAGGCTATTCCGTTTCCGGAATTGGCATTGTCTACAAAAGAAGGCGTCGTTTTAGAAGGCATCGAAAATTATAACGGCAGCGATGCCTATGTTATTAAAAACGGCAAAATGACTTTGTATTATGATGTCAAATCCGGGTTGAAAGTAGCCGAAGCTTTTACGGTAGAAATGGCCGGACAAAAGATGACCCAAACCACAACATTTGACGATTACAGAGTTGTCAAAGGAATTAAGGTTCCTTATCATTCGGTATTAAATATGGGCATTGAGATTGACCTTACCACGACAGAGGTTAAAATTAACGAAGGGGTTTCAGATACCGATTTTCAATAAGTGATGTACAACAGGCAGCCTTTTTATTTTTTACTCGACAGATAAACGCCGATCAATATAATAAAAGCACCTACGAATTGTACGGGTGTCAGCATTTCATTATCTAATAATCCCCAGAAGAAAGCAACCACAGGAATCAGATAGGTCACTGAAGTGGCAAAAACAGGCGATGACATTTGTATCAGCTTAAAGAAAAGAATATTAGCGATTCCGGTTCCGACGATACCCAGAATTATAATAAAAATCATAGAATGCTGCACTTTTTCTACATGGATAATATCAAAAAACCCGGAACAATATAAAATAACACAGGCCGGAATAAACAGGATCAGGAAGTTTCCCGTGCTGATGCTTAGCGGCGTAAGATCTGACAAATACTTCTTGATCAGGTTGACATTGGTAGCGTAGCAAATCGATGCGATGACAACCAAAATGGCATAATAATAATTCTGCTCAGGATGATGGATGGCGCCATTCAGTATCAACAAAGCGCTTCCAACCAACCCAATTATGACGCCCATAATCTGGCTTCTTTTAAATTGGAGCCCGAAAACCAATGCGCCTAAAATCAAAGTATTTAGCGGTGTCAGTGAATTCAGTATCGAACTGACCGAACTGTCTATCTCTGTCTGCGCTATTGCGAAAAGATAGGCGGGTATGAATGTGCCAAAAAGTGCGGTTACCGCAATATATTTCCACTGGTGAAGCGGTATCGAAGCAATACTTTTAAAACCAATAATAACTAAAAAAACAGCTGCGAAAATCATCCGCAAAGAACCCAACTGGAATGGATTAAGTCCGACAAGCCCTTTTTTTATTAATATAAATGAACTTCCCCAGATTAAAGCCAGTAGAATCAGGAAAAACCACTTTAATTGTTTTGTCTCCATACCTTGAATAGTAATGGCTCAAAATTGTAATAATTTTATGAATTACCACTTCTTTTTTTAGTTATTTTTGTAACGCTTTCAAAAGCAACAATGTGCATTTACATTAAACAATAAAAATTATTATTATGAATTTCACTCAATCCATAGCCACGTTAATTTTATCGGGAATAGTATTGATAGGCTGTAAAGAAACCGGAAGCGCGCCAAATACAGAAGAAAACAAAACAGTCGCTACTACTGAAAAACAAGCGGTCAATCCGGAGAAACTGGAAACTGCCAGTTTTACAATTGAAGGAATGACCTGCTCTGTAGGTTGTGCTAAAACAATTGAAAAAGAATTATCAGCGTTAGAAGGCGTTCAGAAAGCTTCTGTTGATTTTGACAAAAAAACAGCCACTGTAGAATTTGATTCCGATCAGCAAACACCAGAAACATTAGTAAAAATTGTTGAAGCTACCGCTGATGGGAAAACATACAAAGTTTCTAACGTTAAGGCTTCCGGAAACCAAGCGATGCTTTTGGATCAGGAAAAAGAGAAAAAAGCAGAGCCAACTGCCAAAACAAAAAAAGGAGCTAAAGAGGCGAAACCCGCATGCTGCTCTGCTAAAAAAGCACACTGCTCAGCAGACGAGAAAAAAGCATAGTTTAAAATAAAAAAAGAGCCGGTAAAATTTACCGGCTCTTTTTTTATTTGAATTTTCCACCACAATTATTTCCACCGCAAAGTTTCCATAATACGCTGCATGTCATCTTTAACATAACTTGCAGCGGGCATGACTGAATCAAAATTGGGTTTGGCATAAAAATACACCGAACAATCTATGAAATGCCTGACACTGTCAGTTACATAAAACTGCGCATTCGTCGCCGCATTCCCGTCAACCTGATAAAACATCCCATATACTTTATTTTCCTTATTGATAAAAGGCTGCTCTAATATATCATCGGCTTTAATAACGTGTTCGTACGTCAGTTTCTGTGCATCGCGCAAAAGCGCATTGATGTTGTTACTGACTGGCTTGTAGCTCACATAAATGGTAGCTTTCATTTTTGGATAGTCGATTGTGAAATTACAGTCGGTTTTTTCTTTGATAATGGCTTCAGAATTAATCTCGAACGTAAACGGACATTTGTTTTCAAAATGAGCATATTCTGCCTCGGGATAATCCAGCCGTAATTGTCCGTAAGGCTTCGGAAGCACTTCTTTTTTGCAGCCGAAAATACTTACAAACACAAGGAATAATATAGAAAAGGAAATAATTTTTTTGAGCATTACTTTTTATTCAATGGTGACTTTTATTTGTTTGATGCGCTTTTTGTCGACTGTCTCAATGGTGAAACGGCATTTATCAAAATTTATTTTTTGTGCTTTTTTCGGAAAATTCCCCAGGATTTCAAGAATAAATCCCGCAAGTGTTTCCGCTTCTCCTTTCGCTGATTCAAAAAGTTCTTCATCTACGTCAATGATCCGGTAGAAATCCTTCAGATTGATTTTGCCTTCAAACAGGAAATTCCTGTCATCTATCTGTGAATAATTGATATTTTCATCGTCAAATTCATCACTGATATCGCCAACGATCTCTTCTATAACATCTTCCAGGGAAACCAATCCCGAAGTACCTCCATACTCATCAACCACGATTGCCAAATGGCTTTTCATACTTTGGAAATCTTTGAGCAGGTTGTCAAGCTTTTTATTTTCCGGAACAAAAAATGGCTCGCGTATTAAGCTTTTCCAGTCAAACTCTTTTTTATTGATATGCGGAATGAGGTCTTTCACAAATAAAACGCCTTCGATCTGGTCGATATTATCCCTGTAAACCGGTATTCTTGAATAGCCTTTTTCGGTGATTTTCGGGAATATTTCGGCAAAAGTTTCGTCGACTTCTAATGCGAAAATATCTATCCTCGGACTCATAACCTGCTTTGTATCAGTATTTCCGAACGACACAATGCCTTCAAGGATTTTTTGCTCTTCCTGAGAGGTATCCTCCGAAGATGTCAGCTCCAATGCCTGCGACAACTGGTCGACTGAAAAATTCGACTTCTGTTTCCCCAGTTTTTCATGAAGATAAATTGTTAGTGACCGCATGGGCAAACTCACAGGTGAAAGCATTTTATCGAGAATTGACAACGGCAAGGCAAAAAACCTTGCGAACTTGATCGTATTGCGGCTGGCGTATATTTTTGGTATAACCTCGCCAAATAACAAGATCAAAAAAGTGACAAGAAGTACTTCGGAAATAAACTTGAATAATGGAGATATTATGGGCGCAAATAAATCCCTTCCGATGTAAAAAAACAAAATGACGACACCTATATTGATAAAATTATTGGCAACCGATAAGGTAGCTAAAAGCTTTTTAGGCTTTTGCAACAGTGTGGTGATGATTTGTGTTTTCGAAGGATCGTGTTGTGCAGATTCATCAAGGTCTTTCGGAGTCAGTGAAAAATAAGCAACTTCCGCGGCAGAAACCAAAGCAGAACAGAACAGCAATAAAAAGATGGCAATGAAGCCCAAAACAAGATTGGTGTCTATGGCAGATAAAAAACCGGGATCAGGATCCAAATTAAAAAAAGTTAGTTAAACAATCAGAACGGCATATCGTTCTCGGGCAACGGCGAATTATTGGGATCAAAATTGGGCGTTCTGGTTTCGCGACCGCTCGATTCAATTTCTTTTTTTACGGTTAAGAATGTAAATTCCGTTACCTGTATTTCGGTTGTATATTTGGTAACGCCATCTTCCGTTTGCCACTGTCTCGATTTGATACGGCCTTCTATGTAAATTTTATCGCCTTTGGACAAGTATTTTTCACAGATTTCAGCGGCTTTATTCCGTACAACAAGATTGTGCCATTCGGTTGACGTGATTTTTTCGTTAGTCGATTTATTGATATAGGTTTCATTTGTGGCGAGTGGAAATCTGCCGATACAGTTTCCACCATCAAAATAATGCATTTTCACATCTTCGCCCAAATGACCGATCAACATGACTTTATTTAAGGTTCCGCTCATTTTCTTAGCAATTGTATTTTATCCAAATATAGTAAAATTTTGAAAACTATTTCCAATCCCTTTCTATAAAATTATAGATTACGACAGGAAAAGGAAATTTGAGTAACGACTCATAATCAATGCCTTCGGGGATAATTCCATTCACATTTACTTTCCAAAACCTGATGTAAAGGTGCTGGTGTGTGAGTTTATGAATCTGCCCTTTCGTATTTAACGCTTCAATCGACAGGATTTCATTCGCAAAAAAATGGTTCTGCCTGATTTTTTCTGAAATAAAATCCAGCTCCAATTCTGATTCCGATTCGATAAGCGGAAATTCATATAAATTTTGCCAGATTCCTTTATCCGAACGTTTTTGAATGATTGTATTTTGATTGTCGTCAGAAAAGATAAGATAATTGAAAAACCTGTTTTTGACCTTCACTTTTTTGGACTTCACAGGAAGGCTGTTTACTTTTTTTTTCTGCAAAGCGAGGCAACCCCAATTCAAAGGGCAAACCTCACAGTTTGGATTCTTTGGGACGCACTGCAAAGCGCCAAATTCCATCATTGCCTGATTGAAAATGGCCGGATTGGCTTCGCTCATTTCGGCTGTGCCTTTTGGCATCAGTTCAAAAGCCAATGCCGAGAATTCTTTTTTCGCCGAAGCATTTGAAATATCAGTTGGTATGTCAAAAAAACGTGACAGCACCCGAAAAACATTTCCGTCAACGACCGGAACGGCTTCATTGTAAGAAAATGAAGCAATCGCGGCTGCGGTATATTCGCCTATTCCTTTCAATTTCATCAAATCATGGTAATTGCCCGGAAAAATTCCAGAGAATTCAAAAGCCACATGTTGCGCGGTTTTATGCAGGTTTCTGGCGCGCGAGTAATAACCCAAACCCTGCCACAATTTTAAAACCTGTTCTTCGGTTGCATTGGCTAAATCAAAAACTGTTGGAAATGCATTGGTGAAGGCAAAAAAATACGGCATTCCCTGAGCAACTCGCGTTTGTTGCAACATGATTTCAGACAGCCATATATGGTATGGATTCACGGTATTACGCCATGGCAAATCTCTTTTATGATGCAAATACCACCTGATAAGCGACTTAGTGAAATTCATGTTAAAAATTAGGTCAACAAAAGTAAAAGTTTATGTGATTAAATTTTAATGATTTAGGTTGAATATTTGTTTTTTAAATTCATATATTTGCAACCTCAAAAATTTACACATAAATATTAAATACGAAAGAAAATGACGAAAGCAGATATCGTAGCAAAAATTTCAGAAAAGTTAGGCCTTGAAAAGGGTGATGTTCAGGCAACAGTAGAGTCTTTTATGGACGAAGTAAAAACTTCACTCGAAACTGGAGACAATGTTTACTTAAGAGGTTTTGGTAGTTTTATTATCAAAACAAGAGCTGAAAAAACCGGTAGAAATATTTCGAAAAATACTACAATCAAAATTCCTGCACACAACATTCCTGCTTTTAAACCTGCAAAAGTGTTTGTAGAAGGAGTAAAAACGAATAACGAAGCAAAATAAAAGAATTTATTAATCACAAAATCACCAACTATGCCAAGTGGTAAAAAAAGAAAAAGACATAAGGTAGCTACCCACAAAAGAAAAAAACGTGCGAGAGCTAACCGCCACAAAAAGAAAAAGTAGTCTAAAAACTACTTTTTTCTTTTTAAACGTTCATTGAAATCGGATTTAGTCAAAAGTCGAAAGTCAGAAGTCGAACGACAAGAACTATAGATATTACTATTTCCACCGGGTAATTACAATACCTGTTTAAATTATTGTTTAATCCATCCTTGAGAAGTTGGTGGTTTGACAGTTGATGGTTACTGGATTTTTCCGGCAACCTACAATCGATAACCTACAACTAATTCACGGATAAAAATTTACAGTGTGAATAAAGAATTAATCATCCGATCTAGTTCCGAAGCCGTAGATTTTGCCTTATTAAAAGATGGAAAACTAATTGAACTGCACAAAGAACAAGAAGCGAGTAACTTTCAGGTAGGCGATATTTTTATTGCTAAAATCAGAAAACCAGTCGCCGGACTCAATGCTGCTTTTGTAAATGTAGGCTTTGAAAAAGATGCCTTTTTACATTATCATGACTTAGGTCCGAATCTTGCTTCCCAACTAAAGTTCATAAAACTTGTAAGCGCAGGTAAAATAAAAGATTTCTCCCTAAAAAACTTTCAGTTTGAAAAAGAGATTGATAAAGACGGAACCATTGCCGATGTGCTCAATTCCAATCAATCCGTTTTAGTACAAGTAGTCAAAGAACCAATCTCAACAAAAGGACCAAGAATCAGCTCAGAGCTTTCTCTTGCCGGTCGTTTTATCGTTCTTGTTCCATTTTCCGACCGTGTTTCTGTTTCTCAAAAAATAGAAGAAAAAGGCGAAAAGGACCGACTCAAGAAACTCGTACAAACCATCAGACCAAAAGGATTCGGCGTTATTGTTCGTACAGTAGCCGAAGGCAAAAAAACAGCCGAAATAGAAAAAGATTTGCAGAACCTGCTCAGCAGATGGAATGCAATGTGTAAAAAATTACCAACCGCTCATCATCCATCCAAAGTATTGGGAGAGCTCAACAGAGCATCTTCGATATTGCGTGATGTTTTTAATGATACCTTTAGTGGTATTCATATCGATGACGAGGAGTTGTTTCAGGAAACGAAGGATTATGTGCAGGAAATTGCCCCTTCAAAACAATCAATAGTAAAGTTTTATCAATCTAAAGATACACCGATTTTCGAAAAATACAACATAGAGAGACAAATCAAGACTTCATTCGGCAAAACCGTATCGATGAGCAAAGGTGCTTACCTTATTATTGAACATACCGAAGCATTGCACGTTATTGACGTCAATAGCGGAAACCGTTCCAATAAGGCCACCAATCAGGAAGATACCGCCATGGAAGTCAATATGATTGCCGCTGCCGAAATCGCCAGACAACTGCGTTTGCGTGATATGGGCGGAATTATAGTCGTCGATTTTATCGATATGCAAAATCCCGAAAACCGAAAAGTATTGTTCGACTTCCTCAGGGAAGAAATGAGCGATGATAAGGCCAAACATAAGATCCTGCCGCCAAGCAAATTTGGATTGGTCCAAATTACACGCCAAAGGGTAAGACCTGAAGTCAATATCAAAACCAGAGAAGAAGACCCAAACAATGAAAATGGTGAAATTGAAGCACCAATACAAATCATTGACAAAATCAACTTCGATCTGGAAAGAGTTTTAAAAACCCACAAGAAAGTAGTACTCAATGTACATCCGTTTGTGGCCGCATACCTCAGTAAAGGTTTTCCGTCGCTTCGTTCCAAATGGTTTCTGGAGCACAGAAAATGGATAAAAATTATCCCGCGTGACGCTTACACGTTCCTTGAATATCATTTCTATGATAACGACGGCAAAGACATTAAAGATTAATAAAGAACCGCCATTCACCACGATTTGGCGGTTTTTTTATGCTTTTTTTTGAAGCATTTTCCTGCTGTCCGCTGTATCTTTTATTCCGCTGCGCTCCACAAAAGGATGCCGCTTCCATCAGGGCTAGAGCCTTCATTTCAAAATTAAATTCTGAATTCAAAAAGACAAAATCACTCTCTTACGATCTCAATTTTTCTTCTAATTTCATTTCCTGTCTCATCAACAACAGTCACATAATGAAACCCGGAAACGGCATCAATCGCATATTCATGGAATGTCTTTGTGCTTCCTTTATACACATCATCAACATACCAGTACAATTCCATGTCCCGATTGGTATGGGCTACTTTCAATATTACCGGTTGGATTTCACTATTGAAATTTTTAGTAAGGTAAATCTTTGTATTTGCCTTCGGATAAATAAAATCCATCGCTCCGGACATTCCAGAAGCGCAGTCTCCGCGAAATGGCGGTAAAGCCGTATACTCGATGTTCTGGCTTTTATAATACCATTCCATCACCGGCGGCAGTACAAACCAGCTTTTGGTGACTATATCGGCTATATTTTCACAGCTGCTGTTTACCCTGAATTTTTCGGTTTTATCCAAATGTACTGTTTTATGATACGGGCAAACTTTTGTGGCTTTTCCATTCAACGGAACAAATTGCTTTATTTTCGGACAATCTTCTTTGGCCAGATAACCGCTTAAACTACAAACTTCTACTTCTTCCAGATCATTCAATGGCGTAGCGAACCATTTTTTTCGGGGCAATAAATTGAATACATCAAATAAAATTGGCGCTGCACTTGAAACTCCGGTTAACGTCGGACGCCCTTCTCCTGTGGCATTTCCGACCCAAATTCCAACAACATATCTCGAATTGCTTCCAATTGCCCAGGCATCACGATTTCCGAAACTCGTTCCCGTTTTCCACGCTATTTTAAGCGAACTGTCATAAAACTTCCATGCTTCATCGCCTTCTGGCCGGCTAACCTCTTCCATTGCATTGTAGGTCAGCCAAATAGCGCCTGCACCTAAAATCGTTTTTTGGAAACTTTCAAACCCAAAATCAGTTTTAAAACCATACTTATAATTCAATTCTGCAAATTCATTAGATCGGTATTTTGCATCATGCCTGTTAAAATAATCAACCGTCGATGATAATCCGGCATAGGTTCGGCACAAATCCCACAAATTGCTTTCGGCACCGCCCAAAATCAAAGACAGTCCATAATGGTCGGGTTGTTTGGAAATATCCCTGAGTCTGAATTTTTGCAGCTCTTCATAAAATTTATTAACTCCGAAATCCTGCAGCATCAAAACAGCCGGAATGTTTAAGGACCGTGACAAAGCGCGATGCGCCGGAACCGCACCGTCAAAAGTCAGGTTGAAATTCTCCGGTTTGTAACCCGAAATTTGTGTTGGAATATCCGGGATTAATGTATTGGGAAGCAATTCTCCTTCGTCAAGCATCGCAGCATATAAAAATGGTTTCAGTATACTTCCGGTGCTTCTTGGCGCTGAAATAATATCTACGTCCTTCTGGTGTTCGGCATCTGTTGGCGCATTTCCAACATAACTGATAATATTCCGGTTTTGAATATCAACCACTAAAATCGCAAGATTGCTGACTTCATTTTGCTTGTACTGATTGTAGTAATATTTTGCAATCTGATTCACACGATGCTGCAATGCAATATCAATAGTTGTTTTAATGTGCTGCCCTTCGTGGTTTTTCGCAGATCGTTCCAGCAAGTGCGGTGCAATTTGAGGCAAATCGTACGGCTTTTGCGGAAGCGGTTCGGCAATTGCCAACTCATAAGTCTGCCGATCAATAATCTCTTCACGCTGTAATTTCAGCAACAGCCGATTTCTTTTTTGAAGCAGTTTCTGCTGATTTTTTCCCGGATAAATCAGGCTTGGCGCATTGGGTAAAACTGCCAATGTCGCACTTTCTGCCCATGACAATTGGGGCGACTGTACGCCAAAATAACGCCAGGAAGCCATTTCAAGACCAACGACATTGCCGCCATAAGGAGCATGCGCAGCATACAATTCGAGGATTTTATTTTTGGAATACCGCAATTCGAGTCGCGTTGCCAAAATCATTTCAATAATTTTCTCGAAATAAGTCCGATGCCTTCCTTTTCGTGACAAGCGAATCACCTGTTGCGTCAGTGTGCTTCCGCCACGTACAATTTTTCCGGCGTTATTATTTTCCCTGATCGCTTTCAGCATTGCCACGGGATTAAAACCGGGATGATTATAAAAATGCTGGTC
>Ga0247817_10000865_pt1 | contig 16094 bp, 15 predicted proteins | sample UWRJL212509R1_FD_178010 | JGI IMG/M metagenome (GOLD analysis project Ga0247817, IMG submission 178010) | Plant litter microbial communities from Arlington Agricultural Research Station in Wisconsin, United States - UWRJ-L212-509R-1 | ecosystem: Environmental > Terrestrial > Plant litter >... | reverse complement strand
GCCAAAGTTTTTGATGGAGAAAAAATACGTGTTTAAGCTTTTTTCGGTTTCCGATACTTCATAGTAATCATCACTTTCTGCAATAAAAGAATCTGCATTGGTTTGTTCATACACCGCCACAATAGATCTGCAAGATCCCAATTCATATTTCCATCTTCATTCCGGTTTCCTTCAAAATACGTCATGTTCTCTTTTATCTCTTTAGGCAAACGAATTTTGATTGCATCTTCACACATTATATATAGCGGTTCGCCGGTTTCAGAAAAGGCATTTATATAATAGAGCCGTCGCTCTCTAACATACTACCGTTTGAAACCGTATACGCACGCTCTTTTAGTAACGCCTCTTTCGTATACAATTCTTTAAGCACAAATTTTATTTTTCCTGTTGATGTAAAACCATCATGTGTAAGCAGACATGACGGTTCAATAAAAATGATCGTACCCTCTTTTCCATATATGATCGTATCCATATTAGCATCGACAGTAATGTTTGTGACGCAAAAGAAAGTGTTTTTGTCAGATCAATAGATTGAGGATGATAATTATTTTTCGAAACAGGATAGTGATATACCTGGCACATACCAATTCTTTTATTTTATAGGTGTGCAGCCAATATTTATAAGCAGAAGCGCAATACAACAATAAGCGATTGTTTTCATAGAAGTAGCGTTTATATAAGACATAATGCAAGCGTTTTATTTTGTTACAGCAAAAATATTTTTTAAAAGAACTGTATCTTTTTTATTCCCTCACATTATTCAATCAAACAAGATCCTATTCACTTTAACAGATTTGAATTATGTCAACAGGAAAAGAAACACCCAGACAACGCATGATTGGTATGATGTACCTTGTGCTTACTGCCTTGCTTGCCTTACAGGTAAGTTCGGCAGTGATAGAAAAATTTTATGCTTTGAATGAAAGTATTGAAACAAGCGTAACCAATGCTGCGATTAATAATGGCGACAGATTATTTGAAATACAAAAAGCTGTAAAAGAAAGAGGCAACAGAACTGACGAAACGGTGCTTGCAAAAAATGCATTGGCTCTTCGCGAGAAAACGCAAGAACTTAGAACGTATATGGAAAGATTAAAAACCGATATGATCGATAAGACGGGTGGATACGATGAAGATGGGAGTCTGAAAGGTGCAAAAGAAGAAACCGAAGTTGAAGTATTTATGCTTGGTACAAATAAATCAAACGGCAAGGCATATGAGCTTCAAAACAAATTGAATGAATATGTGGCGTATGTAAATGGTTCAGCAAAAAAATCGTTTCCTAAAATTGCATTGGATGCAAAAGAAGATCCTGTATATAAAGATAGAGATGATCAGAAAAATAAAGATTTTGCACAAGTAAATTTTGCTCAAACACCACTCGTTGCAGCCATGGCAGTAATTAGTGATCTGGAATCAAAAGTTACAACCATGGAAAGTTCGCTGATGAGTGAATACTTAACAAAGGTTGGAGGAAATGATTTTAAAGTAAATAAACTTATTCCAATTGTTCGTGCAAAAAGTAAATTTGTACCTGCAGGAACAAAATATGAAGCAGAAGTAATGATGGCCGCAACCTCAACAACTCAGCTTCCTAAAATGAACGTTGGTGCACAATCTCTTACAGTAAATGGAGAAGGTATTGGTTGGTATAATTTTCTTGCAGGCGGGGGCACATATAACGCAGAAGGTTTATTGAAAAAAAATTGGACAGCACAAATAAAAGTGAAGCTGCCAAATGGTAAAGATACGATCTATACGATCAATGAAGAATATTATGTGGTTAAGCCAGTGATACAAATTCAGTCTGCAGCTCAAACAGGCTTGTATTTTAATTGTGGAAACAAAGTAGATATCATGGTTCCGGCTTTGGGTGCTGAATACAATCCGGAATTTAAAGCAACCGGCGCGACCGTTAAACCTACCGGTACCAAAGGCCGTGTGTATATTATTCCTTCAGCTGCAACAACAAAAATTGCTGTGTACAACAAAGGACAATTTATCGGAGACGAAAATTTCAAAGTAAAAGCAATTCCAAAACCAACGATCGAAGTTCGGGTAAATGGTCAGCTTATAAATGCACGTACTGGTATTGCTCCGTTGGCATTAAAAAACATATCGATCAAAGCAGTTCCGGATGCAGACTTTGCAGCCAGCCAGCCGGAAGATGCAACGTATAAAGTAACCGAATGGGAAATTGAATTTGCACGTGGAAGAAAATTGGTGTCGGGGATATCTAAATTAACACCTTCGGATCAACAAGTAAGTATGTCGGGTAAAGGACAACTCTTACAAGACAAAGACATTATTCTTGTAACACCTAAAAAAGTGATGCGCAAAACGTATTTAGGAACATGGGAAGAAGTAAAAGTTTCGTCTATGCCGGTTCTGATTCCGGTACTTGAAAATTAAATTCTAAAACCCTCCGGAGAAACCGGAGGGTTTCTTTTTACAAATGATTTTATTAAAAGGATATCTGATTCCTTAAGTAAAAAACATATATCTTTAAATGAATATATGTTGAGTGATAAGCGACTTATGAAACACATTCCTTTTTTTACGTTGGTGCATCAAAATCTTGAATTGGAAAAAGAACTGGGATCTTTTTACAAACAACTTCACGCAGATGCAGCATACATTTTGGGAAAACGTGTTTCACAATTTGAAAAAGAATATGCCACCTACCATTCAGTAAAACACTGCATTGGTGTAGGCAATGGCTTGGATGCATTGACACTTTCGCTGCGGGCCCTTGGAATTGAAAAAGGTGATGAAGTAATTGTTCCGGCAAACAGTTTTATTGCTACGGTATTGGCTGTCACGCATGTGGGAGCAACGCCGATATTAGCAGAACCAAATTTTCGTTCCTTCAACATTACTGCAGAAGAAATTGAAAAGAAGATCTCTTCAAAAACAAAGGCAATCATTCCGGTGCATCTATATGGTTTGCCCTGCGAAATGGATGCAATTCGTTCAATCGCAGATGAAAACAATATCTATATTGTTGAAGATAATGCACAGGCACACGGAGCAACATATAAAGATCAACGGACAGGAAGTTTTGGAATTGTGAATGCAACAAGTTTTTATCCGGTAAAACCATTGGGCGCATTTGGTGACGGCGGTGCAATAACAACCAACGATGATGCGCTTGCAAAACAGATTCGGTTGCTGGGTAATTACGGTTCGGAGGAAAAATATTATTACGAAAAAACAGGCGTGAATTCCCGCCTGGATGAAATACAAGCAGGTGTATTGTCGATAAAATTAAAATCACTTAATCGATGGAATGAAGAACGGATTCAGCTTGCTGCACTGTATTCCAGCCTTCTCAAAAACATTGAAGAAATTTTACTGCCCATTTCTTCTGCAGATTGTAAACATATTTATCATCAATATGTGATCCAAACAAAAAGCAGAGATGCACTGAAAGAATACTTAGCAAAGCACAACATTCAAACGGGTATACATTATCCGGTTCCGCCGCATTTGCAAAAGGCTTATAATTTTTTAAATCTGCCTAAAGGAAGTTTACCTGTTACAGAAAAATTATCGGAAACGATCCTTAGTTTACCGATCTATCCCGGAATGAAGAATGAAGATGTAGAATATGTCTGCGAAAAGATTAAAAATTATTTATAAACTTTCCAAGGATTGAAATTCAATTAAAAATAGTATCCTTAAACACGTTAAATTTTTGGAGGTTTCGTATAAAAACTATTTGGTTTCTTCAGCTTGGTAGAACTCAACTTCTCTTGGAGTGATGTTCCAATAAAAAAGCATAGATCCAATTAATTTAGAGTTTTCACAAGAATCCATAAACCCCCAATTGATAATCGTACAATCTCTTTTTAAGGCGATACAACCTGTCGACTCTTTTGATTTGCTTGCTAATTCCTGAAGGTATTCTTTTTCGCACGTATTGGTATAGGTTGGAACAGTATCTAATTTCATATAGAAAAAAGAAATACCCAATAAGAAACAGATATATAATCCTTTGCCTAATCCATTAAACATTTTAATGAGCATAATGGAAGAGATGCCCCAACAATAATAAAGGATCATTAATACAGGAAGAATTGTATCTCTGCGAATGATAAGAGGTCTATACCCTCTATAACCACCTAAAGGTAATAGCAGCATATATACGATAGAAAAGGTCGTCAGGAATAATGAGATCTTAAAAAACAGTTTCGTTTCCGGTTTTTGAGATATTAGTAGAATAACAACATTTATAAAAAGAGCAGCAACTAAAACGAAAGGACCTCTTTTAAAAGTAAAAAAGCAATCGATAATACCATCTGGTAACCGGCAATATCTTTCCCATAAAGGCAATGGCGTCCAGGTGTTCTCTAAATTTTTTGTACCAACATAAATGGAGTATAAGCAAATGCAAAGCGTGAATGTTAAAAATAGCAACAGCTGAAAATTGATTTTTTTTATCGAATCAAAAGATTTTGTAATGATTGAAGCAGAAGAACTTGAAGGAAAATAATTGAAGAAGAAATATAAGAAAGCGATTGTTACAACGATTGTTAAAATGGGTGCAGGCAATGCACCAAAAAAGGCAAGCAGCACAACGAATGCGATACTGATCGGTTTTAACCAAAAAGGAAATTTGTATGCAGAGCTTAATACCGTTTTATAAAAGGGAATCAATAACAATAAGATACAAACGAAAGGTAGTGCATAAAAGAAGGTATACGTTATTGAATAATCGATGATTGACATGTATTCTTCAAACGGTCCGCAGGTATATAAAAATGGACTAACGAGCGCTGTGCCCAGAAGACAATCTTGCCATCTGAATTGAAACAATCCGGATATAAACCAGCCAAGAAGCAGAACAATACAAATGTGCAGACAAATTTTTGCAAGAGCGGCACTTACAAAAATACTATCAATAGGGCTCACAAAATTTTGCAAAAAAGCAGGCATGAATTTAAAATAGCCGGATAAAGTTGCATGTGCAGTAAACCGGTTTGTTGCAGGGTAAATTTCATTATTAATACATGCAGGCCAGCCGAAGGGTTCAGACAGTACTCTTGTATATCCTTCACTTGGTGCAACAATAGGAACCAGATCGCCATCGAGTCTGGCAAGTGAATATTGATAATACGAATATCCAACGTCTATCAGAAGAGCAATTACTAAAAAAATATAAACGAATGAATATTTATGTTTTGTCATTTTGATAAACGTATTTACAAAGAAAAATAAATATACGGATTAAGCATTTTGGATTACTATTACTTTTAAACTATTCATGTGGTAGATCAAACGTGAAGCTCAGCAAATATACTTATTATTAATGGTGTCTATTCAATCTGGTTTTAATGCCGGAGTCTTTAAAGAATTGCTTCAAATAAGACCACTGCTCGTTGCAAAAACCAGGGAACGAAGATTCTTTACGTAAATACTCTGTTCCTCTGCATTCAAAACAGATCTCAAAGTATTCGATTAATGTATTTTCTTTATAAAACAGAATTGCATGTCTGGGACTATAACAAGCAGAACGAATATGCATAGAGTCTATAGATCCATAATTATAAAGAATAGAAAACAAGCTATCAGTTAGTATACTATCTATGCGAACCCGTTCACCAAAACCATATTGCGCAAGCGAATCTGTAAGTACCGTTTTTCTGCTAATTTGTTTGTAGGCATATTTTTCGTCTGTAGAATCGTATGCAACCAATTCAATGCGGTCACAGGTATTGAAAGGAAACACTTCTGTTATTTTGCGTGTTGACTTACGATAAACACATTGACCCATTTCATGCTCTGCAATTTGTTCTTGATTTGTTTCTTCCCCGCACGAAAATAAAATCAGAACGGGTAATATTAGTGTGAAAAATATTCTTCTCATATAACTAGCTTTTACACACAACCATTTCCTTCAAACACTCCACCCACGTTTCATTGGTATTCAAACTTTCAACCAGCTGCCAGTCTTTGCCGCCATGTTCTTCAAATAACAGCTTGTATTCTTCGCCGCCTTCAACCGTTGTTTCCAGACAATCGGCAATGAATGATGGAGAGAAAAACAGAATGCTTTTTTTACCGGCTTTGCCTAAGTCTTCAATGCTGTGATCGGTATACGGTTTGATCCACGGTGTTTTTCCCAAACGCGATTGGAACGAAACGGAATACGAACCTTCGGCCAGGCCCAATTCTTTTACCAGCAAACGCGTTGTTTCATAACACTGTGCACGATAGCAATATTCGTTGCGTGTGCCATAGACCTGACAGCAGGTCCCCAATTTACACTGATCGCCAATGGATGCTTTTTTGATCTGTCTTTCCGGAATGCCGTGATACGAGAAAATGATATGGTCCCATGTTCTTTGATTTAAATACTTACGACCGGTCTCGGCAAACGCTTTTATAAATAACGGATGATCGAAGAATTTCGAGATCACTTCAATGTGTGGTGTAATTTCCCATTTGCCCAATACACGCAAAGCTTCTTCCACAGCAGAACCTGTTGATGCCGAAGCATATTGCGGAAACAATGGCAAAACAATAACCTTATTGTATCCTTTGGCTTCCAGTTCTTTGGCAGCAGATTCTATCGATGGATTCTGGTACCGCATGCCCAAAACCACTTTGTATTCATCGCCCAAAGCCTTTTGCAGCAATTCTTTCACAGCAACGCCATGAAACATCAATGGAGAACCCTGTTCGGTCCATAATTTCTTATATTCATGAGCCGATTTTGGCGCACGGAATGGAGCTATGATCATGTTAATCAGCATCCAACGGTTAAACCAGGGGATGTCGATCACCCTTCTATCCATTAAAAACTCACGCAGGTACTTGCGTACATCGGGTGTATTCGGACTATCCGGTGTACCCAGATTGATGAGAAAGACGGCTGTTTTGGATTTTTTATTAGGCAATGCCATAGAAACATATTTAATTTGCAAACTTAACAAATAACTGTTTTAAAAGTTGTGATTTTAATCAGGAGAAGCATTTATATTTCTCATTCTCTGATACCGGTCAAAAATTTAAAATAGGGACTAAATACGTATAAACGAGTATCATGGAAAATAAAGTAGTTGCCCCGGCCGAAAATGGCCTGATGAAAAAAATCGTTTCGCACGCGAAAGAATATGGTTTTGTTTTTCCTTCATCAGAAATTTATGACGGGTTGCAGGCAGTGTATGATTACGGACAAATGGGTGTTGAATTAAAAAACAACATTAAAACTGTTTGGTATAAAGCAATGACGCAATTGAACGACAACATTGTTGGGATTGACGCATCTATCTTTATGCATCCGTTAACATGGAAAGCTTCGGGCCACATTGATGGTTTCAGCGATCCGATGATCGATAACAAAGATTCGAAAAAAAGATACAGAGCCGATGTTCTTGTAGAAGAACGTGCTGCACAACTGGAAGCTGCAGGTAAAAAAGAAGAAGGCGATGCTCTTGTAAAAAAATTAGCACGCTTGCTTGAAGCAGACGATCTGAAAGGTGTTCAGGATCTGATCACGAATGAAAAAATTACTTGTCCGGTGAGCGGTACTTCAAACTGGACAGAAGTACGTCAGTTCAATCTGATGTTCTCTACGCAAGTAGGTTCTGTTGCAGAAGATTCAAGCACCATTTATTTAAGACCGGAAACAGCACAAGGTATTTTTGTAAACTTTTTGAATGTACAGAAATCAGGCCGTATGAAAATACCATTTGGTATTGCGCAAATCGGTAAAGCCTTCCGTAACGAAATTGTTGCGCGTCAGTTTACGTTCCGTATGCGTGAGTTTGAACAAATGGAAATGCAGTTCTTTATCCGCCCCGGAACAGAAATGGAATGGTACGCGAAATGGAAAACAGCACGTATGAACTGGCACAAGGCAATTGGTTTGCCAGCTGAGAAATTAAAATTCCACGATCACGAAAAACTTGCGCATTATGCGAATGCTGCAGTAGATATTGAATTCGAATTCCCGTTCGGTTTCAAAGAAATGGAAGGTATTCACTCACGTACCGATTTCGATCTTGCGAATCACCAGGAATTATCGAAAAAGAAACAACAGTATTTTGATAACGATATTGACGAAACTACCGGAAAAGCATTTGGTAACTATGTTCCGTTTGTAGTTGAAACTTCGGTTGGTGCAGACAGATGTTTTCTTGCCGTGTTGTGCAATGCGTATACAGAAGAAACAACTGTAGAACAAACAGAAGAAGGTGAAAAAGTGAAAGAGCGCGTGTACTTAAAATTACACCCGACATTGGCGCCGATCAAAGCAGCGATTCTTCCGATCACGAAGAAAGACGGCTTACCTGAAAAAGCAATGGAAATTTACAACGAATTGAAATACGATATCAAGGTAACGTATGAAGATAAAGATTCGATCGGTAAACGTTACACACGTAACGATTTAATCGGTACACCATTCTGTATCGCTGTTGATCACCAGACCTTGGAAGACAACACGGTTACAATTCGTCATCGTGATACGATGGTTCAGGAGAGAGTTGCGATCAGCGAATTACGTTTAACGATTCGTAAAGAAACGAGCTGGAGGACGATTTTGGAGAAGGTGTAAATTCCTAAATAATTTTAATAAGGCTGAAAAATTTTTCAGCCTTATTTTTTTAATCAGATAATAAAAATTTAGAAAAGCTTATGCGTATCAGATTTGCCTTATCTATAATAATGCTCATACCATTATTATCAAATGGTCAGCAGGCCTTTACGTTTGTTGAAAGATTAGTTCCTATAGATACTGCAATTGATGCAAGGGAATCTTTGACTGATACAATTGCATTTAAATTTACTATTGATTCGGATACACTATTTTTTTCTAATTCAGGTTGTGGAATTATTAAAAAAAATTATGACAATAGCATTATTAACACATGGATAGATTTCGGATATAAGTATACTATATACAGGCTGGGATATTTTGTTTATAGTGACCGCATTTATTTTATTTTTTTTATACGTGAAGGTGGATATGAGGGTGGTCGACGCAGAGATTATGCAACGTTATATTCATTTGAAAAAAACAAATTGGATGATATGAAACGAATTCATTTTGTAAACTGCTTTGAATTAAAATCATCTGCCTTGGAAAAAAATTTCCTTCAATTAAACTTTAGTAATAAAAATTATAATATTAATTTGAAAAAACATCTTTTTAAAGAAGATGTTGAATGTGATATGAAATAGGTAAACAAAGAAGGCTCATCAAACGATGAGCCTTCTGTTTTATAAAGTCTAAAATAAATTAACCCCCAAACACCGGATAATCTGTATAGCCCTTTTCATCGGCCATGTAGAACAGATCCATTTTTAGATCCTCAGAAAGAGGTTGATTATTTTTCAGACGTTCCACCAGATCGGGGTTATTTATAAACGGTCGGCCAAAGGCGACAAGATTTGTAAGTCCCGTATCTATTGCTTTTTCAGCAGCGGCTTTATCAAATCCACCGCAAAGAATAATTGTTTTGCTGAATCCTGCACGTATTTTTTCTTTGATTGAAAGCGGCACAGCAGGTGCGCCCATAGCTGAATGATCTACTAAATGTATATACGCAATCCCAAGATCGTTTAATGCAAGAGCAAGATATTCATAGGTAATATCAATGTCGTGATAATGCGGCATATCACTTGCCACGCCATATGGAGAAAGACGTATACCCGTTTTATCTTTTCCGATTGCATGTGCTACCGCTTCAACAACATCCAATACAAATTTACTGCGTCTGTCAATTCCGCCACCATATTCATCTGCCCGCATATTCGTATGAGGCGAAATAAACTGTTCCAGTAAATAGCCATTTGCACCATGCAGCTCCACACCATCGAAACCAGCTTCGATCGCGTTTTTAGCAGCCGTTACAAATTCTTCTTTTGTCTGAAGAATTTCTTCAACAGTCATTTGTTTCGGTATTGGAAAATCCTGCATCTGCAAGGAGTCTGTCCACATTTGTCCGGCAGGCTTCACTGCTGAAGGAGATAGAATAACCGCACCTTCCGGCATATTTGCCTGGTGGCTGATACGACCTGTATGCATCAACTGAATAACAATTTTGCCGCCTTTTTCATGAACCGCTTTAGTAACTTTTTTCCAGCCTTCCACTTGTTCTTTGCTGTAGATACCAGGGATACGGGCATAACCCAAACCATTTGGTGACGGAGATGTGCCTTCGGTAATAATTAATCCTGCGTTTGCACGCTGACCATAATAGGTTGCCATTAAGTCGTTTGGTATATTTCCAATCGCACGGCAGCGCGTCATGGGTGCCATTACAATGCTGTTTGCCAGAGAGATAGAACCAACTTTAATGGGTTCAAATAATTTTGTTTTCATTCGATAAAAAGGATATGTTGAATAAAAGTATGTAGAAACGATATAAGCTTTAACTGGTGTTTTTGGTTCCGTTTTAGAGGGTTACCAAATAGTAACCAATGTTATAGAAGTTATAAAAAATATTTGAGTTAAAAAAGAGGTGGGTTAAACGTTCAACGTCGTCGAGGTTTAAAACCTCGACGACGTTAGTTTTTCGAACGAAACGCTTCTTCCATTTTATTCCTGTCAAATTCATTTTCATTATTGGCCAGGAAAATTGTTGCAACGCTATTGCCAATAAAGTTGGTGATCGCTCGTGCTTCCGACATAAAACGATCTACCGCCAGCAATAAAGCCAAACCTTCAACAGGAATCACTTTTACAGCAGTTAAGGTTGAAGCCAAAACAATAAATCCACTTCCTGTTACACCAGCCGCACCTTTGGAGTGATCATTAAAATACCAATGATGGATAGGATCTGTGTAAGATCAAGATGTACCTGAAACACTTGTGCCAGAAACAAAACCGACATAGAAAGATAAATCGTGGTCCCGTCCAGATTGAACGAATATCCGGCAGGTACAACCAATCCTACAACAGGTTTGGAACAGCCCATGCGTTCAAGCTTTTCCATGAGCGAAGGCAGTGCGGCTTCGGAAGAAGAAGTGCCGAGTACAATTAATAACTCTTCACGGATATATTTCAACAGCGACCACAAACGGATCTTGTAATACCAAAGAATCAATCCAAGTACGATAAAAATAAAAAGTGCCATAGTGGTATAAACTGTGAGCATAAGTTTGCCAAGTGGAAGTAATGTTGCCAGGCCATATTTTGAAATGGTGAAAGCCATGCCACCGAATGCGCCGATGGGTGCGAGCAGCATTACATAGTGCAACGCTTTAAAAAGTGTTTTGGAAATAGGTTGAAGCCAGAGAATGATCCGATCACGATTGCTGAGTTTGCTTAAAATAATTCCAGTTATGATTGCGATCAGTACAACTTGTAACGTTACATTGTCTTTTAAAAAATGCAGCCAGCTGAAATCTTCGGCTCGTTTGGTATACGTACTAATATCTCCGGCAGCAATTGCTGAAGTTGCTACGCGCTCTCCCGGTTGTATGAGCCATGCAGCACCAATACCAATGATCAATGCAAAAGATGTTACGATTTCGAAATACAATAATGCTTTGGCGCCCACTTTTCCAGCCTTCTTCAGATCACTCATCGAAGCAATGCCTAAGGTAATGGTTAAGAAGATAATGGGATTGATAAAGATTTTAATGATAGAAATAAACAAGCTGCTTAGAAATTCAGCAAGGGTTATTTTAATTTCTATATCCGTAATGAAGAGATTAAGTTTTATGGGTTTTTCTAATATTGGCATTAATGCCCATGTTGGATAAAAATGTCCGATCCATATACCAAGTATAATTGCCGTGAGAACCCAGAAGGTGAGATTTGAAAAAATTATTTTCATGTTTAACAAGTGGTTGGTAGTTTAAGTGGAATAAACATACGCCATTCTTATAAAAGTACAGGCACTTAAACATACTGAACCACGGCTTATTTTATATAGACAGAAAATATGCCGTGGTTCGGTATGTTTACGCAGCTCAAGCCAAGTTATTATAAGAATTCCTTATTTGCGTAAACTACCAACCACTTGTTAATTGTTTACTCATCTGTACTCACGGCTTCTTCAATCTCTTCCAACTTCTTGGCTGTATATGCACCCGATGTGATATAGGATATTACGCCTTTTTCGTCCAACACAAAAATGTATGGCTCATCGTTTTCCGTAATGTTCAGTGACTTTTTGTATGAAGCAAATTCACCAACATAGGTTAATACATACGGTTGTAATTCTTTTTGAGTTTGTGCCTTAATTGTTTTTACAATATCACCGGCTGCAACTTTATTGGTTCCGGTAACGACAGCAACAAAGTAAGTGTTTACATTATAGACTTCAGCAGCAAACATCGTTTTCTTTTTCTGAATGAATGTTTGATAAGCGGGCTGATACCAGCTTATTAAACTTTCTTCAGCTTTTTTAGAAAAGGCAATTCCTATGATGGTGTATTTTCCTTTCACGCTGTCTGGTAAAGAAAAAGCTTGTCCGCTTAATTTTTTACTATCCAAATGGGGAAAGGGTTTTCCCATTTGTGCAAACGAAGCAGTGATTGCTAATGTGCTTATAAAAACGAATACGATTAATTTTTTCATAGTAGTAGTACGGTTACTTAAGACTCTTTACTAACGTTTTAATACAGTAATCTATTTCATCTTTTGTATTATATCTTCCAAAAGAAAAGCGAACATAACCCCAATCGTCTTTGGCGCCAATCGCTTCTAATACATGCGAACCAATATTTGTGCCACTTGTGCAGGCACTTCCTGCGGAGGCAGAAATTTTAGCAATGTCTAAATTCATTACCAACATCTCGTTATTTTCAGATGGGGGCAAACTTACATTCAGCACGTGTATAAGACTTGAATCCAGGTCCGCAGATTCGCCATTAAATAATAAACCGGGAATTTTATTCAACTCGTCGATCATGTATTTTTTCAAACCGGTGATGTGCGCACGATCTTCATTCATACGCTGATAGGCAAGCTCTAAAGCTTTTGCCATGCCTACGATAGCGGCTGTATTTTCGGTACCGCCGCGCATGTTGCGTTCCTGTGCTCCGCCATGCATGTATGGATAAATTGCAGAACCAGATTTTAAATACAACAAACCGATTCCTTTTGGTCCGTGGAATTTATGTGCCGAACCAGCAATGAAATCAATAGGTAGAGAATATAAGTGCAACGGATAATGTCCGATGGTTTGCACTGTATCACTGTGAAACAATGCTTTGTGATTTTGACAAAGCTCGCCGACTTTTTTCAGATCAAGAATATTTCCGATCTCGTTGTTTCCGTGCATCAATGTTACGAATGCATTTGGAAATTCTTTCAGTAAAGATTCCAGATGAACAAGATCGATTACTCCTTGTTCATTTACTTCAACATAATGTACCGATACACGATTCAGTTTTTTTAAATACTGAACCGTATGTAGTACCGCATGGTGTTCTAAGCGGCTGGTGATGATGTGTTTGATATTGTGTTTTTCAACAGCGCCAACGATAGCCGTATTATCTGCTTCGGTACCGCCGGAAGTAAAAAAAATTTCTGCAGCAGTTGTGTTCAACAAATCTGCAATCTTTTTACGTGCAATTTCAATGGCCGATCGCGTTTCGCGACCGTGCCCGTGAATGGAAGACGCATTGCCAAAATGGTCTGTTAAATAAGGCATCATGGCTTCCAGAACCAATGGATCTAAAGCCGTTGTTGCAGCATTATCTAAGTAAACACGCATTGGTATCAAGTACTTCTTTTATATCGTTGATTATTTTATGTGCAAGATTATCGGCAGTTGCATGGGTATCTGATTCAGCATAAATGCGAATGATCGGTTCTGTGTTGGATTTGCGTAAGTGTACCCATCCAGCATCGAAATCGAAGCGTACACCATCAACCGTGATCATTGGTGTTTTAGCATAGTGTTCTTTGATCTTTTCGATCACACAGTCTACATCAATTTCCGGTGTCAGTTCAATTTTATTTTTTGAGATCACATAGTTCGGATAACTTGCGCGCATCATGGAAATAGATTTTCCATATTTTGCTAAATGTGAAAGAAACAACGCAATACCCACTAAAGCATCTCTACCGTAGTGTAATTCAGGATAAATGACACCGCCATTACCTTCGCCGCCAATAACAGCTTTATTTTTTTTCATAGCAGTTACAACGTTGACTTCGCCAACAGCAGAAGCAATATATTGTTTGCCGTGTTTTTCAGTAACGTCTTTTAACGCTTTTGTTGAAGACAAATTCGAAACCGTATTGCCGGGTGTGTTTTTCAACACGTAATCAGCAATGGCTACCAACGTATATTCTTCGCCAAACATGCTGCCATCTTCGTTCACAAAACACAAACGGTCTACATCCGGATCTACAACAATGCCCAGATCATAATGCCCTTTCTCCAATTCATTTGAAATGAATGAAAGGTTTTCTGGTAAAGGTTCAGGGTTGTGCGGGAAGTGACCATCAGGTTCACAATAAAATTCAGAAACCTTTTTAACACCTAATGCCTTTAACAATGGAGGCAATGCAATACCGCCCGTAGAGTTTACACAGTCGATCGCTATGTTAAAACCTTTTGCCTGTATCGCTTCAACATCAACCAATGGCAATTTTAAGATTGCATCAATATGTTTTTGAATGTAAGTATCGTCTTTTCTGTATGAGCCGAAATGTTTTACATCAACAAAATCAATGTTTTCTTTTTTAGCAAGAACAAGGATTTTTTTACCATCACGCTCAGAAACAAATTCGCCGTTTGCATTTAATAATTTTAATGCATTCCATTGACCGGGATTGTGACTTGCAGTGATAATAATACCGCCGGCAGCTTTTTCCCAAACAACAGCCATTTCTACGGTTGGTGTGGTAGATAAACCTAGATCGACTACATCAAAACCAAGGCAACGCAAGGTCTCAGTAACAATAGATGAGATCCATGGTCCGGATAAACGTGCATCACGGCCAATAACAATCGTAGTATTTGTGGATGCAGTTTTTGCCCATGTTCCATAAGCGGCTGCAAATTTTGCTACATCAATAGGTGTTAGTGAATCTCCTGGCTTTCCGCCAATTGTTCCGCGAATTCCAGAAATAGATTTAATTAAAGTCACAATTAAAAAGATTTTGTTTCTAATCAAATTTACAAAAAGAAACCGTATACAATCTTTTCTTTTAAAAATTATACAAACAAATATTTTATCAACATCTGACGAAAGTTTTCGAGTGAAAACAAGCATTAATAAATAGAATATGGTTATTTGTTGTATAAACGTCTTTTTGTTATGAATTCAAGAGAAGAACAATTAAAAGCATTTGACAGATTGTTAACCATCATGGATGAATTGCGCGAACAATGTCCGTGGGACAAGAAGCAAACCATTGAAAGTCTGCGTTATTTAACAATTGAAGAAACGTTTGAACTTTCGGATGCTATTGTTGATAAGAACATGGATGAAATCAAGAAAGAAATAGGCGATATTATGCTGCATTTGGTTTTTTATGCACGAATTGCTTCTGAAACGAATGATTTTGATATTGGAGATGTATTGAATTCGCTTTCTGAAAAAATGATCCGCAGGCATCCCCATATTTACAGCGATGTAAAAGTGGAAGACGAAGCTGAAGTCAAGCGGAACTGGGAGCAGATAAAGATGACTGAAAAACCCAAAGAAGAATCAATTTTAAGTGGCGTTCCCAAATCATTACCAGCAATGATAAAGGCAACCCGGATACAGGAAAAAGCAAGAGGCGCAGGATTTGATTGGGAAGAAAAGAAGCAGGTTTGGGAAAAAGTTGAAGAAGAGCTTGCAGAATTTAAACAGGAATTTAATATCGAAGACGATAAAAAAATAGATGCATTTAAAGCCGAAGGAGAACTCGGCGATTTATTTTTCTCTCTAATCAATTACGCTCGTTTTTTAAACATCAACCCCGAAGATGCACTTGAGCGAACAAATAAAAAATTCATAAAACGTTTTCAGTATTTAGAAACCGAATCGAAAAAAGACGGCAAGCAATTAAATAACATGAGCCTTGCAGAGATGGATGAGTATTGGAATGCAGCAAAGAAAGCCTAATGCTTAATGCGGAAAGCTAAAAGCTTTTCGTTTCTCTATTAAATATTCAATGTGTATTTATTTTC
>Ga0247817_10000864_pt1 | contig 16096 bp, 16 predicted proteins | sample UWRJL212509R1_FD_178010 | JGI IMG/M metagenome (GOLD analysis project Ga0247817, IMG submission 178010) | Plant litter microbial communities from Arlington Agricultural Research Station in Wisconsin, United States - UWRJ-L212-509R-1 | ecosystem: Environmental > Terrestrial > Plant litter >... | reverse complement strand
AGCTGGTTTCGGCACCATCGTTTTTGCTGTTTCATATTTCTTCAGCAACCTTTCCATAATGCGAATATAAGTTGGCGAATCTTCTGAATAAACAGCATATTCATCATGTGATGAACCACGCGTAAAGAACGAACCTTTGCTTGGATGCGTGCCCGGAATGGTTCTGTAAGGAACGCCATCATTATCAACATCTAAGTATCTTCCAAATCGATCCAGCTTTTCTAATTGTTCTGCTGTTAATACTTTTCCTCTTTTATATTTTCTATTTGGATCCCATTTAAATGGCTCAGAAATATGATCATTCATTCCTAAATCCAAATCGGACATTACAATAATTGGTGTTTGTAATTGTTCTGCTAAATCAAAAGCTTCAGCCATCATTTCAAAGCATTCTGCAGGTGTTGATGGAATTAATAAAACGTGTTTTGTATCACCATGCGATGCATAAGCTGCCATTAAAATATCTGATTGTTGTGTACGTGTTGGCATGCCTGTAGAAGGTCCTGAACGTTGCACATCTACTAATACAACAGGAATTTCCGAGAAGTATGCTAAGCCTAAGAATTCGTTCATTAAAGATAAACCAGGACCGCTTGTTGCAGTGAAAGAACGTGCGCCGTTCCAGTTAGCGCCAATTGCCATACCTAATGCTGCAAGCTCGTCTTCTGCTTGTACAATTGCAAAATTTTTCTTGCCGGTTTCTTTATCAATTCTATATTCATTGGCATATTCATCATATGCTTCTACTAAAGAAGTTGATGGTGTGATCGGATACCAGGAAGCAACACTTGCGCCACCATACACTGCACCAATTCCTGCTGCTGTATTTCCATTAATTAAGATTCTGTTTTTAATTAAATCTCTTCTTTCAACTCTTATATTTAAAGGATATTGGAAATTTTCCTGCACATATTTTACACCTAATTGTAAGGCATGAATATTTGGTGCTACTAATTTTTCTTTTCCTTTAAATTGCTCTGAAACCAAAGCTTCCAATACACTAAATTCAATATCTAATAATGCAGATAATGCACCAACGTAAATGATATTTTTGAATAGTTGTCTTTGTCTTGGATCTGTATATTCTTTATTGCAAATTCCGGTAAAAGGAATGCCGATATAATTGATGTCTTCTCTGATATAATCTTTATGCAATGGCTTTGTGTTATCATATAAAAAATAACCATCGACATTTACATTTGCTATATCTTTCATCATGCTTTGCGGATTCACACAAACCATCAGATCAACTCCATCTTTTCTTCCTAAATAGCCTTTCTCACTTACACGCACATCGTACCAAGTTGGCAATCCTTGAATGTTTGATGGAAAAATATTTTTTGGCGTCACCGGAATTCCCATTCTGAAAATAGACTTTGCAAACATGTGGTTCGCACTTGCCGAACCCGTACCGTTTACGTTTGCAAATCTTACAACAAAATCATTTACTTTTATATTTAATGACATGAACCTGCTTTACTTGTGTTATATAAAAATTGCTGCATGTCCCAAGCTGAAGTTGGACAACGCTCTGCGCAAAGACCGCAATGCAAACAAACGTCTTCGTCTTTTACCATGACTCTTCCTGTTGTTAAGGTTGAAGAAACCATCAAATCTTGTGATAGATTTTTTGCCGGAACGATCAAATCATTTCTTAGATTTTCTTCCTCTTCATTTGCGGTGAAAGTGATACAATTTGTTGGACAAATATCCATGCATGCATCACATTCAATGCATTTTGTTTCGGTGAAAACAGTTTGCACATCGCAGTTCAAACAACGTTGTGCTTCTTTAAAACCTGTTGGCAAATTATAGCCGAGTTCTACTTCTTTTTTTCTGTCTAATAAAACAACAGCCTTATCTGCTTGCGGTACAATATATCTGTCATCATTTGAAACTATACTATCATAAGCCCATTCATGGATGCCCATTTTTGTGCTGTATAAATTCGTGAATGGCGCCGGTCTTTCTGTTACTGCTTTTCCATTCAAAAATAAATCTATTGAGATGGCTGCCTGATGACCTTGCGCAACTGCTGTGATTACATTCTTTGGTCCAAGTGAAGCATCACCACCAAAGAATACATGTGGTAACGCTGATTGAAAAGTATCCTGATTAACAACAGGCATTTCCCATTTACTGAATTCAATTCCAAGATCTCTTTCGATCCAAGGAAAAGAATTTTCTTGTCCAACTGCAATTAATACATCATCTGCTTCAAAGAAGACTTCTGCTTCACCAGTTGGTTCTAAAGTACGTTTGCCATTTGTATCATAAACTGCATGTACTTTTTCAAAATTCATTCCAATCAATTTTCCGTTTTGTGTAACGTAACTTTTTGGAACATGATTATCTATAATTGGAATATCTTCATGAATCGCATCTTCTTTTTCCCAAGGACTTGCTTTCATTTCTGCGAAAGGACTTCGCACAATTACTTTCACATCTTTGCCACCTAATCTGCGTGAAGTTCTGCAGCAATCCATCGCCGTATTTCCACCACCTAATACAATTACTTTTTCGCCAATTTTTGTAGTATGTTCAAAAGCAACACTTGCCAACCATTCAATTCCAATGTGAATATTTTTAGCACCTTCTTGTCTGCCTGGTAATTCTAAATTTCTGCCTTTTGGTGCGCCTGTTCCAATAAAAACTGCGTCATATTTTTGGTCTAAAACTGCTTTTAAACTTGATACATATGTTTTGAAATGTGTATGAACACCAATGTCTAAAATTTGACTAACTTCTGAATCCAAAACTTCTGCTGGTAAACGAAAAGAAGGAATCTGACTGCGCATCATGCCACCACCTTTTTCCTGTTCATCAAACAAATGAATTTCGTAACCTAACACTACTAAGTCGCGCGCAACGGTTAGTGAAGATGGACCAGCTCCAATTAAGGCAACTTTCTTTCCATTAAAATTTTCTATTTTTTTAGGTAGAAAATTTGAGATATCACCTTTGTTATCCGCAGCTACACGTTTTAATCGGCAAATGGCAACCGGTTCTTCGTCTTCCAATCTTCCTCTTCTGCAAGCAGGTTCGCAAGGTCGGTCGCATGTTCTTCCAAGAATTCCGGGAAACACATTAGATTCCCAATTTACCATATACGCTTCTGCATATTTTTCCTGTGCAATTAAGCGAATATACTCAGGCACTGGTGTATGCGCCGGACAAGCATATTGACAATCGACCACTTTATGGAAATATTCCGGGTCTTTTACATTAGTAGGTTCCAATAGATTAATTTTCAATTACAGGCAATGTTGCCAATCAGACTATAATAGCGCATCGAATTTACAAATACTTTTACATCTTAAATACAAATTTATAAACATTTTGGTATTGTTGTAATAATGTGAGGAAAAGGATGAATCTTGTCTAAAAATCTTTGTGAAACTATATTTATTACTTCATCAGAATTATCTATCAAAACTCATTTTTATTTGAATTAATATAACTGTATTTTTGTTGTTTAAATATAGAAGAAATCAAGCGTAAAAGATAATGGAAATAGCAAAGGGTATCAGTTCGGAATTCTATAAAAGTCTTGATTTAAGTGATTACAACAGTTTAAATTGGAATAAAGTTATTAATATTGTTTATCAACGTTTAACAGAAAGGTTTATTGAACCAGCAGATAAATTAATTGAATTTGAACAAGATTTACCATTATCACAACGAAAATATGGATTTGCAATTTTAGCTTTAGATTGTTTATTAACTGAGACTATACAAGCATTTTATGATGGAATCGGTGACTCAACAGGAAAGAGCAAATATTTATTTATTTCTTTTTTTGAGAAATAAAGACAACTTCAAGGCTTATTTTAAAAGCGATGATGATGCTGTATCATTCTACAAAAATTTTAGATGTGGTATTTTACATCAAGCACAAACAAGTTCAAATACTAAAATATGGACAACTGGTGATTTGATATTTAATTACGATGGTTACACAATTGTAAATAGAGATTTATATCATACAAAATTGAAAGAAGAGTTAAATATATACAGAGACAAAATCTTAAATAAATCAGACAAATTACTTTTAGATAACCTAAAGAAAAAAATGGATTTTATTTCAAACAAATAAAGATGGATACTCAAGAAATTTGGTCTAGTAAAAAATATTCTGTAAATGTAATCAATGATAGATTTTACATGTCTAATACAGATCTATTTAAAAATTTAGATGATATTATTGGTGCTAACATTTCATTCTATAAAAATCTAAAACACATTCATTCTAGTGTTCAAGGAAATGGAATAAAAACCTTGCAACACCTAAATGATGTTGAAATATTATGTCTTTCAAATCTTGACCAATCAGACATCTATTATATTTCTTTGCTCACAAAATTACATACCTTGAACATAAATTGGAAGTATGGAATTAAAGATGATTTTTTAAACCTTGAATTACTAAAACATTTACCAATAAAAAATTTAGCACTACATGATATGAGTTTAAATGAAAATCATTTTGCATATTTTCCTGATCTTGAAGTCTTATCTATTTGCTGGTGCAATTTTAAATCACTCTCTTTCTTAAAAAAACTACCTAGATTAAGAAAATTATTTATAAATACAATGCCTGTTAATAAGATTCAACATATTGATGATTGTATTTCTTTAAAAGAATTAGGTCTTTTAAATTCTAAAAATATTGAAGACTTTACACCATTAATAAAATTAACTAGTTTAAATGTTTTAGATTTATTTAGAACACCAATAGACAGATGGACTCTTAACAAAATTCGAATAGCAAACAAAGGCAATATTAAAATAGAAAATTTAGAAATAAAAAAAATATTTGGCATTTTTTAAAATAAATAAACATGGAAAAATACGACGTTACAGTTATAGGCTCTGGTCCTGGCGGTTATGTGGCAGCAATCCGTTGCGCACAATTAGGATTTAAAACAGCAATCATTGAAAGATACAATACATTGGGTGGCACGTGCTTAAATGTTGGCTGCATACCTTCAAAAGCATTATTGGATTCATCAGAACATTACCATAATGCAACGCATACTTTTAAAGAGCATGGCATTGATCTGACTGAAACACCAATTGTGAACTTTACGCAGATGATCGCGCGTAAAGGAAAAGTAGTCGATGCAAATACTTCAGGCATTGATTATTTGATGAAGAAAAATAAGATCACAGTGTATAATGGTCATGGTTCTTTTGTAAACAAGAATACGATTTCTATTAAAAAACAGGATGGTTCTGAAGAGCAAATTGAAACTTCGAAAACTATTATTGCTACAGGTTCTAAGCCAACTGCTTTGCCTTTTTTACCGGTTGACAAAACAAGAATTATTACATCAACTGAAGCATTGACATTAACAGAATTACCAAAATCTATGGTAATTATTGGTGGTGGCGTGATTGGTCTGGAATTAGGTTCTGTGTATCAGCGTTTAGGTACGCAGGTTTCTGTGGTTGAATTTATGGATAAGATCATTCCAACGATGGATGATGATATGGGAAAAGAATTGCAACGCAGTTTGAAGAAATTAGGCATCAAATTTTATTTGTCGCATAAAGTGACAGGTGCAGTAAATACTGGTGATTCGGTGACAGTTTCTGCTTTGGATAAAAAAGAACAGGAAGTAAAAATTGAAGCTGAGTATTGTTTAGTTGCTATTGGCAGAAAACCTTACACAGAAAGCTTAGGTTTGGAAAATATCGGCATTACTTTAAACGAAAGAAAACAAATTCCTGTTGATGCACATTTGCAAACTTCAGTAGAAAATATTTATGCCATTGGTGATGTGATACAAGGTGCGATGTTGGCGCACAAAGCAGAAGAAGAAGGTGTGTTCGTTGCAGAAGTTATCGCAGGACAAAGACCGCATATCAATTATAATTTAATTCCTGGCGTGGTTTATACTTGGCCTGAAGTGGCTGCAGTTGGACAAACAGAAAATCAATTAAAAGAAAAAGGTATTGCTTATAAAGTTGGAACTTTCCCGTTTCGTGCTTTAGGCAGAGCGCGTGCAAGTGGTGACATTGATGGTTTAGCAAAAATATTAGCAGATGCAACAACTGATGAAGTGTTAGGTGTGCATATTATTGGCGCACGCGCTGCAGACATGATCGCAGAAGCTGTGGTTGCTATGGAATTCAGGGCAAGCGCAGAAGACATTGGCAGAATTTCACATGCGCATCCAACTTATACAGAAGCTGTAAAAGAAGCTGCGTTGGCTGCTACTGATAACAGGTCTATACATTCATAGTAATGACAAACACCTTCTACTACAATACAATTTACGTTATTGAATCTTTAAATAACTCAGAAGTTCATACAGGCTCTCAACTGTATGAATTAATAAAAAAATTTGAACTTAAATATGCAGGTGTTAAAACATCTTTAAAATTGCCTAATACAAAAACAGAATTATTTGATGTCTTAAATTCAATTATTAATTCTGTAAAGAATGATAATTGTTTACCTATAATTCATTTAGAAATTCATGGAAATGAGCACGGTGTTCAATGTGCAAATAAAGATTTCGTTATTTGGAACGAATTATATCCATATTTGATTGCAATAAACGTCAAGCTTAAAAACACTCTAATAATTTCAACAGGCATTTGCTTCGGAACATATTTATATTTTAATGTTGATATGAACAAACCTGCTCCATTTTTTTCTTTAATTAGTTCAGTTAGCAAGATAACTAATGAAATAATTTTAGATTCTTATGAAGGATTTTATAATGAGCTTTTAAATAGTGAAAATATAAATAGTGCTTTAAATTACTTAAACTTAGATTTCCTAAGACCTACAGATAATAGTATCATTTTAGAATCTTTTATTTTTAGCTTACTTACAGATTATAGAGAACTAATCGCGCGTTTGCCTGGTTTAATAAATTTTTCCATTATTGATTCTAAGAAAACAATTAGCGAAACTGACAGAAACGATTTTTATGATAATGCAATTAAAATTCAGAATGAAATATTTGTAGATAAATTAAAAGAAATTTGGTTTACATATTTGATGTTGGATTTATATCCTGAAACAAAAGATAGATACAAAAACATTAAGAATATTATTTTAGATAACATTGACAAAATAGACATCATTGAAAACCTAAAAACAAATCTAAAGAAAGAAGTACTTATTAAACTAAATTAGAACCCTAAATACCAAACTGTGTAAATGAGAATCCAAGTGTTTATACATCATATCGTTCCGTTCTACTGGTATATATCAAATGTGATTCTAATGATTTTCTAATACTCACCGGTTATAAAACTTGTATTTGGATTTTGCTGATAAGCTAAAGAAATCACTTTTACATCTCTTCCATTTTCAGACACACGAATACGAACGTATCCATAATATTTCAACGTTGGTATCATTTCAGAAAATGCTCTGAAAATAATATACTTATCACCTTGTCCTGCCAAATTACCTTTATTTGCTGATGGATTCAGGATATAATCGTATGAAATTCTTCCATCAACATTACCACTCCAATTGCCTGCTAAAGTAGAATCTATTTTTACGCCTGAATTAAATGTTTTAATAAAACCTGCATCATCAATTAAAAAATCACCTACGGAATTATTAAAATGCGCATAAATTCCATGAGAACTTTCCGGATCGTACCAAGACATATTGATGGAAAACTGGCAGTTCACATTCGGAAAATTATATCCAAACAATGACTCAAAAGTAGATGATGGTGTTGGCTTTGGATAGTAGCTTTTTAAAGTAGTATCCATATTAACAGAAGCGACATTTGGATTATCTAAGCTTACTACTTCTTCTTGTTTGCAGGAAAACAATAAGAGCGTAAACAGAAGAACAATTGATGTGCCGAATATTTTTTTCATGTAGTTATTTTTACGAAGTTACTGATTTATTTTGTTCAATATAAGGTTAATGAATCATCTATTTCTTTTGCATAAGCAATAATTCCACCTTTTAAATTATACAGATTATCAAATCCTATATCTTGTAATTGCTGAATGGCTTTTGCGCTGCGAGTTCCGGCTTTACAATGTATAATTACTATTTTTTCTTTAGAAATTTTATGTTGATTTTCTATAATTGTATTTAAAGGAATTAATTCAGCACCAAGATTTGTTATATCAAATTCTGCTTTTTCACGAACATCTATTAATTGAAAATCTTCTTTTTCATCTATCATTCTTTTCAGTTCAAGAGCTGTGATTTCTTTTATTGCAGGTGATGAAATACCGCAAGTAACATCATAATTATCTTGCAAAGATTCTATAATAATATTGCTTGATTTTATTTTGTATGACTGAATTGAATTATCTAATGCATTATAACAAACTAATTTTTCTTCTATTGTTTCGCCAATATTTGTGATCATTTTTATGACTTCATTTGCCTGCATACTTCCAATAATTCCACACAAAACACCAAGCACACCTGCTTCTGCGCAGTTTGGAATATTAGTTGGTGGTTTTGGAAAAACATCTCTGTAATTTATTTTTGTTTTGTGATTGAATACAGAAAGTTGTCCTTCGTATCTCAAAATCGAAGCACTCACAAAAGCTTTATTTAACAAAACGCAAGCATCATTTATTAAATATCTTGAAGCAAAATTATCTGTACAATCGCAGATGATATCATATTGCTCTATCAACTCAAAAGCGTTAACAACATTGATATTTTCTTTGTAAATAGAAATTTCTACAAATGGATTTAGTTGATTTAATTTTGTTTTTGCTTGTTCTGCTTTTGGTTTTCCAACATCATCAATTCCATATAAAATTTGCCTGTGTAAATTAGAAACAGAGACAATATCAGCATCTGCAACACCAATAAAACCTACACCAGCCGAAGTTAAATACTGCAAAACAGGACAACCTAAACCACCAACTCCAATTACTAAAACTTTTGCTTGTTTTAATTTTAATTGTGCTTCTGATCCAAAATTATTTAAAATAAGTTGGCGATTATAAAATTCATTTTCTTGGTTGGATAGTTGCATGTTGAATTTTTTATTTTCACGCAAAGTACGCAAAGAAGCAAAGGCGTAATTTATTTGATGTTATTTGCTTTCAACAAAACTTTCATTTGTTGTTGCATATTGATTGCTTCTTCTCTTGCTTTTTCTGCAAAGTCTTTTCCGCTGGAAGCATAGATAATACTGCGTGTTGCGTTCACCAGCAAACCGCAATCTTTATTCAAACCATATTGAGAAAGTTTTTGCAGATCGCCACCTTGCGCGCCAACACCAGGCACTAAGAAAAAATGATCAGGACAAAATTTACGAATGTCTTCAAAGTATTCTTCTTTCGTTGCACCAATCACGAACATCATATTTTCAGGTGTTCCGTACTGCATGCATTTCTCAATTACATTTTGATATAAAGGTTTTTTATTTGTTGTTAAAAACTGATAATCCTGCGCACCTTTATTAGATGTTAAACCTAAAACAATTACCCATTTATTTTTTATCTCTAAGAAAGGTTTGATAGAATCTTCGCCCATGTAAGGTGCAATGGTAATCGAATCGAAATTCATATTTTCTAAAAATGCTTTAGCATACATGATTGATGTATTGCCAATATCACCACGTTTTGCATCAGCAATTTTAAAAAGATTTTCAGGAATATGGTTAACGGTTTTCTCTAAGGTTTCCCAACCTTTTGCGCCATACAATTCGTAAAAAGCAATATTAGGTTTGTATGCAACACATAAATCATGCGTGGCATCAATAATTTGTTTATTAAACTCTAAGATCGGATTTTTGTATTTTAAAAGATGCTGAGGAATTTTAGTAATATCTGTATCTAAGCCAACACACAAATAAGATTTCTTCTTTTTAATTTGTTGGATTAGCTGTTTTTTATTCATAAGATTGCTTTGCTTTCATCGCAATGACGTTACACTGCTTCTACAGATATTATTTCCGGAACAAAATTTTTAACAGTGCTTTCCACACCTGCTTTCATGGTAGATACGCTCATTTTGCAAGATTCACAAGCACCTGTTAGTCTTACTTTTGCTACCAGGTCTTCGGTTACTTCTATCAGCTCAATGTCGCCACCGTCTGATTGCAAGAATGGTCTGATGTGATTTAATGCAGAAACTACCTTATCGTATAATTCATGCTTATTTATTTCTATTATCATCGTTACAAATTTACGACATTACTTCGATATTTGCGTTTTGCAGAGCAATTTGCTGTGCGACATTTTGTGCTAACTGCTCAAAAGCTTTTGAGGCTGATGTTGCTGTTTGCAAAGCGATTGGCTTGCCATAATCACCACCTTCTCGAATATCCTGTTCAATAGGCAATTCACCTAAGAAAGGAACATCAAATTGCTGTGCTAATAATCTGCCTCCACCTTTTCCGAAAATATAATACTTATTATCGGGCAATTCCGGTGGTGTAAAGAATGACATATTTTCTATCACACCTAAAACAGGAACATTTACAGATTCCAGCTGATAAAAAGCGATGGCTTTACGTGCGTCTGCCAAGGCAACTTCCTGAGGTGTAGTAACCACAACAGCACCTGTTACCGGAACCAATTGTGCCAAAGTTAAATGAATATCGCCTGTGCCCGGTGGTAAATCTAAAACCAAATAATCCAAATCTTCCCAAAGTACATCTGTGATGATTTGGCGTAAGGCAGATGTTGCCATCGGACCGCGCCACGCTACCGGTTGTTTGTCCTGAATTAAAAAGCCGATCGACATTACCTGCATTCCTAAATAATCTACAGGAACTATTTTATTTTTATCATCTACTTTTTGGATAGATGGTCGTGCGTTTTGCAAACCTAACATAGTTGGTACAGATGGTCCGTAAATGTCTGCATCTATCAAACCTACTTTTGCACCTGTACGTAATAACGCTAATGCTAAGTTTACAGAAACGGTTGATTTTCCAACACCACCTTTTCCAGATGCTACTGTAATAATATTTTTTACTTGTGGTAATATTTCTGATTTGATATTACGAAGTGTGGTCACTTTTGAAGTAAACTCAATATCTACTTTTACTGTGTTAGAAACCAATTGAGCGATGGCGTTCCTGCAATCGTTTTCCAGTTGTTCTTTCATAGGACAAGCCGGTGTGGTGAGTTCGATTGTAAATTTGATGCCGTTGTCATCAAAAACTAAATCTTTAATCATATTCAGCGTAACAAGATCTTTTTTAAAATCCGGATCTTCTACCTGTGATAGTGCGTGTAATATTTGTTCTTCTGTGAATTTCATTCTGATATTCCTTAATTACACAAAATTAGCAATGCTAAGTGGTTTATTATGTTTTTCTGTAAAAAGATTAGGTTATGTGCATAGCAAGTTATTTTATTCTTCTCTCAAACTTATGGCTGAACCAAAAGATGATATTATTACAAGGAAGACGACATTATTGGTCAAGGAATTTTATTTTGAGCGCAAACAAGCTAATATTTTAACATAACTTATTTATTATCAATTACTTATTGCAAATCAGAGTTCTTCACCAAAATTTAGGGAAAAAGGAAGGTGTATTATTAATGTACTGCTGGTATGATTCGTTGCCTTTATATTTGCTTTCGAGCATAGGTACGCCGGAAACTTTGGTGAGCAGCCATGTTAAAACGATAGGTGAAATAATATTGATGATGCTAATTAGCGGTTGAAAAATATCAATTGCCATGATGAAAATTGCCCACCACATCAATGTTTCGCCAAAGTAGTTTGGATGTCGCGTGTATTTCCACAAACCTGTCGTGAGTATTTTGCCTTTGTTTTCAGGATTTTTTTTGAACTGAGATTTTTGATAATCGCCGACTGCTTCAAAATAAAAACCTATCAGCCAAATAAAAAGACCGAAATAGGTAAGTTTAGAAACCGGCATAAAATACTTATTGGCATGAATAATTGGCAATGCTATTATAAACATGATCAATCCTTGAAGCATAAATACCTGTAAAAATGCACCGAGCCATTGAGGTATGTTTTTGCTTGCCCATAATTTTCTGAAATTTACGTAACGCCAATCTTCCGGCTGTTTCCAATTCTTTACAAATATGTGCAATGATAAGCGAATGCCCCAAATTACAATACAGGAATTGATAATGTGCTTGGTGAAAACGATATTTTTGTTTTCTATAAAATCGTTTGATGTTGCTGCAAAATAAATGACAATGCAAATAAAGCCAAGACCCCAAAAAATATCTACTATGCTATTATTCTTAAAAATTTGTGCCAGAAAGAAAACATAGCACATCAGAAAAAAAATAAGTCCTGCAACATACAGATAAGCTTGAATACTCATATAGCGGAAACAATGTGGTGCAATTTTAGTTCATAAATGTTAAATTTTTACGGTCTTTTCTTTTTAATCTAAAGAACAAATTATAAATTTATATCATACCAAAACCACTGATTATGAAATGGATAAAACGAATTCTGTTTTTTATCGTTATTATTATTGCAGCTGCAATGGCCTATATAAAACTTGCATTACCTGCCGTATCAAAAGCTGAAGACCTTAAAATAGCTGTAACACCTGAACTGGTGAAACGCGGTGAATATTTAGCTAACCATGTATGCGTGTGCATAGATTGCCATTCTGTGAGAGATTGGACAAAATTTTCAGGTCCGCTTGTAGAAGGAACTGAAGGAAAAGGTGGTGAAGCTTTTACCAAAGAAGTAGGATTTCCGGGAAGCTTTTATGCAAAAAATATTACGCCTGCAGGTTTGAGCAAATGGACAGATGGCGAAATTCTTCGTGCGGTGAGCTGCGGTGTAAATAAAGATGGTGATGCTTTATTTCCGGTGATGATGTATCCATATTACAGAACGATGGACAAGGAAGACCTGATTGCCATTGTTGCCTACCTGAGAACGTTGAAGCCTATTGAAAACGAAACAAAAACCTCTAAGGCAGATTTTCCGATGAACCTCATCATTAATACTATTCCTAAAGATGCGGAATTTACTGAACGACCTACAAAAAGCGATATTGTTGGTTATGGCAGATACTTAGTGAATGCTGCAGCTTGCAGTGAATGCCACACCAATTCTATTAAAGGACAAAAAGTTGAAGGAATGGATTTTGCCGGTGGCAGAGAGTTTAATATGCCTGGTCCAAAGAAAATTATTTCTTCTAATATTACGCCTGATCAGGAAACAGGCATCGGCTATTGGACAGAGGAAAGCTTTATCAATAAATTTAAATCTTTTGAAGATAAAACGAAACTTCAAAAATATACATCGCCTAAAGATTTCCAATCCATCATGCCATGGAATATGTATGCAGGTATGGACACTTTTGACCTGAAAGCGATATATGCTTATTTGGGAACTTTGAAACCAATTAAGAATAAAGTTGTAGTGAATCCTTAGAAATTTAATACCACTCAAAATTTGTGGTAGCGGCTTCTATTACTTCGCTATTTGATTTGTATATCTTAATAAACAATTTATGCTTACCTCTAAAACCTGGTTTTATATTGGTAGCTATGAAGAAATTAAACTGGTTACCATTATAAACACCACCTGTCTGATTTGACTCTGTGATTAATTGCTGAAGAGTTTTGGGAAATTGTGTAGGTGCGAAAAAATATGAATTTAAAGACTTTCCTGCTTCTATTCCATTATATACAGTATCTGATGTTATCAGAACAGAGTCAATTTTATTTTTTAATGTGTAGCTGTCCGTATTGGGCGAGCATGCATATGATGTACTTACTAAACTAAATTTGAGTGGATTCATTCCTATTTTTTCACTTAAAGATTTAAATATAAACTCAACACCAAGTGTATCTGCATTACTTATTACATCTGATACAACAGCTTGTGTGTAAAAGTTATTATCTTGTATATCAGCACGGTATTTTGTATAAATTTCATATAGCTTTGCTTGCTGGAATTCTTTAATATCTACATTATAAATTCCTGTTTTCTTATGTGCACCTGGACACAAACATCCTATTAAATTTAGTGACAAGACAAATATGATCAGCTTTATTTTCATTGCTTAGTACTAATATACAAACATTATTATTATTACAGAACAGATATCACCTCTAAACTATTTTTTATTAAAGCAAAATATTGCAGGTAATTTTGAAGATCATTATTAGGAATCTGCTTAATAACATTCAGCTTTTCTTTTAATGGATCTACCTGTTGACCGAGCTTCCAAAAACGATAACACACGTGCGGACCCGTTGCCAAGCCTGTGCTGCCAACATAACCAATAACTTGTCCTTGCTGCACACGCACGCCATTTCGCATTCCGCGCGCAAACCTGCTCATGTGCAAATATTGAGTTTCATACACCCTGTCGTGGCGAATTTTTACATAGTTGCCGTTGTTTTGTGTAAACTGTGCTGCTTCTACAATTCCGCTTGCCGTAGCAATGATCGGTGCACCTGTCGGCGCAGCAAAATCGGTTCCTAAATGTGCTTTTTCTACTTGTAATATCGGATGGAAACGGTGCAAATTAAATCGTGAAACAATGTTGCCACCTTTCTGTAACGGCGATTTTAAGAAAGCAGTTTTCAGGTACTTTCCTTTGTCATCTACATATTGATAACTGCTGTCATCATCAATAAAATAATCGACTGCATAGAAAGTTTTCTTCTTTGATTTGCAGCAAATTGCCTGCACGTGACCGTAGTCTAAAAACCTTCCGTTGATGCTTAGCTGATGATAAATAAATTGTAGCGTGTCGCCTTTTCGTAAGCTATTGATATTGAATTTTCCGTTGTAAGCTTTGTTTAATCTTTCAATTAATTTCTGATCAAGATTATTTTCCTTAAAAGTTTTGCTTAGTGATTTCTGAATAACAGCTGCGAATTTTATTTCTGTTGTATCAATTTCTTTTTCATAAAAAGCTACTTGTATAGGATGATAGAAAATAGGCTTTACTTTTTTTGCTGCTTTCTTTTTTTTCTTTTTATGCTTGGAATTTGAAACCGGCTCATCTGCAACTATTTCTTTATTGAATTGAACCAAAGTTGTATCAGTGCAATTCGCAATTACATACTCAAAATCAGAAAGCTTAAATACAAGATATTGCAACTCTGTGGTAGAATCTGTTTCTTTTGTGATAGTAAAATACTTTTGCTTTGGCTTTACATTTGCAAAATCTGCATACTCTTTTGTGTCCGTTAAAAATTGAGTGTACTGGTATTTATCTAATTTAAAGCTTCTGAATACTTTTTGAAGATTTTCCCTCCTGCCAAATTCTTTTTCGCGTACACGCAAATCTGTTACATCAATATCTAAGAACGAAGTTTGAATAGTATCAACGCAAGGCTTTTCCTGAACGGTATCTTTTACGGCTGTTTGTACAACTACTTTTTTTTCCTGTTTGTTTTGGCAGGAAAAGATCAGCATGAATGTAATAATAAGTAGTAAAAACTGTTTTGACATTATCTTCCAAATAAATTGCGAACGGCAAAGATAAGAATATTTATTCTTTCGTCTGAACCTTGATTTGTGTGGATTTACATGATTAAGATGATTTATCTGACAAAAATTAAAACTATAATTTTCTTAAAAATCTGTGTTTATTTTCACGCAAAGAATGTAAAGAAGCAAGGCTTGATTTTAATGTAATAAGAAATACAAAACAGGAATTATTACCAAAAGCCTGATCGGTTCTGCTATTTTTGCCCAATTCTTATTTTCGAACAAAGCGCCTAAGTTGATGGTTGTGTAAATAATAAACACCATTGCTACATATTTCTGCATATCAGAAAATTTTTCTATTCCAAACAAAAAGAATGATGTAAATGCCAGCAGCAGTACAAACTGCGCCATTATATAGATATGTATTTTGCGATTGCTTTGTGCATCATACAGCTTCCTGTCTGCTTCAATTTCTTTAGGTGTGATAGCACCACCAAGATATTCAGGTCGCCAGCCAGGCGGTTTCACCAATACATATAAGAAATCCTTCGGATTTTTTACTTTGCGCAACTGTTGTCCTATCCATGCATAATAATCAAAATTTGCTACGGCAATATTCCAGCTTTGCAACTGTGAAGTGATGCCATAATGCACTTGCTCTTCTTCGTCCTGAAACGTTCCAAATATTCTATCAAAAATTATCAAGGTGCCACCATGATTTCTATCAATGTA
>Ga0247817_10000863_pt1 | contig 16109 bp, 17 predicted proteins | sample UWRJL212509R1_FD_178010 | JGI IMG/M metagenome (GOLD analysis project Ga0247817, IMG submission 178010) | Plant litter microbial communities from Arlington Agricultural Research Station in Wisconsin, United States - UWRJ-L212-509R-1 | ecosystem: Environmental > Terrestrial > Plant litter >... | reverse complement strand
TTTTAATATGCTTATTGATTTAACAGACAAACATTTTTTGGTTACGGGTGGCGGAAGAGGAATAGGGAAGGCTATTGTTTTACAGCTGCTTTTTTCAGGAGCTTCGGTGTCCTTTACTTACAATCACGGAAAAGAAACTGCAATGCTTTTTTTACAGGAATTATTGCAAAAATTCCCAGGAAAAGTGGCTTTGTATCAGGCAGATGTCAAGGACGAAGAGCAGTCTAAAGCTTTGGTTTCAGAGATAGAAAAATCACCATTGGGTTCTTTATATGGATTAGTAAACAATGCGGGTATTACATCCGATGCTCCTTTTTTTAGTATGACAACAGCAATGTGGAAGGATGTAATGGATACCAATCTCAACGGAACCTACTTTCTTTCTAAAGCAGTAATTAAAACATTCATCAGAAAGAAAAATTCAAAAATCATTAATGTGTCTTCTGTTTCGGGAGTAAGAGGTGCTGTAGGGCAAGCGAACTATGGAGCAACTAAAGCCGCTATAATTTCATTAACCAAAACACTTGCAATGGAATTTGCGAAATTCAATTTGCAGGTAAACGCAGTAGCACCAGGATTTATTGATACTGAAATGGTCGCAAAAATGAACGAACCTGACAAAAAGAAGATAAACCAAATGATTCCGATGAAGAGAATGGGAACGACAGCTGAGGTAGCAAATTTGGTGGTATTTCTATGTTCTGAAAACAGCAATTACATTACAGGTCAGACCTTCGTCATTGATGGGGGATTAACATTATAAGAAATCAAAAATGCAAGAAATGAAAAGAGTTGTTGTAACAGGAATGGGAATCGTAAGTCCGTTGTCCTGTAATAAAGAAACCTTTTGGGAAAAATTACTCAATGGACAAAGTGCTGTCAGAGATTTAACGAAGCTGGACCCTTCCAATTACAAAGGTACTACAAGATCTGCAGAAGTGCATCTTGAAAATGAATATAGAAATACTGAAGTGCTGGATTATTTTAAACCTTACGGAAAAGCCGTTAGTTATGCTGCGGCTGCAGTAGATATGGGGTTGAAAGATGCAGGACTTGAAGAAAGAATTAGCCATACGAATAACTACGGTATAATATTAGGAACAACAAATGGTAATCAGGATATAGTAGAAAGAATCGTAGATGAGTGGAACCTTGATATGAAACATGACACGCTTACTTCCACTGCCGCAAAAAATCTTACTTACTTCAGACCCATTGAGCTTAGTGCAAGTATTGCCAAGTTTTATAATTTGGGAGGTACTAATATGGTAATCCCTACTGCTTGTGCAGCTGGTAACTATGCGATTGGAACAGCCAGCTCCATGATAAGAGAAGGACGTTCTCCTATCATGATCGCAGGAGGAGCTGATCCGTTTACCCGTTCCTGTTATACCGTATTTTATCGTTTGGGAGCAATGGCAAAAAATGATTGCCGTCCGTTTGATCAGGACAGAACCGGAATGGTCGTTGGAGAAGGGGCAGCTGTTTTAATCTTAGAAGAACTCGAGCATGCTTTGGGAAGAGGAGCTAGAATCTACGGAGAAATAAAAGGCTACGGATTGGCGTGTGATGCTTATGATCCAACAGCACCGGATCCGGAAGGTTCTGGAGCTACATTGTCAATGAACAATGCTTTGAATGCCAGTAATATTGCTATTGATAGTATTACTTATGTAAGTGCACACGGAACAGGAACCAAAGCCAATGATGCTCACGAGGTAAAAGCGATGAGTAACGTTTTTGGTGACAAAATAGATAGCTTATATGTCAACGGAATAAAATCTATGCTGGGGCATTGTATGGGAGCAGCAAGTGCTATCGAAAGCATTTCGGCATTGTTATCCATATACAATCAGCAAGTTCCCAGAAATTATAATACAGACAAAATAGACGAATCTTTTAATAAAACGTTTCAGATACAGCCTTCTTTAGAAATCGAAAATAAGGTAGACAATGTACTTAGTAACTCATTTGCATTTGGAGGCAACATTTGCAGCGTAATATTCAGTAAATATGAAAAAAAATAATTCTTCGGACACCAATATAGCCATTTCAGAAATAGGATTTAACAGTCCTTATGGAACAGAAATAAATACGTTTTTCTCTGAAGCAGAATCTAATCCTCTTCGTTCTCTTAACCTTGAAGATCATGATCCTCAAGAATATCTAAAAAGTAAAGGACAACGTTTCCTTAACAAGGCCACTTTAATATATTGCAACACTGCTTTTGACGCTATCCATAGCCGAAATTTAAGTAAGAAAATTAAAAAAGCCCCACACAGAGTAGGGTTGTATGATGGAACTGAACTTTCCAATCTTGAGGATTGTTTTGTTTTTGATCTAACAGCTAAAAATCAAGGTCCGGACAGAGTAAGTCCAATGAAATCTCCAAGTACAATTGCCAATGCCGCCGCAAGTCAAATGGCAATACAGGCAGGGATAAAAGGGCCAAACTTTAGTGTATGCGCGGGTATGGCAGGCAGTTTGCAGGCATTGGATATCGCGAGTATGCATCTGAGGCAAGATATGATCGATTACGGCGTCATTGCTTCGACAGAGGTTCGTAATGATTATCAGAAAGCCATTCGAAGCGGACATCAAAATAAATTGGATCCATCTGCTGAGTTGGGAATTTCTATGATTTTAGAACATATAGAATCAGTAGAAGAGGATGGAAGAATGCCTTTGGCTATCCTGAAAAAAATACATGCCGAAACACATACAGACGACACAATACTTTTAGAAACCCATTTGTATGAAATGCTTTCTGAAATAGAAGCTTCATTTTATTTTGATACCGTGATTATTTCCGGAGGTTTGTCTATTATTGATACCTCTTCTTTTGAAAATATCCTGGGAGAAAATAATCTGGATATTACGGTACTTTATCCTGAAAGTACTTTTGGAGATTTTGATAATGTGGGCGGAATGATTGGTATTGCATATGCTATTTCAATTTTTAATGATAAAAATGATTATAAAACAGACTATGATAACATTGTAGTTATTTCAGTAGACAAAACAGGAACCATCATTTATGCCATAATAGAGAGAGCCAACTAATAAATTATATTTCATGCAGGCAATTTTAGAATCATATCAAATTTTACAAATATTAAATTATCGTTTTCCTTTTCAGTTAATCGATAAAGTAACGAATTATAAAAGAGGGACAGAGCTTAAAGCAATCAAAGCAGTTTCTATGGGAGAATCTTATTTCGCCGGACATTTTCCGGACTTTCCAATTATGCCCGGAGTTCTTATAACAGAAGCTTTAAGTCAGGCAGCTTCACTTATGATTGCTTTAGATGATTTAGGCTGGGAAGCAGGAAATTCAATTCCATCTGCACAAAGAAACGTTATTGGTGTTTTAGGAAGTACACAAATTAATTTTTTAAAATCAGTACTGCCCGGGAGTTTGCTGGAATTAGACGTTAATGTAAATTGGCGAAAAGGTGCGGCTTGCTCTATTAATGTAAAAGCATCAGTAGAAGGTATTATATGTGCAAAAGGAAAGATAACGGTAATGATGGTAGATAAAAACAAACTTTTTTCATAAGATGAGTAATAATGCAGTACTATTTTGTATTCCTTATGCAGGAGGTTCATCGATGTCGATTTCTAATGTTACTCGTTTTATAAATATTGAGGGATTAGAAATTCACTGTTTAGAACTTCCAGGTAGAGGAATGAGAAGTAATGAGCCATTTGTGTCTTCAGTAGGTGAGGCTATTAGTGATCTTTGTAAAAATGTAGAAGCTAGATTAAAGAACCGGCAACAATCCATTATATTCTGGGGTCATAGCTTAGGGGCTCTTTTAGCGCTGCTGATTTCACATCAATTTCAAGAAAACAATTTTAACGTTGCAGGACTCATTGTTTCCGGTATGAAAGCGCCTTTTTTTGTGGAACCTTCAAATACAAAATCTTTTAAAAATCAGAGAACGACCTTGCTTTCCCAAATTTTACCTATAAAAAATGAAAGAAACAGAAACTCTCTTTTGTTTCAGAGGGCTCAGAAAAAAGGATTGGAAATTATGGAAAAAGATATTGCTATTCTCGAGGATAGTAAGATGATAAACTGGTTAGAGGTTATTATAAAACAACCGTTAACAGTAATTATTGGTGAACAGGACGAATTATTTCCAACGATAGATTATTACGTAGATTGGCAACTTCATACCTCTGATAAAACAGATTATTATTCAACACAAGGAGGACATTTATTTGTTATTCAGCATCCTGAAAAATCAGCATCGATCTTAATGCGGATAATCAGTACTATATTAAACTAACATCATATAAGAGAAAACGGCATTTCTTTTGGTTACATCGCCCATAAATTATTTCCTTATTTTATTAGGAAGCAAATAGAAAAGGGAAACAAATTTAAAACCTTCAAAATGAAAAATATTAATGAACTTTCTATGAGTATTGTCGGTAAAGGGATAGGCGGACTAACTTTGGCCTACGCTTTGGAACGGGCTGGATATAACAATTTTAAAATTTATGAGCAGTCAAAAACAGCTAAAGAATTTGCGAAAGGATCAGGGATTATTTTAGCTTGCAATGCCATGCAGATAATGAAGAAATTAGGCTTGCATGAAGAATTACAAAGGCAGGGACACATTTTGCAAAGAATGAATATTACCAATGAAAATTTGAAAGTACTGTCTCGTGCTAATATTAGACCGTTCTCTGAATTGTATAATGTAAATACAGTTGCTATTCACAGAGAAAGATTGCATGATATCATTAGCTCAAAGATTAAAAGCGAAACTTTTTTGAGAAAACGATTAGATAAAATAAATTTAGATCACAGTCAATTGAATATGATTTTCGAAGATGCAACTCGCATTCATTCTGATATTATTATTGGGGCAGATGGTTTAAATTCGAAGGTAAGAAATAACTGTTTTCCTGAGGTGAAATTTCGCGATGCAGGACAGATATGCTGGAGAGGAATTGCCAATATCGAAATGACCAAATATCAACATGAACTCAATGAAATTTGGGGAAAGGGCAAACGTTTTGGATTTGTAAAAATTAATAAGCATCAGGTTTATTGGTACGCGCTAAAAAATAGTAACAATACAAACTGTGATAGTGTTACCGTAGATGAACTTAATGACCTCTACAGCGATTTTCACCCTGATATTTTAGACATTATTAATAGTACAGAAGAAGATACCATTATAACGAGACCAATTTTTGATTTTAAAACGCCTGAAAAATGGTACAAAAAGGGAGTGTGCCTAATTGGCGATGCAGCCCATGCTATGACTCCTAATTTAGGGCAAGGAGCATGTCAGGCGATAGAAGATGCTTATATTTTGTCAGAGTGTTTAAAAAAATATAAAAGTGAACAGGCATTTGAAAAGTTCAACGAGATAAGAGGCAATAAAGCATCATGGATTGTGGAACGAAGCAGAATGTTTGGTAAGATGTCACAAATTAATTATACCGCCGGAATATGGATAAGGAATGCAATTATGAGTGTTGTTCCTTCTCAATTGGCTTATAGAGATACAAAAAAAATATTAGATATTTATTCATTATGAATGTAGCAACGAACATAGTTTTAACCTTGATTTTTGCTTGCATATCGATCGTCCATTTGTATTGGGCTTTTGGTGGCAACTGGGGAAAAAAAGAGACGATTCCAACCACCAAAACAGGAACGCCTCTTTTTAACCCAGGTTTTTTAGATTGCTTTGTTGTAGCGATGGGATTTATTTGCTTTATTTTTTTAATAAACTTTGGGCATTTAGATTTTATCCCTCACAAAGTAAATAGAGTAATAGTAATCGTTATTGCCTTGATTTTTTTGATTAGAGCGATTGGTGATTTCAAATACGTTGGATTTTTTAAAAAAATAAAAGAAAGCATGTTTGCAAGAATGGACTCAAAATACTATTCTCCTTTGTGTTTCGTTATTTTTATGCTTCTTATGCTTAAATTAGGAAACATGTAAGTAATTTAATACTGTTTTAAAATAACTGTTCTTTAATTTTCGTTATAGTTGTTTTGCACTTCAATATGTATATTCTGACGTCGAATTCTGAATTCGAAATATTCTGATATTCAAATGAGTATAATTGTAGTAAAAACAATAGGAACAGCTTTATAAAACGTTGATTGTGTTTGATTATGTCAAGAAAAAATTGGAAATTGCAAAACCAAAAGCCAGTTTAATTGTATTAACAAAAATGGAGAAAAAGAAAAAATCAGAAGATACTGAACAAGTAGCAGTACCTAAACAACGAAAAGTTTCTTCGGGACCACTTCGGGATAAATCCCGGACTATGGCCCGAATGGTTGAAGCAGTTGGAAAGGTAATTCAGAAAAAAGGTTATACAGGGCTTACCGCGCCAAATATAGCCCTTGCAGCAGGAGTAGATAAAAAATTAGTATGGACTTATTTTGGAGGAATAGATAATCTTATTGAAGTATTTCTGCAAAGTAAAGATTTTTTGAAAACAGGAGCTAAACCTGTTATTGATGACATGTTATCTAATCCTAATAATGTAGGAGCTGAAGAATTTAACAAACTATTGCAAGCCCAACTTACCACGCTAATGAAAGACAGGTATTTGCATAAAATTATTCACTGGGAACTTGGTGAAGATAAGAAGGTACTTAGAATCATGGCAGAAAAGCGTGAGGAAATCGGAGAGGGATTATTAAAACTAATAGATCCTCAATTTACCAATACAGATGTAAATATAAGGGCAATAGCAGCTCTTTTATTAGGGGGCGTATATTTTCTTACGCTGCATGCAAAGAACAACGGAAGCACTATCTGTGGAATTAATATAAATGAAGAACAAGGGCGCATAGAGATTGAGAAAACAATTCAAAGTATTGTTTATAATTCATTCGAAAAAGCAAAATCTCAGAAATAAACCTTATTCAATAAAATACAATAAAAGTAAAAACAGCCGGCATTTAGCGGGCTGTTTTTAGTATAGGCCAAAACTGGCAATCAAAATAGAACCAATTTAAACTAGTCTCTGAAACAATAATAACCACGGTTTTATGCTAATTCTTCAAAATATATTTTGCAATCTTTGCCTAAAAAACAAAGCAATTTTATGAGCAAGACAAAATTAATTATCAATAAAAATGGTTCTATAAAAATAGAAGGTGATTTTGAAATCATGGATTCAGAAGGAACAGTTTACGGACTACAAGGAAGAGCTGCATTAGGTCTTTGCCGTTGTGGTTTATCTGCAAACAAACCTTTTTGCGATGGTGGACACCGTAATAACTTCGAACACGATTCTATCGCATTTGATTTACCTCCAATGAAAACAAGTTAATTTAGATTTGAGAATTTAAAGATTGAAGAATTTAAAAAACAATCGATTTAACGATTCAACAAATAAACGATTCAAGCAAAAAACACAAACTAATAGTATAGTTCTCCACGCATTGTAATGATAGACGAGCCTCCAACTAAAATATCATTTTCTCTGCACATTACCTCGATAAGCGAAGGTTGTTTTAACTTAACACCTTGCAGAATTTTATATTCCTGATTGAGTTTGGTATACTTATTTTTAGTTAAGAATCCTATTAAAGGTCCGGCTGCAGTTCCTGTAGCGGGATCTTCATTTATTCCGATTATGGGATTAAAAAAGCGGGCTTCGACTAAATGGTCTTCACTTTCGCTCGTAAGCGTAAAACAATAAAATCCTTCAAACGAATATTCTTTCGAAATTTCAATCAGAAGCTGCAGATCGGGAACACATTCATTAAGTAATTTACTGCTTTTTATAGGAACCATAGCATGAGCTACTTCGGTTTGAACAATTGTGGGTACATAGTGATGGATGTCTAAATCTTCGATTTTTAAACCAAGTGCTACCGCGATTTTGTAAGTTGGAATTTCTTGTTTAATTACTGCGGGTTTTTGATGCATTTGCACAATAGGATATTGCGTTTCCGGATTAAAACTCACGGTAAGTGGTATCGGAGCATTTTTCATGATCACAAAACGGTTGTTTTCGTTTTGTTCATGAAATATAGATTTACTTTTTAATAATGCGCCACAAACAGCACCTAATAAATTGTGCCCGGCACCATCTATTTCAAATCCTGTAGGTGTAAAGGAGCGTACATTCAGCGCTTTTTGCGAGGATGAATAGTAAACGAAAGAAGTTTCAGAATAGCCAAATTCCTTAGAAATGTTTTGATATACTTCTAGATCCAAAATGCCTTTTGTAAAAACTACTGATAAAGGATTCCCCTTGTAGCTTGTATTCGAAAACACATCTAATACATAATACTCTAATGCTGTTCTTTCTTCTGTCATAATTTCTCTTTAAACGAATTTCCATAAAAAGCATGCTGCTAATTTGTTTTCAATTTGGCGAAATCGCTATTGTATTTCTCCCATAAACCATAAAAAAAGTATCAATATCAGCAAAGAAAATTGAATCTTGTTTACTTTTTGATTTCCATACTTCTTAAGCAGAATGCGATCTAGTGCTACTAGTATAAAAAGAGGAATCAGACCCAATAAAAAGTAGATCCCCATTTCTATGCTTGATGATGAATTTCCGGTTAACAAAGATAGGGCAAAAAATAAATCAACAGCAACAGCGATTAAGACCAGAATCAATACCACTGTTATTTTTTTAGTTACATTCTTCAAAATCGTACGGGTTATAGATTGTAAATTTATGCCCGTAAAAGTTAACGATTTCATTTTTAAATATTGAATGTAAACTTGTTACGGGCACTAATTTTCAAAGTTGTGACAGGCAATACTGCTTTTTAGGAAAGATTTTTTAGAGAAATCTTAATGCCAGATATTATAACTTATTCCAAAGGATATTGTGCTGGTTTTACCCTGAAGCTTTGGTCCTGTATACGTATTGGTGCTGCTATAACTGTTTACCTCTACATCTTGTAATACATTTGCCAAACCTAAGCTGTATCTTAAATCGAATCTGAAATTGTTATATCCGCCCGTTAAACCTGCGCCAAAACCATAATTATATTTAGTAGAATCAGATAAATCAGATTCCTCCAATAAATGAGGCAGATAATATTGGTAATTAGTATTTGCTCCCTTAGATGGTGTAATAGGGTCTACGTATGATAAAAACAGACCCGCTTGCGGTCCCAGATAAAATTTATCCTCTTCAGGTTTCAAAATATAATAGTTTACATATAAACCAAGACTAAGATCTGAGTATTTGTATTTTGAGGATTTTGCTTCTTCAAATGTGTCTTCTACATATTTTACATCTAAAGGATTTTGCTTATAGGTAAATTCTATTTGGAAATTATAATTTTCATGGTAACCCATAAGCCCGTGTAAGCCAACATAAAAACCAGGTTGAGATTCTTTAATTAAATCATCTGATTTTAAATTAGTCTGAGCAAATCCCGCTGCAATATGCAGTCCTCGGGGAGCTTGACTGTATATTGATAAAGTAAAAAGGAATGCACTTATATAAAGTAGTATTTGGTTTTTCATTATTAAAGGTGTTATTTGCAATTAATATATTCTGTGTCAGTTAGAAAGGAAAAAATAGTCGCATGTTTTTCATCAGCAATATCATATTTCTGAACTTTTGCCATGATGTCAGGACAATCAGAAAAATGTTTCGTAATCATTGGAGCTATTTCTTTACGGATTTCTATATTTTTTGATGAACTTGTGGAGGTTAGTGTAATTTGATCTAAAACAGTTTCTGTGTTATCAATTACATATAATTCATAATGTACTTTGCTCGTAACCATACCGGCTTGCGAAGAAGTCACGGTTATAGCAACACCAATAAGTTTTTTGTCTTCTTTTTCTCCATATACGAAATACACATCAGGTCTTCTCTTTTGGTTTAGATGAAATGATTTTAGCAAACTGGAGCCAATCACTGCATAATCAAGATCATCGAATTTGATGTACTTCTCCCAGGTTTTCCCAACATTTACATAAGATACCCTTTTATCGACTAATATAACGTTCGCGCGGTCATCTCTAATAATGGTTTTAGTTCCTTCTTTACTAACGATATAAGAGTTTTGTGCAAAAGAAACTGAAAAAGTAAAGAGCAGCATTATAACTATTTTCTTCATTTTATTTTTCGGTTATAGTTGCTGATGAATTCAGTTTAAAAGAAGATTGCTCGAAAAGAACATTGCAAAAAACAGCTGTCAATTTTCCATTTGTTGAAGATATGTACACAGATCCGCTTCTGGCACGTGAAAATTCAAGATAATTTAAGCTTACACAAACTTCATCATCCTCCATAAAAGAAGTCGGACAACTACTGCAGATACTGTAAATTCCTGGAGTTGGTTTTGTCTCACTTGCAAACTCTATAGTAAGATCAGCTCGTAAAGTTCCGGCTTGCAAGGTAAAGTTGTCAGTATTATTAGTCGTGTAAACAGAATTAAAAGTAATTGGCGCAAATGTTGTTCCTTCAAATATCATGGTATTTTTAGTAGGATTACATGAGATAACGGGAGCATTAATTTCAACAAGAACTGAACTTTCGGTGCTTTCGCAAATTCCTTTAGTTGTTTTTAACTTATATTCTCCGGCCATAGCAGTAGTGATATCGCTCAGAATCGGATTTTTTAAGTTTGATTTAAAATTATTAGGTCCTGACCAATTGTAGGTTACCTCGAAACTCTCATTTGGTAAAGTTTCTAATAATAGCGTACCTCCGGGTACAAGTGGAGAGTTGCTTGTGATTTCGTTACCTGGCAGGTAGCACGCTATTGCTTCGTTTGTTGAGCATCCTGTTAAGGAAAGGGCACCAATACAGACGAATGAAAAAAGTAATTTTCTTTTCATAAATTTTTAGAATAATGATTGATTTAGGTTAAAAAAGTGCTAATGTATATGTTTTATTAAGTGTTTTTTTATTTTTTTTAAAATTAAAAGATCAATTAAAAATCAAATAATTGTAAAGTATTGATAGTATTTGGTTTAGATAAGGAATAGAAATGTTTTTGTAAAGTTCTTAAATTCTGATTGCGTTAGGGATAGCAGCAGAAAGCCCACAGCCGGACGAAGGGAGGCGAGGACTTGGAGCGAATAGCCCGACCCGCAGGGAAACGCCCCAATTCTCTTTATTCTTTCTTCCTTCGCCTAAAAACACTTTTGTATCTTTGCAAATTCATAACAAGGTATAAATCATGGCAAAAGGACCCGAAAAAAATACTAAAAATAAGGCTTTGCATACCAAATTGCTAAATCGAAAGAAGGCGAAACTTCAGGAAGAGAAAAAAGCCCAGGCATTGCGTTTGAAGGCTTTGGTTGCCAAAATGAATGCTATGAAGAACGAAAACAAGGAAGAATAAAAAAGAAATTAGAGATCAAATTTCATGAAAATTGAAATTGTATTTCTTTTCTGTTTTTATTTAACAGAAATTTGCATTCATAATCTCAAAAAAAACAGACTCAAATGGAATTCGGCAGAATTATAATTTCAGAAACGGCAGCAAATAGTGAAAATCCTCAGGATGTTGTTAATTCTAATATTTCAGTAATTAACCTAATGCGTGAGGAAAAAATCGACGACGATTTAATTCACGAAGATTCTTTAATGAGTTACTATTTAGATTATTATACTTCAAAATATACCGAAGGTAATTTTGCGAGATTTGTATATGATTCAGGTTGGAATAAAGAACTAAACGAATTGGTTGAAGAAGCTTTGGCTTTAATTGGTGCCGAAAAGCATTTGGCGCTGTTTCAGGAGCAAAGCAGAAAATTACGTTTGCAAAGCACTATAAAATTAGGGAAATTTTTGAAAGGTAAATTTGAAGGACCAAATCCTTTTCGTGATCTACTGAACAATGATTTGTTTTTTGAATTGGATGAAAATCTAGCCCAATTGAATGCCGCTTTCCTAAAATCACATCCTGATACAGAAGTACTTTCAGTCGATGATATGTTTGCTGCTTTAGAGGAATTCGTGGGGCACGAGATTAAGAGGGCTTAGTTCTCTTAGGTTTAGAATCAATATTCTTTTTACGTATTAATTTTTTTTACTGCAACTTTTCTTGTATTATTTTTTATAAAGAGGTCAATATTTATCGTGGTAACTTTTGAAATTTAAAGCACTTATTTCTTTTGTTACTAATTTCTAATTTGAAAACATAGTATTGCTTTGTACAATAATAATTTTCCTCGCCTACTTTATCTTATTCTTAGCAAACATTTGCTTAAATTTGCTTCCTTTATATAAAAATACATTAGTTATAAAAACCAAGCTATGTTACAAATCGCATTTATTAGAGAGAATCAGGAGAAAGTAATCAAGGCGTTAGCAAAACGAAATATCGATGCTAAAAGCGTTGTAGAAGAGGTAGTACAACTAGACGAAAATCGTCGTGCTGCACAAGTAGAATTAGACAATACTTTATCAGAATCTAATAAATTGTCCAAAGATATCGGGGAGTTAATGAAAGCAGGAGAGAAATCGAAAGCTGCAATCTTAAAAGAAAAAACGGTATCATTAAAAGAAAAAAGTAAAGAATTAGGCGAAAAAGCAGAAGCTTTAGCGGCTGAATTGCTGAATAAATTATACACATTGCCAAACCTTCCGGCAGATATTGTTCCTGAAGGGAAAACTCCGGATGACAATTTAAATGTTTTTCAGGAAGGCGATATTCCGGTTTTGCATGAAGGCGCACAGCCTCACTGGGAATTGGTGAAAAAATACGACATTATCGATTTTGAATTGGGTGTAAAAATTACAGGAGCTGGTTTTCCGGTTTATAAAGGAAAGGGTGCTCGTTTACAACGTGCGTTAATCAACTATTTTTTAGATAAAAATACTGCTGCAGGATACAATGAAGTGCAAGTGCCACATTTGGTAAACGAAGCTTCGGGTTATGGAACAGGACAATTGCCGGATAAAGAAGGACAAATGTATCATTCAACAATTGATGATTTATATTTGATTCCAACAGCTGAGGTTCCGGTTACGAATTTGTTTCGTGATGTAATTTTAAACGAAACTGATTTACCGGTATTACATACAGCGTATACGCCATGTTTCCGTCGTGAAGCAGGTTCTTATGGAGCACACGTTCGAGGACTAAACCGTTTGCATCAGTTTGATAAAGTAGAAATTGTACGTATCGAACATCCTGAAAAATCGTATGAAGCTTTGGATGGAATGGTAGAGCATGTAAAAGAAATCCTGAATGAACTTAAATTACCATACAGAGTTTTACGTCTTTGTGGTGGCGATATGGGTTTCACATCAGCGTTAACGTACGATTTTGAAGTGTTCTCTACAGCGCAGGATCGTTGGTTAGAAATTAGTTCAGTTTCAAACTTCGAAACCTTTCAGGCAAATCGATTGAAATTACGTTTCAAAGATAAAGATGGAAAAAACCAGTTAGCGCATACCCTTAACGGAAGTTCTTTGGCTTTACCACGAGTACTGGCAGGAATTTTAGAAAACTATCAAACACCGGAAGGTATCGTAATTCCTGAAGTTTTACGTCCGTACTGTGGATTTGATATTATAAATTAAAACTTTTATAGTTTTGAAATACTAAACCTAACAGGTTTTAAAAATCTGTTAGGTTTCTTAGTTTAAAGTAAAAACCTCAATAAATACAAAAAGAGATGAACGGAATTTTAAATTGGAATGTAGATCCTGTTATTTATATGATTACAGACAGTTTTCCGTTAAAATATTATGGGGCTCTTTTTGCATGTGGACTTTTACTGGGATATTATATTGTTAGGAATGTTTATAAAAAAGAAGGTCTTCCGCTTGATAATCTGGACAGCTTGTTGGTTTACGTCATTGTCGGAACCATTCTGGGTGCCAGATTAGGGCATTGCCTGTTTTATGAACCAGCCTATTTTTTAGAACATCCGATAGAAATTTTATTACCAATTCAGAAAGTAGCAGGAGTTTATAAATTTGTTGGTTTTCAGGGTTTAGCAAGTCATGGTGGATCTATAGGAGTGTTAATCGCAATGCTTTTATATTGCCGCAAATACAAAGTAAAATTCTTGTGGTTATTAGATAAAATGGCGTTAGGAGTTCCTGTAACTGCTGTTTTTATCAGATTAGGAAACTTTATGAACTCTGAGATTTACGGAAAACCTACTAACGGAAATTGGGGAGTGGTTTTTCAGAGAGATGATCTGATCCCGAGACATCCAACACAATTGTATGAAGCTTTTGCTTATTTACTAATTTTGGTTGTCGTATTACAGATGTATAAAACAGAACGTTTTAGAAATGTGAACGGACTAATTTTTGGAACTTTTATAACATTAGTATTTTTGGCTCGATTTATTATTGAATTTTTTAAAGAAAATCAGGAAGCCTTTGAGAACAATATGCTAATAAATATGGGACAAATTCTAAGTATTCCATTTATTTTAATTGGTTTAGCGTTGATAATCTGGAAGTCAAAAGTAAATATTGAAACAAAGTAATACTTTAAGTTTTGATATGTATGACTTTGAAAATCAATTGACTATGATTGAATAGCAAATAAAGCTACAACTTAAAAAAGACTGAAATATGAAAAACATCTTTATCTATATCGTTTTGTTGTGGTCTACTTTTGCCCTGGCACAAAACGAACAGCTGGCACAATATTATTACGATAAAGGCGATTTCGAGAAAGCGAAAATAAGCTACGAAGAACTTTTAAGAAGCGTACCTTCTAATACGCAGTACTTTTTAAGAACAGTAGAGTGCTATCAGCAATTACAACAGTTTGATGTAGCTCAAAAACTAATTCAAGAGCGATATAACAGATACAAACAAGGCGTTTTTTTGGTAGAATTGGGATATAATTTTCAATTGCAAAAAAATGATTCAAAGGCCAGAAATTATTACGATCAGGCCATTGATAAAATTAAAGCCAGTCCAAACGACGTATACGGAATAGGAAATTCATTCGAAAAGAAAGTATTGCTTGAATATGCTTTAAAATCGTATGAAACAGCAATGCAGCTACAGCCTAATTATAATTTCAATTTCCAGATCGGAATGCTGTACGGCCAATTGGGGCAGACCGATAAGATGATTGATCTTTTATTGACAGAATCATTTAAGAATCCGCAAAACACAAACCTGATTCAAACGCAATTATCACGTTTCATGAATGGTGAAACAGATAATACCGCTTTTAAGGACGCAATGCGAAAAGCATTAATTCTTAAAACACAGAAAGAGCAGGATGTTTTCTGGAACCATTATCTAAGTTGGTTTTATGTGCAGCAAAAAGAATTTGGAAAAGCTTTTATTCAGGAAAAAGCAATCTATAAGCGCGAACCGGAATCTTTAATGAGTATTGTTAACCTGAGCAGATTCGCTCTAAATGAAGATGATACAGAAACTGCAGAGGAGATTCTTAATTTTATTTTACTAAACACCAAAAACATTGATTTGCTTATTGATACCAATGCAAGTTTAATGGAGATTAAAATTAAAAAAGCAGAAGAAAAAGACTATCCACAGATTAATGCAACATTACAACAATTGCTTGTAACTTACGAGATAAGCCCTTTTACCTTATCTTTGCAATTAATTCAGGCACATTTTCTGGCTTTTAATTGTAAAAGACCTGAAGAGGCGATAGCAATTGTAAAAAAAGCATTAGACCTAAATTTAAACGAATATCAGCGTGCAGATGCTAAAATGGAGTTGGGAGATATTTTGCTCTTGCAGGAAAAGTTCAATCAGGCGCTTATTTATTATTCGCAGATTCAATTAGATTTAAAAAATGATGTCATGTCTCATGAAGCAAGTTTAAAAGCAGCAAAGACAAGTTATTTTAAAACAGATTTTGAATGGGCTTTAAAGCAGTTTAAAGAATTAAAGTCAGCGAATACGCAATTGATTGCCAATGATGCACTGGAGTATTTTTTATTGATAAACGATAATATTGCTGTAGATTCAGCACTAACAGCCTTAAAACAGTTTGCCAAAGGAGACTTTTTGATCTATCAGAATAAAAAGCCGGAAGCGATCGCACAATTTCAAAATATTTTAAAGTCTTTTAAAGGGCAGGAAATAGAAGCTGTAACATTGTTGCGTTTAGGTCAGGTTTATGAAAGTCAGAAGGATTACGTGTCAGCTTTGAGTCAATATCAGCAA
>Ga0247817_10000861_pt1 | contig 16124 bp, 16 predicted proteins | sample UWRJL212509R1_FD_178010 | JGI IMG/M metagenome (GOLD analysis project Ga0247817, IMG submission 178010) | Plant litter microbial communities from Arlington Agricultural Research Station in Wisconsin, United States - UWRJ-L212-509R-1 | ecosystem: Environmental > Terrestrial > Plant litter >... | reverse complement strand
TCTCGCATTTCCACAACAGCACACATAACGGTTTCTTTTTCAGGGAAGAGTCTCAAATTGAAGCGGCCAAGATACCTACCAATTTTCTCAACCCTTAATTTTCAATCGCTCTCCTTTCTCCCCCCCAAAAGGTTCCGCAAGCCGAAAAGCTCCTACTGACGACCGAGACCTGCAGCATTTGGAGGGAGCTTCGCAGACGCGGTCAACATGCCAGCGCCATCCCCTTTAGCACCTCTCCAACCGTACGACGAAGAAGCTATACGCGCACAACAACACATTTCCACATCCGAGAACATTGAAGCCAGCATGTTCGTGGACGGAAGCTCCGAAGCGTCCAAATTCAACGGAGAATATGCAGTCGTGTGGGGATTGTTTGTTCCCGGCTCCGTCCACAAGTGCCAGACAGAGGTTCTGGCCTTTCAGATGCACCCAAGCCACACCATCCAGAGCGCGGAGGTAGCAGTATTGACAGAATCTCTGATCCAAGCAAAGAAGAAAATGTTCCGTGTCACCAGAGAGTTCATGGCGGCCGAGCCACACCCATCAACGCTGAAAACCAGTCTCCGCAGCCCCCTCAAAATCAACATATTCAGCGACTGTCAATCAAATACGCCTTTCCTGAGGCGGCCCAACTGGGCTGGCGGGAACCGCGCCAAGCTGGAGCTTTTTCAGCGGTGCGTTGATGAGTCCTACAACGCCCTCGACCTGTTTGCTACACTTCCGGCCTCGACGTCAGACTGACCTTTTGCTGGGTCCCGGCACACAAGAAAGCTTATTTTATCCGACTTCACGACCTTGCAGACGAGACAGCCCGCGAAGCAAGAATGCACGGCTCGTTTCGTTTAGCCTTGTCGAACAAAGTCAGCATTCCAGTGACACTGGGCGTGTACGCCCCGCTCAGGCGCTACTTTCTCGAGCGGCTGGCCTGGAAATTTCCCCATACTAGTTGTCGGCTAGGAGAGCGCGCCCTAAACCAGGCTGCGCAAGATTCGGGTCATGATGCGGGCGGTGGCGCCAGCGAGCCGCCCAAGAAGCGCAAAGGCAATTCTGCCTCCCCGACGCTGACCCAAGCCGGCGGCGACGCTCAACCATCCTCCACGGCGCACCCCTCTCCCGCGGCGCAACCCTTCGCAAGGTCTACCCACCCCCCGGCTCCGGGCCGCTTGCCCCCGCTCTCCCCGGCCTCGCGTGCCTCCGTGCCCTCCAGGAATATGCTTGCTTCGGGTTACCGGACGCGTTCGGTGGCCAAGCGTGCGGAGGCACTGCGGCTGTCGAGACTGAGGCTGGCGCGGGAGACTGCTGCGGACGGGGCGACTCGCGGTTGGGAGTCTGGATGAAGTCCGTACAGATCCAGTCCCTGAATTCGCCAGTCTTATCATCAAGCTCAACAAGTTGTGGATCCAAGAACACTACCTTAAGTTATTCACTGTGTCGCACGACTTGAATGACAAAGCCGCACAGTAGGTAAGATAAAGAAGATTTATTAAAGAGGATTACCATCTCGACCGATTACAGTGTCCTCACCTCTCTCAACTACCACATCTTTGTGCAGCCAGTCTCACCTCCGCCCGACATCCCGAAGAAGCAACGCCGCATAAAGGCAGTATACGACTAGGGCGGTAGCCCTTAAGACAGGCATCTTTCAAGGAGCAAAGGTGTCGGCTTCATGATCGGGCATGACAACACCTCAGGCGCAGACATCACGCTCTTTGCATTGTTCGAATACGCGTACGAGCCGACGTAGCTCCAGGCGACGGGGAAGCCAGCTTCAAGAAGCAAAAGACCACTGGAGATGCAGCGACGGGCACGAACGCCACGACGTGGTCGGGTAAGGCCGGCTTCGGACGGGAAGGTCGAGACGTGTCCAATCCTGCCATGCAACGATGCGCGGCGTCTTTCGGCGGTGACCGGATAATTCGGCGGGCCAAGAAACATCCGTGCAACGTCAGATGGGCGCTTAGAAAGAAATCTTTCTATGCTTGGCAGAATCACATTGCCATGTACGATGCTGTGCTTTGCGACGATGTGTTTACTTGTTTGGGGCTTGGAAATTTTCTGGGCAAGAGAGATGGGGGGGCAACTGGGAGGGTTGAATACTGGAGGGGCTGTGATAAGCTTAAGCGTTTAGGAGAACAATGCCAAATAACCAGGTTTCTGGGGAATACGGGACCGGGGTTCTTTGTTAGATGGACAAGACTAAAAGTTTAGCCCTGTTAACAGAGCCTCCAGTAGGTCAACAAGGCAGTGTTTTGACAATGCAACTTGCTAACAAATTCCAAGGACAAAGACAATAGCATCCATGGGGCCTAAGGGCAACGATGAGGGCAATTGCCCATATAATTCTAATGTAGGTGCCGGGATATTGAATTTTGTCTGGTTCTTTATTGCCAATAAATGGCTTGGCCCGTTTGTTTCACTTCCCAGTTAACTTAATTTGAAGATCGCAATATAGGTAGGTAGGTACCTAGACATGCTCCGATGCCGCCGTCACCATTGTGGTGCAAATGTTAGTATGGTCCGTGCGCAATGTCAACAAAGCAAAAGGGGCGACGACTAGGCCTAACACCCAGACGCGTCAATTGGGCAAGCGGTCGATATAGGCAGTGCTTTGCAATTAAAAGACTTAGGCATGCCGTAACTGGCAGCACATGGTGCCGGCAGGAGGTAGGTGAGCCGCTGGAATACAGTAAGTTGAGTCCATTGACAAGGAGAATTTGGCCAAATTCGTCGTTTGGAAATAGTAAGATATACGCGTGTGCGAGAATTGTAACGGCCATTGCCTCCAAATGGGTATTTGTAGATAGACATAAGACTACTAAAAATAAAGGACAATGCTCTCTCGATCAGACATGCTTGTGTCGATATTTCCGTACATGCCATCAAGTGAACGAGTTCTGAATTCGCCCACCAACTTGCCCGATTAAGCCTCTGCGAACTCGTGCCGGCGAGTTCTACCCCAACGTGCGGCCAAATACAATTCCACCCTAGACTGCTGACCTGCGTTTTCCTCTCCGCCTCAACCACCGCAGGCAATTTCTTTCTTTGCCTCCCAAAACCTTCCAACTCCGACCTCCCAACAAGTGCCTTTCTTCACGGCACTCTCTCGGCCTCAAAGGCTCAAAACCCAGGTCGACCTCCCGCAATGAACGCAATCCCCGAGCACGGCAACGTGTCCCGATCAGCGACCGAAAGCCTCAGCGTTACAGCGAAGGTGAGTCAATCCAGACGAGGCGACGGCGACGGCGAACGCCATCACCACCAGCGCAAGGAGCGAGGCCATCACGGCCACTGCAAACGCGGCAGTGCCTAGCGTCACTGCTACGGGCGCGACGGGGAGGTCGCACGCTCTGGTCCCCCTGGTTCAGCAGGCTGCACGTTGTGAGTTTCTCCGATCCCCTCCACGCAGCGCGAATGTGATTTGCTAACCGTCGTTCGATCACAGAACTCAAGGATGACAAGAAGCCCCAAGCTGTTCCGAGCTCCGCTAGTACGTTCTCCCGTCGAGCCACCCCGCAACTAGTTCAATGGCAAGTCTCTAACTAGTGTCGACAACAGATCAAACCGCTCAGGAACGCTCACCATCTCCCACCAGTGGTGAGGGGGCTGCTACCCTGATGCCAGCCGGTAAGTCCGACTGCTGCTGCTCCATGAAACAACACTAAAGGAAGGGTTTTGATTGCTTTCAACAGAAGTTCAAGCCTTGCAGACAGCCCTGCCGCCGCCTGTGGGTGACGCTGGTCTGGCCCTCGATCGTGAGCCTCCAATAGGTTTATGTCACCAGGCCGGGGTTTTCAACTGTCTCAGAACCTCAACATGCTGCCCAGGTAGCTCCGGCGACGCCTTCGCGCGTCAACACAGAGCCTCTCGGATCTTCTGGCCATGATAAGTCTCTGCGATCAATCCGTTCAGTAACCTACATCATTCAAGCTTTTGCTGACAACCCGCCCCCACAGAGACTCCTGCTGCTCAGAAAAACCAGCAACAAGCTTTGGGTGCTGGGACTGAAATCCCTGCGGCTACCAACCGTATGTTTGATCCCATCGCCCCTTGCAAGTAATAAAGTTGACTCCGGGCCTGCTTCAACGCTTCTTCGAATTCTGGGCCCCAAGCCACCTTCAGTTCATAATTCTGACCATTGCCTACAGAGGTTCAAGCCGCCGACAACAGTAGCCAGCTGGCTCGGCCGAGCGTTAGAGCTAGGACTGATTTTACTCCCAATTCTTTCAGTAAGATCATCTCGTTCCTGATGAAATTACCCAAATTCATATGCTGACGGTCCCTCACAGATGTCCAAGTCCCTCATACGTTTGGTGGCACAATCAAAAGACCTAATAGGCAGCTCCAAGGACCGATCCTCGACATTCCAGATTTCTACGCCGATGCGGTACGCGCAGAGGCCCATGTGCCCACACCTGAGAAGATTGAGATCAACATGTTTGTCGACGGCAGTTATAGCAGCGTCAACAACAACGGCGGATTTGCTGTTGTATTCAAGCAATTTGCTCAAGACTCGACGACAGAGCAAGAGATTGTGCAGATTGCCTTTCAAATGCTCCCCGGAATCAGCTCCCTCAAGGCAGAAGCGTGTGCAGTCGCAGAGTCCCTCGTCCGAGCGAGGCGCCAGGTTGTAGAGACCGTGAACGCCCTTGCCGCTGCAAACCCCGGATTACCCATTCTCCAGACAATCCTCGAAAGCCCTGTTCTCGTCAATATCTTCACCGACAACTGCCGGAACCTCGAATTCTTCGACAACCCCTGCTGGGAAATCCCCCGCCCCGTTTCGCTGACCAAGATAATCGACCGCTGCTTTATCGAGTCTCACAACGTCCTCGCCGTTCCCGAGTTACCAGGTGTGGTTGTCAAGCTGAACCTAGCCTGGATCCCGGCCCATCGGGCGGGCTACGAAGTCCAATTGCACGTCATGGCAGACAGAGCGGCTGTCAAGGCGAGGATGAAAGGGTCTTTCCAGATGATTGGCAAAAATGGAACGGACCTTTCACACCGAAATAGCGTCTACGGGCCCTTGCAGAGCTTCTTCGTTACAGACGCTGCGCTCCCACCGGCGCCTCGTCCCAAGTCTCGGAAGCATAGCCGGGACGATCCCGACTTGGGCGCCGAGGCGGAGGGTGCCAGCGACACTGTCCATCCTGCCCGAAAGAGACAGAGGCTCGCTCCGATATGCCCGAGGGGGTCGCGTTCCAACAGGAGACGGGCGGGAGCGAGAGCAAGAGAGGTTGTCTTCGATCCGGCTCTGCAAGGGGCGCCGTTCATCAGCGATGGCATTGGCTTGTACTTGACGCGCAAGGGCTATGATCGTTACCAGAGGAATTGGGGCGCTGTGAGGGATGTTCAAGAGAATGGCAATGGATGGAATGGAACAGAGTTAGTCGAAGCTGCTAAGCAGAGTGTGTCTGGACAGGGGCCGGCGCAAAGCAAAAGTTGGGCTTTGGTGCTGTGGAGGAGATCGCCTCAGGCATGGCTGTGAGAAACAACATGACGTTCGTTGTCAAGCCGAGATGGAAAGCATTGGAACCGGAATCTGTAGGAGTGTAGGGGAGTAGGAACAAAAATAGGTGAAATAGACATGATTTCGGCCTTCTTGTTGGCATTGCCCTTCTTGTTCGGAAAATATGTCTCCATGTCCTACAAAAGCCGCTACTGACGCATGTTCATGTATCTTAACACAGTATGGCACACAAGGAGGGAGCAAAACATCAAAATTCAGTAAATGCATCATCGAGAACAGGAATAAGTCTTGAGCGATTTCGCCGCGTCGTTTTATGGCGGAAAGGCAGAACAAAAAAAAGTGACAAAAACAGGGATCGGCACTAGGTACTCGGGTTAGCACTCCGTACTCTTGCGAGAGGAACGCTTCCCTTTGCCTTTTTGGCCAACCACCTATGGAATTTTTGAATTGAAGGACGAAAAACCTTGCTTATATAGTCCCCCGGGTCCGCCAACATGACCAGCTTGTTGCCCCACCCCGTGCCAGCAGAGTTCACCCAATCCAACCCAAGACCACCACCCGGCCTTTCCATCCCGGTGGCTTTTCCTTGCCTATCATCACCAGCACCAGCAGCAGCCTTGCCGCCAATAACAACAACGCGCCCGGTTCTCGGCCTTTTTCTCCCCGATAACGACACAGGCATCCCGTAAACAACTCCCACGAATCCAACTGCCCGAACTATCGCCAGACCGTCAGCCCTCTCGCTCTCGCCATCTCCTCTACAAGGTGTACTTCATCGCAGGCCTAAGCCGATCTTCAAGTTCCTCGTACCCAAAATAATCCAACTCCACTGGCTCTGAACGGACAATTCCGCTGCAAGGAACACACAATTCAACCCGGACAGTTTCTCTCCATTATTGCCACACTTATTTCAACAGCCTCTACACCCCCCCTTAGAGGCATCTCGCATCAACAAAATCGAGCAAGATCCACAAACGTCGGTAATTCAAAGCGAACTGCGCCGGTAAGATATATTCACCTGTATAACAAAGGGGGTGGTCCGTGCCACTTCAACACTGGAGTTGACGATCTTTCGAGTTCTGTTGAAGGCACCGGTTCAAAGTTATTCCAAGCTGAAGAATGGACTTTTGTCGTCCGGGGCGGATTTAACCGTGTGAATATCGGAGACCGAAAAGAGGTATGCCTTGTCACGGACGATGACAAGTCTGTGTAGAGGCGAGGCCGCTACTTGGCAGTGCGCCACCGCCTGCTGTATTTGGACTTTGACAACGCTGTCATTGGTAAAGGCCGTTCGTTGTCTTATCGTCGCTGTGGCTTGTCGCTAATCTCGCCTTTGGCCTTTCCCGTTTTGTCCTTTGCAAACCAACACACTCGACAACCACAACACCAAAGAATGTTTCGATATGCCCTCAAAATTCATCCATGCCCGACGCCAAGGAGGAGGCATGGAAGAATGGCCACGACATAACCAACATTGAGCGGGCGCGACTTTGCCACCGTTGGCTGCCAGCGGGTTTCGCCAACTTCGCCGACAACATTGATGACGGCAGGCTTGGCCGTCGACGATGCCCCTGAGACCCCCCTCCCCCTCGAGTTTCCCTGCGACGATCCACCCATCCACTTCCATCCGCACCAGGCGAACCGAGATAGACGCTGAGGCTGTTGGTGAGCATCGCATTGACATGTCGTCGACCCTGGAATCCCTCGCCGTTGTCGACGCCCTCGCTTAGCCGCCTTGGCGGTTTCAACAGGGGATCGACCACCGCATAACCGGGCCTGCTGGTTCCAGCAGCTGTGGGGTGATCTATTTGATCCACACTTATCATCTGTTGTTGAGCCGCAGTCGACAGCTTCCAGGGACCTGGACAGATGCCCGCGGTTCGACCGTCTGGCGAGGTGGCTCCCGACCCCGGGGCCAATGACAGTTCGTGGAACGACGGCAAGACCTTCCTGGATCATCACTAGGGTCCCGGTCGGTGATCCTATCGGCCCCGTCGTTGATGGCGGACTCTTGATGGCGCGAAATGCATGGGGGCGATGACCCCATCGCTCCTGAGGTGTTGGTCTGCCGAGGCCATCGTCACATCGGGGCAGACGGTTCTCTCTTGTATAAGACACGACCCGCTCCCATTGCCAGTCTTCTTCTTCCGGTCAGCCTCGCTGCTCTCTTTGCCCATCAGTTCGTTTTCGACTGCCACATTCCTTTCAACGTCCAGGCCTAGCTGCCTTTTTACATTCTTTCGCTTGCAGGCAAACACAAACTACATTTTGATCACGTCGCCTTGATCACGTTCACCAAGGATCTCATTCAAATCTTGTCTTAAGACACTAAACCAAGCCACCTCGCAACCTTTCCTAAACTACTCCAACCCCCCACACACCACCACCATGTACCTCCCCTCCTCCCTCCCACTGGCTCTCGCCGCCCTTGCCACCACTGCCTCCGCCCACGCCACCATCTATGGCGTCTCCGTCAACGGCATCTCCCAAGGCCCCGGCTTCAACCTCTACATCCGCTCCCGCCCTCCAACTCCCCCATCAAAGACCTCTCCAGCCCCTTCCTTGCCTGCAACGTAAACGGCGGCACCCCCGCCCCCTCCTTCGTCCGCGCCGCCGCCGGCGACACCCTCACCCTCGAGTGGCAGCACGACCGCCAAGGCGACGACATCATCGACCCCTCCCACCAAGGCCCCATCATCACCTACATCGCGCCGCTCACCGCCTCAACCGGCGACGGCTCTGGCCCCATCTGGACCAAGATCGCCGAGGACGGTTTCGCCGGAGGTCGCTGGGCCGTCGACCGGCTGATTGCGAACCGCGGGAAGAACGACGTGGTGCTCCCGCGCGCGCTGGCGGCTGGGAGGTATCTTGTGCGGCAGGAGATCATCGCGCATCATGAGAGTGATGTGGCGTTCAAGGAAAACAAGGACAGGGTCGCGCAGTTTTATCCGGGGTGTCTGCAGTTTGAGGTCAGTGGGGAGGGCACGGCAGTGCCGGATCAGGGGTTTGACTTCAATGTCGGGTATACGTATGCCGATCCGGGGATTGTTTTTAACAAGTATGCGGCATTTTCGAGCTACAAGATTCCCGGGCCGGCGGTTTGGACGGGGACTGGGGCGTCGTCGGGCGGTGGAGGTGGTGTCCCGGCTCCTGTTCCGGTTGTGTCCGCGCCGGTGAACCCTGGAAACCCGACGGCTAAGACGACGGCGACGAATGTAGGGGCTGTTGGTGCCACGCCTGCGCCGACGGCGAGTCCGGTCCAGCCGCCGGTGCAGGGGAAGCCGACGACCATGTTCACATTAGTGAGGCCAAAGCCGACCAAGCACCAGGGCGGTGGGGTCAGTTCCACCAGACGCCCAGCGCCTTGCAAAAAAGCCCCTGTAGTGTGAGCAGTGATGGGTGGTGATGCTGGTTGGAACCTTGCTGGACACTTGTCAAACCGCGCACTCGAGATATTTTCGGTACCGAACTATGTTTGCTTCTCTTGTATATATGAAAAATGCCATAAATATATATGGTCTGTCTATCGACAATATCTTGCTTGGTCTTGCAATTTCGACTCCATTGACCTCTTCGGAACAGCATTCCCTAACTCTTTGCTCATAGTCAAGGGAGTCGAGTAATGCTGAGAGTGACGGCGGTTAATGACGCCCCGACGATCAAGATGCAGATGGGACGTAAACACGATGATTCCCCAGGCTTCAAAGTCTCAGTACCAACCAAACCTTGTTGAGGAAGCGCTGGAGATATTTGGCGCCAACATGGGCCTCAACTAACAGGTGGATGCTACACCCTCACCCCCTTCAGCTATCACTACCATTAAGAAGGATAGATAATCCCTAAGTCTGCTTCTACCCTAGGCGTATATTCTCTCTCTCCCTCCTCACACCATGCCCCTTGAACCCCCCCACACTGACTCAGCGCAGGGCCGTTCACCGCTTGGACTGCATCTGGCCCATCGAAGCGACCCACTCCCGCCTGTCGGTCCCAGCTCAGAAACAGCCTGGCTGGTCCCGGCGCGGGAAGCACTGCGGTGGGGTACAGGTGGGGTAATGGGCGAGACTGTACTTCGTCAGTTGTGGGTGGACTTGGGGGTGCCGAACGCTGTAGTCGGGGGGTTGAATCTGTCCTCCCCTCGTCAAGTGCCCAAAAAGCCAAAGAGAAAGAAAAATAAGGAAAGGAAAGGGGAATAAACGGGAACTGACACTAGGTACTCGGATGCTGGCTGTTCCGTTTTGGTGACACCTGCATGCTTTCCCTCTTTGGCCAACCATCCTGGATATTTGCTGAATTTAGGACCGCAAAATTTGCCCATCCACCCCAGGGCGTTTGGGTTCTACCAAACTTAACAGCTATAGATAGGATACCTCTATAGTCTCACCCGACAATTTTTCCTGTCCGAGTCCGTATTAGCCGCAAATCCTGAGCTAGGGGTGAGCCGCACTAAGGGCCGCCTGAGCCGAAGTAGGTCCAGAAACTTGTCCCGGTTATAGTTGCTATGACTACATTGGAGGTCCAGCGCAATTAATAGACATCATTGTGATGATGATGAGGAGGCAGAGGACTACGAAGATGACGATGACGAGGTGGAGGACAAGGACGACGATGATAAGGAAGAGGCCGGCATTTCGTGGCTCTCTGAGACTTTTGACAGGGAGGGGTATGCACCAGAGCGCCATGGAGCAACTCTCTGAGGCCAAGCGGGCGTTCGGGGAGGTTGCCGAAATCCTCCATGATCTCCAATGCGGCCTAAACTGCATTGACTATTCCACCGGCGTATTGTTCGAGGCGCTGGCCGCGGTGCAGGGGAGGAAGGTTGTCAAGGCAATAATCACTCTTTCTATTGACCAATGAGGTGTGAAAGAAGGACTATCTTACAATTGCTGCGAACTTTTTGCGGGATACTATCAACAGGATGTGCTTCTTGTTGCTGGGTATCTTTACTTGGCCTCGATTTTTGACGAATGTGGAATTGACCCTGCGGTTGGGGGTGGGTACCGAGAGGATGCCCTTCACGCCATCCACGAGAAGTTCAATTGTGTGCTGGACACCGATTACCTTCCATGTTTGGGGAATGTGGATAGTATACCACGAGATGGATACGCTCATTTTGTGAGCTATATGGAGAAGCTAAAGACGAGGGAACTTGACGCGAAGGCTCGATTTGAGGGCTCTCCGTTCGAAAGATTTTGGGGACAGTGGTACCAGAAGGTGTCGACGACTGGGCAAAGTTTCTATTATTTTAGCAAGGAAACTTGAAAGGATGCTTGACTACGCTGTTAGGCCAGAGAAAGACACACCAGTCAGGTGTATCTCGGTGTTTGTTATATCATATCTGGGACAAAGCGTTTCGAACCTCCCCTATACCGGTTCCCCTCCAAAACCGCCATCTCACTAAACGAAGCTCGCCAGACAGCGACGATGCACTGGCGGGAGCAGCACCTGATATCTGCTATTTGCCACCTGGCTGTCCAACGCCTCAATGGTCCGGCGCCGAGCCGGGAAAAATATCACCCTGTCATATCACACCTTTCCCAGTCATGGTCCGCCGCCTTTTCTCAGAAGCCAGGCGGGGTGCCTCCGAAAATCTGTCTTTCACCTCCGCTTCCTCGTGACAGACACAAAGCTAGTTTATGTTTGTCTCGGGTTTCAACACGGCCTCTCACAATGGTAGAGGGTCTTGGCTTGACTGCCAATATTCTCGGCATTATTGTCGCGGCTGATGTGGTTTTCCGTTCAACGGCAAATCTTTGCGATCTTCTCAACCGGGCAAGGACGCGCCCTCCACCGTGTCACAACTCCTCGATGCTATTAAAAGTCTCGTTTCTGCCATCACTGAGGTGCGGATTTGGGCCCATGAATACCAACAACTCGTCCCTGCAGGCGAAAATGGCCGACGTGTCACCTGCGAAAATTATCTCTACCCTGAACCGGTGTGGAGGTCAGCTCAACGCGCTCGTGGAGGAACTTTAAACACATGAAACTCAAAGAAGCCAAAGCAGTTGGCTTGAGAGATTGACTGGCGAAGTCCGCTTTGCAATGAGCGAAGCGCAGATCCGTCACGCTATTTAGATGATGATGTACTATTAGTAGTCGCTCAGAAATCTGATATAATTTTAAGCGAGGTGAGGACTCGGTCCCTCAACTACGCTCAATAAGAATGAGATATTGGAGGCTGACAATCACTTTCCAGTTGCGAGATCCGGGTTCTCCGAGAAGAACTTGGCAACTTGAGCTTGAATGTTAACCGTACCGAGCATACCTTTGTGGCCTCATCAAACTTTATTCAAGTTGCTGCAAAGGTGGTGCGGATGATTGGAGATGTTCAACCACGAATTATAGAGTTCCACGATTTTGATGGACTCCAAATCACCGGGCCTGGGACTCGACACAGGAATGCGTCCCCAATCGCACACATAAACCAAGCTACAAGCTTGACGGGCACAAGAGCCTCGATATCAACATGTTCTCTCACTCCCGGTGTAAATCCCTTCGATCAAGTAGACCACGGAGCCCTTCGACATGGATCATTCTGGCCTGCAACATAAATTTCAGTCCTGGCGAGAATCAAACTTCAGACCACCACATTCCCATCCTTCTCTCTGGCGTCCTTCAACACAGCCCAGACTTCCACAGGACTCGATGTCGATATACATCCTTCGGCCTTTCTGACGCTATACTATCTCTGCTGTTAGCTTGCCAATCCCTGATGCCAGTGGTCAAGCGACTCTCCAAGACGGAGTTACTCAAACGCAGCCTGCCACACAACCGATGGCAAGCTTTGTCGATTTCAGAACGGCCACTTGTTTTGCTCCGACGTTGTTACGCTCCATTCTAGATAGCTGCATCCCTAAGTCCCCCAAGATCACAACCTACTAAAGAACCGTGACGGATCAGCGGTATCTCGTTCGTTTAATCGCTGTCACTTCGGCAGGGTATGGTCCCAGCTCGTCACCCCGAGCCCTTTGTAGCATTGCGATGGAAACCTTGGTCCTTAGACAGCGCCGTTTAAATAAGCAACACTTGTCACAGGTGGCAACGACTGTGGTGTGGAAAAAGGTGATGTTGTAGTGTTGTGGGAGAGCAATCTCTGCCCACAACGCTACGGCACTAAATACTGGCACTGGCTGGTCTGGAGCATGGGCCACACTGTGGGCCAAGGTGGGGCAACCCCACCACAACACTTGTTTTTTATTCCAACTTCCCTAATCATGGGAGGGAAGGGACTGAGATGGGGATAGCCAGGTGATTCTCCGGATTCTACAGATTCATGGAATGGCAACCGCCATTATTTCGGTTATTTACACGCCCGGTATTTGCCAGGTTTCGAGTATTTGGAGGCCAGAATTTCGAGCAGGAAGAGATGAAATTTGAAGATCTGATGTTGGAAGCGGCCAGGATATTGAGTTTGAAGTCGTGAGAACGTACACATATGGAGCTAGGCATGCATCTGACGGTCACGGGCGAATCACGACCCGTAGCCCGGCATTCGCATCGGTTGCCTCCAGGCCCTCAACGGCTGACTGCGCCCCCGCGAACCATCCCCAACCATCCCCCGATCCCGACCCCTGAATTGAAACCCGCCAGAGCCTCATTGCCATCAAAACGCGCGCAGCATGAAGGGATCTGTTCTCGGTTTTTTTTTCAATTATCAAATTATTCAGAGATCCAACCTTAAACTCCAGAAACATATCGTTGACGTCATCGACATCATGGCCCCAACCCTGAAAATCTGCCTCATCCAATTCCAACCCAGGGTAGACCTCAACACCCCTTTTCCACAGACTAGCCATTGCCTTGCTAACCAGAAAATAGCCCCTCTCTCCCGAAGCCAACTTCACCACTGCCTCCACCAAAATCCGCGATGCCGCCGCTGCCGGCTGCCACCTCGCCGTTCTCCCAGAGTACCACCTCACCTCCTGGGTCCCCTCCGACCCTGGCTTCGCCGCCTCCTGCCTCAACGCCGAGGCCTATCTCCCGCGTTACCAATCCCTAGCAACGGATCTCAACATCCACATCGTCCCTGGAACCATCCTCACCCAGCGACACTCCTCACCGGGCTCCGCGTCATCCTCCGAGCTGCACAACATGGCGTACCTCCTCGCCGCGGGGACCGGCAAGATCCTGGCGTCATACCAGAAGCGCAACCTGTGGCATCCCGAGCGGGGAATTCTCACTCCAGGTGTGAAGTCGCCGCATACAGCGTTTGATCTTCCCATTCCGGGGACTGACGTGAATGTTCGGGCGGGGCTGCTCATCTGCTGGGATTTAGCCTTCCCTGAGGCCTTCCGAGAACTTGCGGTGCGTGGCGGTGCTGAGATAGTCATTGTCCCGGCGTGGTGGCATATCACAGAAGTGGATCCCGCTGTGAAGAAGCTGAATCCGGATTCAGAGGCGGTGTTTCTGGATGGGGTTGCGGTGGCGAGGGCATTTGAGAATACGTGTGCGGTCGCGATCTCTAATGCGTTTGGCCGAAGCCAGGCTGTCATGCCAATCGTTGGTCGTCTTGGGGTGCTGGGGATTGAAGAAGAAGGCGAAGTGGTTTGCGAGGTTGACTTTGAGACACTGAGGGTTGCGGAGGAGACGTATAAAGTGAGAAAGGATGTGAGTCAGGAAGGATGGTATGGTCGGCAGCGTTCTTGAGCGTTTGTGTTGTTCTCGAGGAGGACGTAGAAAGCAGATGCCGAGGGCGCGCATTGCTCTTGATGTTTGCTTGATGTTTGTCCTGATCGAAACGCCTGGTATACTCCCCAGTCGCTTTCACTCCAACAGCCCGTCGTCAGGCGTCAGATGATCGGCAGTAATACTATGTCACCACGTTCGACCTCTCTCACACAGGTTTTTATAGGCGTTATAGCCTGAGCCGGAACACGGCCACGTAGAGCTGGCCGAGGTGGGAGATCCTTGAACAAACCATGAATGTATGCGTCGCTGACAAGTTGAAATGTCGTATGTGCAGTTGGGTTCCTCTCAAAATGTAGCAAGGGGTCCGGGGATGACTCCCGACACCTTACCAGGTTGGGGAGTTTGACGGCGTCGTCTATCAGCTCCGCTGGTCTGCCTTGGGGACGAAGGACAAATGGCACTGTGCTGCTTTCAGGTAGACAAACCAAGTCCCCAACACCAGTGTCGCTGGCGGCGATACCAATATATCCCCCGGCTGTCATGATCAAAGACCGCCCACGCATTGTCAGGGCCACAAGCTCCACATATGCCGGCCATTTGTGTAGAATATCCGGTAGGTGGTAATCCGACTTTCTGAGTTGCTCCTTGAAAGCCTCGCGGTACTGCAGATCCTGGCCAAAGTACGAGTTTGGGGGTGTGTGGCTCCAGTCTGCAACAAGCGATACGGCTATCGCCGTCACAAGGTGGTCCCGGCCGCCCAATTCCATGAGAAAATCACCTTGATGATATACGTTGCCGTCGTCCCTCGATTGAAAGGTTGCGCTGCGTACCTGGTGAGCGAACTGGCACAGAAAATCGTTGAATTCCTGTTTCGCCCGGTATATATTTCCAGTGTCGAGAAGTGGCTCGATGTTGACTGGAATGATTGCCGTGACAACATCCACGATGACGCCTTGAAAGAAGAGGACAATGGTGTTTAGCAATCGCCGAAATGCAAGACATGGGCTAATGGGACCGTAAATTGCATGGCTTTCACGGGGCCATACGCTCGTTGCATGGAGCCATACCATCGAGTGATGCAATTGTGGGGGTTTGAGAGTTTCGAACCGTGGGATCCCAGTCCAGTCCACGACCCACGATGGCATAGATTGATATTCAACAGTCCCCGGCTTCGATGCCAAACTCTGTTGACGGAAGCTAGAGGCGGCTTGAAGAACGAGAAGTGTCGAACCAAACGGCCCCTGCGACGAGGCACCTAGGCCTGGGAAATGAAGCATCATTGTTGAAAACTTCATGTACAGATTGGCCGTCGAAAGCGTATAGTCAATATCCCAAATTTGGGGACTGAGGGCGGCCTGTTTTTTCATGACGCCGTACAACGCATAGAGGCGATCTCGAGGATCAGCACACTCGAAATGAGCAAATCTGACCAGTACCCCGAGTGGATGAGAGCTCCCCTGAAATGTCCAGAGCTGCCGCATTGTGGTGATGGTGTGCATGTTTGTTCGATTTGCCTCGGTAAAGGGACCCATGATGTTGCCGGATAATTCTCTCATGGCGACCACAAGGGTATCCCAAGGAAGGCTCCAAGATCCACAGTGAACAATGACCTTCTTCGCCAAGACCACCTCTTGAATAATCCAGCGGCGGCGGAACCAGGGTCGGTCAAGGAACCATTGGAGGCGGTTGAGGCCTGAGTCCTTTAAAAAAGATGTCACCATCTTGTTGATGGCCAACCTTCTCCTCCATGAGTTCAACTGGTTGTAGTAAATTTCTCCGGGTTCATCAGGCTCGGGGGTGTAGCAAGTACGTTCTAAGTCGTTGACCAAGGTGGCCAGTTCGTACAGGAACGGCACAACGCGTTCCTCATGGCCTCGATTTTCAGCGTCGCGGCCGAGCCAGATGATGACGGAGGAAGCATGACCGTATGTGTTAGGCATGTTGGTGACTTGGCTGTTGCGCTCAACTGCATCTGCCTGGTTGATGCAGACCGCGTCAACCCAAATGACGAGGTTTTCCCCCCGCTTCCTCA
>Ga0247817_10000859_pt1 | contig 16140 bp, 17 predicted proteins | sample UWRJL212509R1_FD_178010 | JGI IMG/M metagenome (GOLD analysis project Ga0247817, IMG submission 178010) | Plant litter microbial communities from Arlington Agricultural Research Station in Wisconsin, United States - UWRJ-L212-509R-1 | ecosystem: Environmental > Terrestrial > Plant litter >... | reverse complement strand
ATCAACGAAGGAATTGAAACACATGAGGTTTCTTTTCCGCACAATGGCATGGAGCAAGATTACAAATATAAGTGTTTCTTTCTTAAAATTCGCATTAAAATACCATTTTCCGATCAAAAATATTGTCAGGAAAACACTCTTTAAACAGTTTTGCGGAGGGGAAACGTATTGGGAATGTGGTACAACCATGGATAAACTGTATGAAAGGGGTGTTTTTTCTATACCCGATTACAGTGTGGAAGGGAAAGAAGACGAGGAATCTTTTGTTCAGACAGTCAAAGAGTTAGTAAAAGGGATTGAACTTGCGGCGGGCTTGCCAATGGTCTCTTTTTCAGTCTTTAAAATGACCGGAATTGCACGTTTTGCTTTACTGGAAAAGATTCAGCGTGGAGATATACTTTCAGCAGAGGAACACAAAGAATTTGATCGTGTAAAAAAGCGGGTTGCACGACTGTGTTTTGAGGCTGAATCACACAATGTTCGTTTGATGGTAGATGCAGAAGAAACATGGATACAAACAGCAATTGATACAATTTGTATTGATTTTATGAAACGTTTCAATACCAAAACACCGATACTGTTTTTAACCATACAATTGTATCGTAAAGATGGGTTGGAACGTTTGAAGCAGATGTATGAAGATGCCAAACGAGACGGTTATTTCACTGGATTCAAATTAGTACGTGGTGCGTATATGGAAAAGGAACGTGAACGGGCGAAAGCTCTACAGTACCCTTCCCCGATCAACGATACCAAAGAAAAAACGGATGATTTGTATAATGAAGCTGTTTCGTTTTGCTTGAAAGAAGATATTGCAACTTGTATTGCTACACACAATCAATTGAGTATTGAAAAGGCTGTGCGTGAAATGGATCCCAAAGATCAGCAGATATCGGGCTTTGCGCAGCTCTATGGAATGGGTGATTTTCTGAGTTTCAATCTTGCGCATGCAGGCTACAAAGTTTCCAAGTATTTACCGTATGGACCGCTACGTGAAGTTATGCCGTATTTATTCAGAAGAGCAGAAGAAAACAAATCCATCACAGGCGAAACCACGAGAGAGTTGTCGTTTATTGAAAAGGAACTGACTCGCAGGAATACTGCTTCAAATTCCAAATAACAAAAAACGAATTCCAAACATTTAGTCGCCCTAGCGCTAGTCTTAGCGCAGCGGGACTAGTGCTAATTATTCGGCAGTCTTTGACTGCATATGGTTGAAATATTAAAATAAATGTAGTCAGAGACTACGGAATGCTAAACATCGTTAAGACTGGTCAGTGAAACGGATGGAATGAGTATATTGAAATGGCTTAAAGGTGATAATTGCTCTATCCGTAGAGTTAGCGCAGCGCTCTACGGATAGTTTGATAATTTGAGAGTCTTTGACTCGATTTGTAAAATTTAGATAAAATAGTTAAAACGAGTCAGAGACTCTATTTCATCCTAAAATTCATAGAACGCTTCGCTAACTCTACGGATAGATAAGGAAACAACCGAGAGTTGACGTTATTGAAAAGGAATTGAGGAGGCGAAAGGCAGAACGCCTAAAGCCTAATGTCTAAAGCTTAACGTATGATTTCCAATTTATTAACTCTAAGGATAAGAGCAGTATGTAATTGATATGTAATTCATATGGGATATAGGTGGGACATACATGGGAAAGAGATGGGATATAGATGGGACAAAGGTGGGATAAACGTAGGATAAACATGTGTAATCACAACTGTTCACTGTCTACTGCCCACTGTCTACTATTTTATTTTTTCTTTCAAAAAAATGTTTGAATTTGCATACATGAAGCATTTGTTCGTTGCCATGATACGGCCTAAATTAATTATAGTATTTTTGATCACTCTTTTTTTATGCGGTTGTGATGCAATTAGTTCTGTAAAAGAGGGTGAAAATTATATGTGTATTCTCAAATTTCCAATGGATGCAGAAGGCATCTATGAAACAACAGACACATATATGAGCTATTCAGGCTCTGGTGTTTCTGTTACTATTGTTCAGCCGGAAGAATCTTTTTCTCTTTGGATAGAAGATCTTGCAGGTGATTCCTTAAACGGCAACTGGATACATATTATAGTTGGAGATACACTTCACAGCCGGATTAAATTGAAGCAAGGGAAGAATTTATACCCCATTTTTGTAAAAGATAATGTAGATGAATTAATCACGTTCGTGAAGGTTACAGAGCCGCATGTAGGTGAAGTAAGATTGTATGGATTGGAGCTGTCTGAAATGGTTATACCAAAGCCGGTGGTTACTTCGCATGCTATGAGGATATTGTTCATTGGCAATTCCATTACATGTGGATATGGAAACATGATTTCGATTCCCGCACCGCCTGAAGGCAATCCATTAACCGGATTTCATACCGAAAATGAAAATGCATACCAGTCGTATGCAATGCAGACAGCACGAAAACTGCAGGCTTCTCCAACATTGGTATCTTTTTCAGGTAAAGGTATGTATCGTAATTTTAATTCTGATACTATTGAAACAATGCCTAAGATATTTGACCGTATGCATCTGCAGAAAAAGGATAGTAAGACCTGGTCTGACTCGTATGTAAGTCAGGATATTATCGTTATCAATTTAGGTACAAACGATTATTTTGGTGAATCACAGAACCAACCCTTAAACGATTCTGTTTTTGTTCAGACCTATATTCATTTTATAGAACATTTATTGAACCAGTATGCATTTTCTAAGGCCAAAATCATTTGCGTAAATAGTCCTATGTTAAACGATGCCTGGCCGGCAGGAAAAATGTGCTGGACGAGATTACAAACAAGCATACAGAAAGTGCAGGAACACTTTCAGGCAAAGGGGAATACACAGATCTATCGTTTTTCCTTTGCACCGCAATCAGCTCCGTTTGGAGAAGATTATCACCCTTCTTTGACTACACATACCAAAATGGCCTCAGAACTTACTACCTTTATACAAACTGTAGTCAATAAATAATTAATTGTGAAAAAAGAAATAAATATTGCCGTCGTTGGATTGATCGTTGTATCAATCATTATTCAAATGTTTAATCTGGGTAATTTTTATATATACAGAACCTTGCTGGTTTTGTATTCGTTAACCTCTTTGTATTTGATCTGGGCCTTTTATGCAGAAGGTAAAAAGAAGAGCGGCAGCGGAATGCTAAATTCATTCTCCCTGATCTTTACAGGAACATTGATCGCGATACAGGTAATGTCTGTAACAGTAGACTTGTCCGGTGTTGAATATGTGCTGCTCTCTGTAGCATTTACAGGGATATCGCTATCCTTGCTGTTTATGAACGATCTGTTAAAGGACTAATTTGTTACAAAGAATACATGTCCTTACTGAATAAAAGACACATACAAGAAACGGTCGTTTTAGCTGGTCCTGTTGCATTGAGCCAACTGGGTCACATATCTGTTGGGGTTGCTGATACCTTAATGGCCGGACAAATCAGCAAGGAAGCATTAGCCGCAGCAACCGTTGCGTTGAGCATGTTTTATCCGGTCTTTATGTTGTATACAGGTTTTAGTTACGGATTTACACCATTGATCTCACAAGCACATGGCGAAGCAGATAATGAGAAAATTGTGCGCGTTTTCAAACATGCCGTTGTATTAAATCTTGTAATTGGAGTATTCTTAACGGCTGTTTTATATTCGTTTATTTATTTGATTCCGTTTTTGCATCAGCCCAAACATATCGTTGAAGAAGCAACACAGTTTTTTGCCATCATAGCACTTTCTGTATTGCCAATCATTGTGTTTCAGATATTCAAGCAGTTTATTGAAGGCATGGGGCACACCAAGCAGGCGATGATTGTGAGTATAGGTGGAAATGTTGCAAACATTGTGTTAATCATATTTTTGGTAGATGGTTATTATGGTTTTCCTCAATTGGGTTTGAATGGCATTGCTTATGCAACTCTTATTGCACGCGTGTTAATGGCAATTTCTATGGGCGCCTATTTTATGTATGCTGCAGATTATACCATCTACCGAAAATTATACAGCAGCATTTCGTTGGAATGGGAAACAATGATGCATGTATTTAAGAAAAGTTATCCTGTGGGTCTTCAGATGTCGTTTGAAGCAAGTGCATTTAGCTTTGCAGCCATATTGGTTGGTGTATTTGGTACAGAACAGATCTCTGCACACCAGATCGCATTGAATCTTGCATCTGTAACGTATATGGCAGCTACAGGTATTGCAGCAGCTGCCACGGTACGTGTGGGATTTGAATATGGTAAAAAAGACAAAACCGAATTACAGCAGGCAGGGAGAACAGCAATTATTCTAGCTGCAAGTTTCATGGCAGCCGCAGCAATTATGTTTACACTTTTGCATACGGTTTTACCCGGCTTTTATACGCAAGATGCAGAAGTAATACATATCACAGCAGAACTATTGTGGATGGTTGCATTCTTTCAACTGTCGGACGGTATACAGGTTGTTAGCATGGGCTCACTTCGTGGTATGGGTGATGTGGTTATTCCTTCAAGTATTGCCTTTACAGCATATTGGGTATTGGGCTTACCTTTGGGAGCATTCTTAGCGTTTGTGCTGGATTGGGAAGTATACGGTATTTGGGTGGGATTAACGGTGGGGCTTCTATTTGCTTCGGTTGTTTTGTTGCTTCGTTTTTTGAGAAAATCGAAACGGGTAGTTTTTGATGAAGAAGTGTAAGTCCTAAAGCTTTTCGCTGAAATTCCAAAAAACAAATACCAAACGGATGAAATTTTCAGGCATATTTTTTCTTAAACAAAATTATCAAGTTAATTTAAATCGATAGCCCCCAGCGGGGCGATATATTAGTAGAAAATAAAACACGAAAAGTATACACGCACAGTGCCGAAGGCGCAACCTTTATAACTATGAAAACAAGATTGATTGTCATTATTGTTATTCAATTCATATTAATTATTTGTCTTTCTATATTTTCTTTACTGAAAATAGTTGAAGTGCATAAGCATAGTGAACTCGAAGAACAGCATAAGGAGAGAACTTATACACAGGAGATATTATTAAGGCAGCAAATAGAAATAAATAAAAAACAGTTAAGAGAATGTCAGGAAAATAAATAACTCATAACTCATAACTCATAACCCAGAACCCAGAACTCATAATTTAAAACCCTATGTCATACAGATCATCTGCTTCAATACCCGCTTTAATTGCCATTAGTGTTATACTGATCGGTTTATATGTTACCCTGAATATGTTGAACATTCCTGCCGGCACTATGATCGATTGGGTTGTAGGCATTGTAGCTTTCTGGTGGCTCACAGGTATTACAACCTTGCCCTGGAATATGTATTTTACAGCGAAAGATCTATTGGATGAAGCTAAAATTTCTGAACGTAAAGGAATTACCATTGATCAGGAAGATATTGATTATGCAAAAAAGAAATCAGGCTTATTTCTTCGTATAGCTGTTGTATTGCATGTTGTATCGGCAGTGGCTTTGTACTTGCTTGCATTTTTCGGTGTCAGTTCTATCGGTTATTTTGCTGCCATATTAGCGGTTGTATTAACATTTGTACGTCCTTCCCATCGTCTTTATGAATATATGATCACACGTTTGAGAAATATGCATACAAAGATCTTATATCCGAGAGATGATGTGCAGGAACTGCGCACGGAAATCCTTGTACAGAAAAAACGAATTGATGAACTTGTTGCGTTGCTTGATCAGAAAGAAGAAGATTCGTGGGCGTCGCAAACGCTGCGTGAATTAAAAAAGACAACTGCTCAAACTAAAAAGCTGGAACTGGAATTGGAACAGCTTAGTATTGCAAATGAAAAAGCGCATGCAGACCTTTCTACTAAAACACAACAGGAAATTGCAAAATTGTCCGAAGATGCGCAGTTTCTGAATCAGGCGAGGGAAGTGATTAAATTCTTTAAGAATGCGTAATTGGATTGCCTTACAGGCACATATTGTTTACTGCTATGAAAACAGTTTCATTCATTTGTATCTCTTTTTTTGTTTCTTATATGTCTTTTGGTCAGCATGCCGATAATTTTCAATCGTTGATCAAACAAACAAAGACATACTTTTCAATCTATGATACACTTTACCCTAATGGAGAAGAATATTTCCCTATCAATAAATTGGGATTATCAAAAGATGAAATCAAACAAGTTATACAAGATTACAATGGCGAAGACAATACGCTTAGTAAAAACAAAGATTCGATCTTACAGTATGGAGCCATTGAAGTCTTACAAACTTGCATTATAAAGAATATAAAAAAAATAGCTGCACATCCTGATTTTAGTAAGAATGATATTACAGCTTTGTTTGCAAATACCGGATTGTATATTGTAAAATCTGATGATAATAAGTTGTATAATTTTTCTTTTGATGCAAAAAACGGGGGGACGTATCAGATGCAGATTTCAATCATGCACTATACCGATTATAATCTGAATCAAACCAATACAGTAAATACTTCCCAAAATCAGGATCCTGGTACAGATTTTAGTTTTGCTGATGATGGATATAGTAAAATCTATACGATCTATACTAAAGAAGGAACCAAATATCTCTTAGCCGGATCGGTGAAGAAATGTTCTACATGTTATGGGTCCTATATTTCGTTAATTAAATTTCGAGGGAATAAATTTGTTCAGGAGTTTTATTACTCAATAGATCTACGCGACTATGAAACGGGAATTAGTTATGATCCTAAAACAAAAATAATTTCTGTAAACTACAAAACAGATGATCTCACTGCAGATTGTGTATGTGAAAATGGGGGGGATGGGAATAAAGAAGAAAGCCAAGGACGTGTCGATGAAGTAATCCTGGAAACAGAAGAGGAGGTACTGGCTGAAGAGGATGATATACCTATTACAAGACAATGTTCTTGTACATTTGTTTTTGATGGCTCAAATTTTATGCTTAGAAAGAAAAGTTCGACGATCATCGAAACGGAATAAGTAGTTCGTTTTTTTAGCTATATACCAAACATACATATTATGGAAGAGAAAAATAAAAAGAATTCTTCTGCTAAATCAATTATAATAGCTGTTCTGATCATATTGGGTATTATTTGCTTAGTAGGTGCTTGTAATAGATATCTGACTTTTCAAAAGAAGGAAGAAAATGAAGCAGCCAAAGTTACGTTGCAGTTAGATTTACACACTATTTCAGAAAAATTAGAACAGGATTCTACGTTCCTGAATAAATATTTAAACACATACATTGAAACTGAAGGTGCCATATTGAATTATACCCGATCAGATTATGGAGGCGATATGTCTTTTGGGATAATCGGTATTCATCCTACAGACTCTGCACTTTTTATTCATTACCCGCTGGATTATCAATCCTTAGTTTCAAAAAAAGATCTTACACCATGTGATAAAGAGAAACTGCTGTTTCAGCAGTTGGACAAAAGAAAACAAGCATCTGGTTTTATATATACAGATGTTGAATTTAACGAACATGTGGTGGATGATATTAAGCCACACATGTACAATTCTACATGTGGAAAATATGAGTATGATCCCTATACTACCACGTATGATTTAGAATACTTCACGTTAGAGCGCATCAAAGTAAAAGGAATATTAACAGGTGTCTTTAAAAATAAAAAATCGATTTATTGTTTGAGTATTGACAATGCTGTGTTGGTTTCCAGAGAAAAAATGTAAGGAATCTTAACGACTAATGCTAAAAGCTTAAGGCGAAAGGCATCGTAGGTTATTTATAGACAGGCACCAAACTTTCGCAGTCTTCAGACCATTTTTTTCAGTTGTCCGAAGATTTGTTTTACTAACACTGGTAATAATTTCCTTAAGTTGATACCTATGCTCAACGTGACACTGCATCTGTATAAAAAAATCGAAAATGAACAGATAAATGATTATTTTGATGGCATAATCTTGTATCATATGGACGAAGATCTTGAACACTTAAGTCAGACTGAACTCATAACAGAAATTAAAAAGCTGCGAGAAGGAATCCGAAAGCACCGTGATAGTACGATGCATGAACTATGCTGGCATCATCCTCAATTGTGGGATCTATTACCGGAGAAAACCAAACCGGATATAGCTGTACCTGCCTGGCCACAATTTTTACGCGGCTGTATCCATTATCGTGAATCGTTAGATATTCAAAAGCCGGATTCACCAAGAAGAGACGAAGAATTTAAAAAAGAGTAACATGCCAAGACCCTGGTTTGAAAATGAAAATTATTCAACTGTAACCATTACCCGCTTTACCAGTATATCAAAACATACGGTTGAACAATCGATACATATTGATGATACTGATTTAGCAAAGCGATTGAAAGAACGTATTAATGCGATTCCTGCCGAAGGAGATATGATGATCTCTTTTGGTCCGGACGCAGAGCATGTTTCTTTATCTTTTGAAGGGGATGGCTTCGTTCAAACCATACATTTTTATTCAGGCAAAATAAAGACACCTTCAACCGGATTTAATAGCAATAAAACACAGGCAGAATTAAATGTGTATCGAGACATAGATGCACTGTTGTATCCCTCGATTAATAAGCAGATGCTGAAAATTAAGGATCTTGAAATTCAGTTTCCCATCTTTTCAATAACATATTTGGGAAATACATTTAAAGACGAAGCGCCGGTTACACTTTCGTTTACTACAGATAGATATGTTATTCGAGATAAAAAAGGAGATGAACAATTTGTTGAAATATCTTCAGGTCAATTACCTCCACAACCATTTGATTTCAACATTGGGAAAAAATCGTTTGTCTTAAATACTTTTGAAAGTAATTCAGGCGGGCGTTTGTACACAGATTATTTTCAGATTTTAAATGGGTAATATTTAACCGTTTCAGGCAATGAAAATACATTTGCGTATTCTAACAATCTCTACTTTTCTAATAGTGTGTATTGGCTGCACTTACGAAAGGCCATTGCTTTCTATAAGGATAGATACTAAAATTTTTGAGGTTCCGTTACGAAAAATATAATTAAACAAAAAGAGTATAGATATATTAGTTTAAGGGCACGTGCAGTAAATGTTGCAGGATATTTTAAAAAAAATGAATTTGATTCCCTTGGAAATAAAATTAAAGTTAGCAAATTGAAAAAGGCTCCTATGCAGCATATGGATGATGGGTATGCCAGACTATGCGTGAAGGTTACATATTATTCGAGTTCAGGTGAGATAGAAAAGATTTCAAAACGTATCTTTCAAAATCGAGGAATATTCGGCACATCTAAAAATGAAACCATTTATTTTGAAGATGGGAAAAGAATAAAATCCATTCAAAATTAAATTCAATAATAAAGTTATTGCAATGAAGTTTAATACATCTATGCCCTCAAAGCTCAACCCATTTTATGAAATGGAATTGAATGCATATAAAACGGAATTTATAAAAGGAAATCTGCAAACTGCGTGGAGGCATTTAGAACGTGCACACATACTCGGGCAGCAATATCCATATGCGCATAGTTATGTGCATTGGAAAATGCTGCAATTCGGATTCAAAATAAAAAGTCGAAAGGAAATCTTCGGCCAAATACCAAGACTGCTTGTTGGCGGAGTTAAATCATTTGTAGGGAAAGTACCTCTTGGAAATCCTGGTGGTGCAAATGTTCCGGCATTGAAGCCGTTTCCGATTGATCCGGCATTGCTAGCGATCCTCAAGCTGGTAGGAGTGCAAAAGTAAAAGGTATTTTAATTATGAATATTTCTTTTTGGCTACACACATCAGCGTTAGTGCACTTGTCGGAGCAAATGGATTTCGACCTGAAAGTAGATTTCCAACGATATATTGGAAAGGTGCTTTTCCCGTAATTCCTTTGAAGATCGCTTTCCCTTCTGTGTGATTATGAGGGAATATTTTGACATCAAATCTTTCAGAAGGTAATGTATTATGGAATAATTTTTCTGTTACTCCGTCACCGGGTTTATGGTGTATTTCACTTTTAAGTGCCCATTTTTGCTGTTCACTTTCTTTATGAAAACTATGACCAATCCATTTGTAGATGTATAATCTAAGATCCCATAATAGTTTTGCAGGACCCTTATAATTCCATGCGCTCCGCTGAGGATCATGGTCTGTTATAAGAATACCGCCTGGCTTAACCAATCTGGCGGCTTCTTTTAAAACTACTTCCATATTTTCGCAGTGATGTAACGCTGCATTTAATGTTACAATGTCAGCAAATTCAGATACAAAAGGTAATTTATGTGCATCAGCAAGAATCGAAGTATATCCTTGCTCTGCAGCAAGTATAAGCGAGGTTGGAGCAACGTCTACCCCAATTAACATAGCAGGACGATCCTGAAGGTTGGCATGGATGTTTCCAGGCCCGCAACCTATATCAACAACGATCTTATCCGACCAGTCTCCTGAAGCAAATTTCCAGCGGTCCTCAAAAAATGAATCCCTATGACAATACGTTAAATATTTCTTTGCCCATTCAGGATTGTCAAAATAATAAGCATTCGATTCGATCGCTTCCGTTTGTTCAATTTCAAATTCAATATATCCTTGTTCTTTTTTGTAAGAATAACCCGGGTCCAGAAAGTCATAAACTGTTTTCATAGCCTTGAAAATTTGTTATTACTGAATATAAAAAAAAAGATGAATTATAAAATACTTAATTTGGGTTTTAATTTAAATATGAGTTAATTGAAAGTGCCGTTAATATTGAGTTCACATGAAACACAAAAGAAATGCCTTCCTTTTTATATTCTTCAGTCTGATCGCTTCAGCACTTGCAGGATTCACTATTTATGAAAATGCAGAAGACGGTTTTATTTCCTATACGGTTGATCCTGAAAAACAAGATATTCAACTCTATTGGAAAGATGACTGCGGAACCATTCTGAAAAGTATAAAGAATTTAAAAACGTTTGTGGAAAGCAAACATGCTACGCTGGTATTTGCTATGAATGGTGGTATGTATAAACAAGACAATTCTCCTCTTGGGCTTTATATTGAAAATAAAAAAACGCTTGCTCATTTAAATACAAAAACCGGAAATGGTAATTTTTATTTGAAACCCAATGGCATATTTTACCTAACCAGTAATAAAATTGCTGCTGTTTGTAAAACGGAAGATTTTACTGATGCAAGTAATATAACGTTTGCTACGCAGTCTGGTCCAATGTTAGTTATTGATGGACTGATTCATTCTTCTTTCATAGAAGGATCAACGAATCTGAATTTTAGAAATGGTGTAGGTATACTTCCGAACGGAAAAATCCTTTTTGCTATGTCGACTAAAGAAATGAACTTTTACGATTTTGCAGCCTACTTTCAAAAACAAGGGTGTAAAAATGCTTTGTATCTTGACGGCTTTGTGTCACGAACATACTTGCCCGAAAAGCACTGGGTACAAACCGATGGAAACTTTGGCGTTATGATCGGTGTGATAGAGAAGAATAAATAAAATCCATTTTTAATATATGGAATATAAGCTTGTTTTTTTAAGTATAGTCATATTACTTTCATGCACGAGGAATGAAAGTAAACTTGAATGGAGAGTAGACAAGAATTCTATCGATGCACAAACTTTAGAAGATCACGGAGAATTTTAACAGATAAAAAACGGGTATATTACAAATACATGACTTCAGATTGCGCCTTAGTTTATGAATTGGATAGTGTTGATAGAAAATCATTTGTTACGTTTGGAAATTCAAACTATGCAAAGGATAAGAATCATGTGTTTGATTCTAGAAATGGAATTTTAAGAAATGTGGATCTAGAAACATTTCAAACTATTCTTATAGAAACTGAAGATGGAAGAATTGCATATGCAAAAGATAAAAACAATTATTATTTTTGGAATAAAATTATTACTGATACGGTTGGTTTTTCAAAGCTGTTAAGAAATAAATAAATGGTTTGTCGGAAATAATTCGCAATTTTTCATGAGTAAATGTTCTACTTCACTGCTCTAACCATCTTCACTTCCTCAGCCGTTACAGCACTTGCCTTGTTACCGAAGCTGGAACGGATGTAGGTTAATACATTCGCAATATCTGCGTCAGATAAAAATGCATGCGAAGGCATAGGGTTGTGATAGGTTTGTCCATTAATATTTACCGGAGTTTTCAATCCTTTTAAAATAACATTAATCAAACGGGTTTTATCACCCAGTACCCAATCTGTTTTTACAATCGGTGGATTCATACCAGGCACACCTTTGCCATCTGCCTGATGGCATGTTAAACAATTCTCATCATAAATAGCTCTCCCCGGATGAACGCCTGTAACTTGTTTATGGGATTGTACTTCGGCATTCAAGCTTTGATATCCAATGCTAGAAAGAATGAGTATGAAAACAATTGAAAATAATTTATACATGTTTTTTAAATTATAAGCAATAATTAGACAAATTGTTGGTGACGCTCAAGAATCATTTGTTCATATCGTAAGAGTAGAGCTGAGCTAAATACCAACAATGGCGAAACATATTTTTAAATTATGAGTTATGAATTATTATGACATTGTATTTTTATTCAATTCATAATTTATAATTCATAACTTATAATTATTTCACATAGATCACTCTATAAATCGTTCCTGCTACCGAATCAGAAATATACAGCGAACCATCCGGTCCTTCAGCAAGTCCCATCGGACGGTGTTTAGCATCATTCGGACTCGTAACTTCTTTTCCACCTGCAAAGCCTTCTGCAAACACTTCCCATGTGCCAGTCGGCTTCCCATCTTTCATAGGTACGAATGCAACAAAGTAGCCGCCTTGCTTTAAAGGTGCGCGATTCCATGAGCCATGGAATGCAATGAATACTCCGTTTTTATATTTCTCAGGGAACATATTTCCATGATAAAATAATAGATCGTTGGGAGCCCAGTGTCCGGGGAAAGCCATGATAGGCTTAGGCATGGTGTCGCAGCGACCGGATATTTTGCTATCACCGCCATATTCAGGAGAAAGGATTTTTTTATTCTGAATGTGGTCGAAGTAGCAATACGGCCATCCGTAAGATCCGCCTTTCGTAATTTTAAAAAGCTCTTCGGAAGGAAGTTCGGCATTCTGTTCGTTTGTATAGTACTGAGGATATAAGGTATTCAGCTGATCGCGGCCGTGCGGCAATGCATATAAGTGCTTGCTTGTTACATCCCAATCCATAGCTACGCAGTTGCGTAAACCACTTGCATAACGGATACCATCCGATTGTTTTTGGTTTAATTTATCAGCGTCAAATTGCCAGATGCCACCATGCGTTTCCAGGAGCGGACAGGGATCCATGCCTTTGGAACCTTTGGTACGATCGTTTTCCTGGCATGCATTTGATGGTGCTCCAATATTTACGTACAACTTTCCGTTTTCATCAATAACAATATTTTTTGAACCATGTTGTGGGTTAAAAGGTAAGCCATTAACAATGGTGTCTAATTTAGATTCATCAATACCCATTGCGGTTAGTGGATATCTGAATACGACAGAATCCGAAGAAGCATATAAATAGTTTTTATAAAGCGCAATGCCTGTACCCGTGAAATCTCCATAAGAATTTGTAATATCTGCTCTACCGTCTCCGGTGGTATCTTTTAAAACAACAATACCTTTTCCTTTGATATTCAATTCATTCATTTTAACATAAACCGTTCCTTTTGAATCAACAGCAATATGTCTGGCACGGCCCAGGGAAGGAGTAACCGTTATTGCCTCAAAATCTTTCTGAAGAGTAATTGTTTTTTTTACATCAGGTTTCAATGTTTGTGCCTGACTGTTAAAAAGACTGGTAACGACGAGGAAGAGAAATAGAGGAATTATTCTCAACGGCAGTTTCAATAGTATCTTGTTCATTTTAATTGTATATTATTTCAGTAGTTAATATACAATCTGAAATGTTAAATCGCAAAAAGCAACACGAATCTCATTGTTAAAATTCGATATGGATTCAAAGGCACTTTTATATTCGAATTGCACACGCACAAAGATTTCTTATTTTTGCTATATGCTTCAATTAAATTTTCGTACGCTGATTTTCCTGTTTATATTTTTGTGCTACCGTTCACTCGTGTTTGCACAAATCGATACAGCAGCTGTTTATGAAAATGAAGTGGATGTTGTATTTCATAATTTAAGTATAAAGCAATCTCCCGCTTCTGTAGATTCAATTAAGCCAAACGAACATCAGCCAACATTTACACTCGTGCCGGGTCTCAATACATTACCGGGTGTTCGGATGGAAGAACGTTCACCCGGAAGTTATCGATTGTCTATTCGGGGGAGTTTACTTCGTAGTCCGTTTGGCGTGCGCAATGTGAAAATATATTTTGATGATTTTCTTTTAACGGATGCAGGTGGTAATACATATTTGAATTCTTTGGATGCATCAAGCATCAGCAGCATGGAAATATGGAAGGGGCCTTACGGTAGTTTGTATGGTGCAAATACGGGTGGCGTAGCACGCATACGATCTTATGAGCAGTCAGATACAAGCATCATAAAAGCATCTCTAACAGGAGGGGCGTATGGATTGTTTTATGAGAACATTCGCATTCAACAGAAATGGAAAAAACAATATTTAACGGTAAATCAAGCGTATCAACGGTCCGACGGCTATCGTGATCACAGTGCTTTGGCACGGCAATTTTATCAGGCATCTTATTATGCAGATTATCACAAGAACAGGAGGATTAAAGCGCTGGCATTTTATTCTGATTTGAATTACCAAACCCCGGGAGGTTTAACACTGGAGCAATACCAACAGAAACCAACAGCAGCAAGACCTTCTGCCGGTCCTGTACCCGGAGCGGAACAACAAGATGCGCACATCACAAATAAAATGCTATATGGCGGAATTGGACATGAAATGAAATTGGGGAACTATTTTCGTCATGTAATAACTCTTTTTACAACCAAAAATGATTTAACAAATCCTGCCATAACCAATTATGAAACGCGCAAAGAGCTAACATATGGAACACGCACATATATTGAAGCTTCTATGAATTCGAATTATCGTTTTCTATGGAATTGGAATGTGGGAGTAGAATGGCAAAAAACAAAATCAGTAATTGCTAATTATAGGAACAATGCCGGAGAAAAGGATACTTTACTTGCGGCTACAGATGTGAACGCCAGACAGTATTTTATTTTTAGTCAATTCTCAGCAACCATTTTCAGTCGTATTATGATAGAAGGAGGAGTAAGTCTGAATCAATACAAATACAATTATCGTTCACCAAATATAACAGATATATGGAGCTATCAATCATTCAAACAGCAGCTAATGCCACGGATAGCAATTTCTTATAAACTGCGTGAGCAGCTCATGTGGAGAGCTTCTGTAAGCAAAGGATATTCTCCACCTACGATTGCAGAAGTAAGGCCCAATGATAATATCGTGCATACGGATTTACAAGCAGAGCATGGATGGAACTACGAGACAGGTTTACGATTTGAAAACAAGCGGTTCAGAGCAGATGCAGCAGTGTTTTATTTTGCACAAAAAAAATCCATTGTTAGTCGGATAGATAGCAGCAGCAATCAATATTTTGTGAACGCAGGTGGAACGAAACAACCAGGTTTGGAAACTCAATTGACGTATAAACTGGTACCATTGAAAAGTTATGGTTTTGTTCGCTTACTCGAATTAAAAAACAGCATAACCTATTATGTTTTTTCTTTCAATAACTATCGTGTTGGGAATACAGATTATTCAGGCAACCGTTTGACAGGTGTTCCTCAAGCAGTTGTTGTAAGCAGTGTGTTTATTGAATTTGCAAAGAAAATTCATTTGTACGTTCAATATAATCACACGGGCAAAATACCTTTGAATGATGGAAATACGGTATTCGCGAATGAGTATCATCTATTACAAACAAAACTGGGGGTTGATATTCATATAAAAAAAGCCTTCCTGGAGCTATTTTTAGGCGCAGATAATTTGTTGAACCAGCAGTATAGTTTAGGCAATGACTTAAATGCATTTGGCGGTCGGTATTACAATGCAGCTCCTCTCAGGAACTTTTATTCAGGAATTGCTTGCAGGTTCTAACAAAATTGATTCAAGGGTAGATACATAGCTAAAATAGTGTTAAATAGTATCTTTGATAATAATAAAGTATTACTTTTAATTATGTTTTATTTTAAATCATAATAGGATTATGACTATTAAGAAATTTTCTATCTGTTTTTTTATACT
>Ga0247817_10000858_pt1 | contig 16145 bp, 11 predicted proteins | sample UWRJL212509R1_FD_178010 | JGI IMG/M metagenome (GOLD analysis project Ga0247817, IMG submission 178010) | Plant litter microbial communities from Arlington Agricultural Research Station in Wisconsin, United States - UWRJ-L212-509R-1 | ecosystem: Environmental > Terrestrial > Plant litter >... | reverse complement strand
GGCCAGCCAGATGGGGAAAATCCCCATTGCAATGGCGATCGCTTGCATCGACACGCCTCCGACACGTCTCCTGACGATGTGCGGAATCGTGCGCACCGCCATCGTCACCCGCCCGGCTCCGTTCGCCGAAAGCTCGGTGGCTGCCTCGGCCGCAGCGTTGCCAGAGCCGACGACGAGCACGTCGAGGCCCGCGAATTGGCCGCCGCCGGCGTAGTCGGAAACATGCAGAACTGAGCCAGTGAAACTGTCGAGCCCGGGCAGGTCAGGAACATGCGGGATCCGGTTGTAGCCCGTGGCCATGACAACGGATGCCGCTTCGTAGGTCGTGCCTCCGGCCGTTGAGACGGCCCAACGGGTCCGATCCGCTGCATCCCCAATTCGTCGGACTACGGTCACCGTGGAGTCGAACCGCACGTCCATCCCCTCGGCGTATCGCTCGAGATAGCGAACGAAATCGGAACTGGCAACATATTGTCCGTAGTTGCGCGGTATGGGCTTTCCGGGCATTCCCGATAGGCGCCGGACAGTGTGTAGACGCAGGCCCGAGCGGTGCTTGCGCCAGCTCGACGCCACGGAGGTGCCTTGTTCGAGTACCAGGACGCGCCGACCCCTGCGCATAAGCTCGTGGGTCGCGGCGAGTCCGGCGGGACCAGCGCCGATCACGATGCAGTCAACAAACGCTTCGCGGACGGGCTTCGGCGTGTGAGGGCCGGTGCTGGGATTCATGGGGTCGGGCAATGCGTCCTCGTCTCAGACTGGGATCAAAATATCCACGCTTCGACGGTACGGAGGGGCGCCGGACGGCTCATCCGTACGAGCACGGATCTTCCGGATGTGCCTTTTTCTGGCGGGCGCCGGCGGTGCAAGAGAGGTCGGATTGTGCCCGAGGGTGACGAAGACTACGACCGGTCGCGCAGCCCGAGGAGCACGTCGATTGCATTGCCCGCTTCAGCGGCCGGTACAAGCAGGTGATCGTGGAAATAACCCGCGAGCACGTTGCAGCTGATACCGGCTTCTCCCAGTGCGCTGGAAAATGCCGCGGTGAGGCCAACCGCCTCCAGTGATGAATGCACGGTCGGGACGCTTGACCGCTTCGAGACTGGCGAGCATCGCGCGAAGGTCGCGAGATCCGCGATGCGCCGAAGGGTGCGGAACCGACTCGACGCTACTGGTTTCTCGTTCTTCCGCCGTGGCCATGATGGGTACAGTAACCGGTTGGTTTGCGTTCGGACCTGGCACGTCGAGGTGGAGTGTTAAATGGTGGCGCCGACGATCGCGGTGACAAAGCTCAACACTGTAATGAGAATGGTCGCAGCGATGGTGAGAAGCGCCCGCGGCCAGCCGCGGTTACCCCTCGCCATGCCGACGATCGTCCAGCCAACGCCGAACAGGTAGACAATGCCCGGGCCCCAGATGGCCACGTACCACGCGGCGCTGGAGAGCTGTTCAACACTGCCACCGTCGCTGGCAAACGCGACGACCGTTCCGATGGCTGTTAGTCCGATTGCCGTCAATGCGCCGATGAGGTGTATGACGACGACGAGAACGATCGAGACAGGGCTCAATCTCGGAGAGCGTTTGGGGGATGCTGCCGCTGGACGGGGTTCACTGTGTGTCGGTTCGGTCTGGGTCATAGCGTTGAAACTATTGAACGTCGGCCGCTCGCACATCCGTGCAGTCACCTAGTTTTCGTCGGCTTCCAATCGGACTAGTGAGTGGGTCAGGGGCTGTGCCGTGAGGCGTACTTAGCCGACCTTTGCGGCTACGCGCCCCGCACTGCGCGCGCCGATTGCACCGCTGACGATCGTGGCGCGCTTGCGAGTCAGGAAGCGGGGGAGCGCGGAGGCCACAGCATTCATGCGCCCGGACTGGACGCTCGGCCGACGGCCTCCGCGGTCGAGCTCGCGCATCGCTGTTGCGACCACTTGCTCGGGAGTCTGGTAGTTGCCGTTGTATGAACCACCGTCGAGCGCGTCGAAGAACTCGGTGCGGGTGAGTCCGGGCGAGAGGCAGAGCACCCGGAGTCCGGTGTCTCTCGACTCGAACCAGAGCGCCTCGGTGAAGCTCAGCACGAACGCCTTGCACGCCGAGTAGACCGCCATACCCGGGCTGGGCACATAGGCCGCGAGGCTGGCGACGTTCACGAGGACGCCGGATCCGGCCGCACGCAGGGGTTCGATGAACGCGCGCGTGATGTCGACCAGGTTCGCGACGTCCACGTTGATCTCGTCGGTCAGGCGAGCCGGATCCTCGTCGTGGAATGCACCATCGGTGCCGAAGCCCGCGTTGTTGACGAGGCCGGTGATCGAGAGGCCGCGGTCGGCCACTTCGTCCGCGAGGCGGCGCCCAGCACTGGGCACGCTCAGGTCGAGTGCAATCGGGGTAGCGCGGATGCCAAAGCCCGCCTCGAGCTCGGAAGCGAGCGTCTGCAAGCGGTCGAGCCGACGGGCGACGAGTACAACGTCGGACCCACGGCGAGCGAGCTCGCGGGCGAAGGCGGTTCCGATCCCCGAGCTGGCTCCGGTGACGATCGTGGTCTGGTGGGTGAAGTCGATAGCTGTCATGTCTGCACTATACGCAGAGCCTTGCACTTAGTGCAAGTAACTGCGCGAGGCGCAAAAACGGTACGCTTGCACCATGACCGTTCCCCCGACGCTGCGCGAACGCACCCGTCGCGCCGTGCACGCCGAGATCACGGCCACCGCGATGCGACTCTTCGCCGAGAACGGCTTCGACGCGACGACAGTTGATCAGATTGCCCGCGAGGCGGGCATCTCCAGGCGGTCGTTCTTCCACTATTTCGGCAGCAAGGAAGACCTCGTTCTCGGCAACACGGTCGAACTCGGCGAAAAGGTGCGCGTCGCTCTCGAGGCGCGCCCGGCCTATGAATCGGCGTGGGAAGCGTTGCGTGAGGCGTTCATGGTGCTGCAGGCCGATGGCATGCCGACCACCGAAGAGCTCGCCCTCGCGCAGCTCTATCACGACGCTCCTTCACTGCGCGCGCGGCACCTTGAGAAGCACCTTCGCTGGCAGGAGCTGTTCGCTCCCGACGTGCAGCGACGACTCGGACTCCCGCCGACAGAACGGCCCGACCCACGCGCCCGTGCGCTGGTCGCGGCCGCCCTCGCGTGCCTCGACGCAACGATCGACGCCTGGTACGAGTCAGGCGGAAGCCTCGACCCCGTACAGCTCTTCGACGACGCGATAGCTACGATCCGCCGCTAGCCACGCGTGACTCCGGAGCAGGCGCCCGGCTTCCTTCTGCGCTACTGACTCTCCGGCGGGTGTGCGTTCTCAGTCGCGAGCGCCAGCGCTTGCTCTGCCTCCTCGTCGAGCTGATGCTCGGTAAGTACCGCTTGCGCGGCAGCCAGGTCAGGGGCCGCGTCGGCCCCCGTCCGCATCATCAGTTCGGCGCGATAGAGCAGGGCCTCGAAGAGTTCTCGAGGCGGCGCATCCGGATACCGACCCAGCCCGGCGTCGAGAACGGTGATTGCTTGGGCATCGTCGCCGCGCGAGTCGCCCTGCCGGGCCGCGACGTCGATCACCCGCGCTAGCCCGGAGCGCCGCTCGGAAGGGTCGTCCTCGGATGATCCGTGCCGGTAGAACCGCAGCCAGTTGCCGCCGACGTCCACCACCGTGAATCCTGTCGCCGTGCCAGCCTTTCGTCTCGGTGGGAGCAGGCGCGGAATGCCCTTGATCGGCACCTTTCCGTAGAGTTCCCGCAGCCCTTTTTTGAACGCTTCGTGACGGTCGCCGGGTTCTGCGACGGTGATGATGGCGCTGCCGTACGAATTCGCCGGGTCGAAGCCGTCCATGGAGAACAGGTGAAACGCGATCTCGTCCAGTTCCACCACCGCGCAGGGGTAGGGGCGCCGCTGGTGGAAGCTGATGGTGAAGCCGAGCGCGGAATAGAACGCGAGTGCGTCATCCAGATCAGCACAGGGCAGCACGGGGTAAGTTCTCTCGCCGGTCATGTGATCCGCTCCCGTGATTCGTGTCTATTCATGCTGCGCCGAAAATCACGCTCGCACAATTGCCCCGTCTCGTGGCATTGCCGTAGGCCCGCTCTGCGCGCAGCCCTAGGCTGTATTCAATGATCCGTTCAGCCCGCTACCGCTTTCCCGTCCTGCTGCTGATCGGAATCGTCTTCATCGGGCTCATCCTTCGCGGGCCGATTGTCGCCGTCGCACCCATCAGCGGCCTGATCAGCGACGACCTCGTGTTGACGGCAGCCCAAATGGGGCTGCTCACCACACTGCCGGTGCTGTGCTTCGCCCTCATGACTCCCTTCGCGTCGCTGTTCATCGGCAAGGCCGGCGCGAACTTCGCGACCACTGTCGCGATCATCGGCGTGGGCATCGGGTCGATTGTGCGGTCGGCGGGCGGCCTCGAGGCGACCATCGCCGGCACGATCATCATGGGCGCATTCATCACGATCGGGAACGTGGTGATTCCCGTGATCATCCGCCGTGACATCCCGACCGCCCGAATCGGCATCGTGACCGGCGCGTACACGTCGGCACTCAACATCGGGTCGATGACGACCACCCTCGCGACGGTTCCGCTCGCGAACTTCTTCGGGTGGCGCGGAGCGTTGCTGGCCTGGCTCGGGTTCGTGGTTCTCGCGGCAGTCGCGTGGCTGATCGCGATCGGACCGGCGCGCGCCGTGAAGTGGGGACCGATTCAGCTTGCAATCGAAACGGGTGCCGTCGACACGATCGCTCTCGACACCCGGGGCATCCCGCTGGCGACGGCCGGCCCGCGCACCTGGCGCAGCCTGTCGGCCGTGCTTCTCGCCCTGACCTTCGGAGCCCAGGCGTTTTCGTACTACGGGTTCACCGCGTGGTTCCCGAGCATTCTGGCCGACGAGCTCGGCTACTCGGCGGGGGAGGCCGGCACCAGTTCGGCGATTTTCCAGATCGCGGCCGTTGTCGGTGCGCTCGGTGTGCCGCTCATCTCTCGCAAGCTTGGGCCGCCACGCACTTTCGCCATTGTCGCCGCGCTCTGGATCGTGTTCCCGCTTGGGATGATCCTCGCGCCGTCGGGCTGGCTCGCCTGGGGTTTCCTCGGCGGAATCGCTCAGGGCGGTGGAATCACGATCGTGTTCATGCTGATCGTGCAGCTCGCCTTCAGCGGCACTCACGCCCGCCGGCTCTCGGCGATGGTGCAGGGTGTCGGTTATGCCATCGGTGCGACGGCCCCGTCGGTCATCGGCGCAGTGCACGATTCGACCGCCGGCTGGACCATCCCGATTTTTGTGGTGCTCGGCGCCACTCTGGTCTTCACCGGATGCGGGCTCGCCGGCGCCATCCGAGCCACGCGGACACCTCGATAGCTGCGCTCCCCGTATTGAGGCCGACGTTCCTCGCGCCTACGCTGGCACCATGTCCAGAATCTTCGGCATCCCCTTCGCCTCGGTGTATCCGCTCTACATCACCAAGGTCGAGCGCAAGGGGCGAACGGCTGCTGAACTCGACCAGGTCATCCTCTGGCTGACCGGATTCGACGAGCCAACCCTTCGTCGGCACATTGCCGAAGAAACGACGTTTGAACGATTTTTCGCCGAAGCCCCGACTAACCCCAACGTGTCACTGATCACTGGAGTCATCTGCGGCGTGCGCGTGGAGACAATCGAAGATCCACTCATGCAGCAGATCCGGTACCTCGACAAGGTCGTCGACGAGCTCGCGAAGGGTAAGTCTCTCGAGAAAATTCTTCGCACCCCTGCACCAGCCCCGGTCTAGACGCTCCGTCATTTCCTGTCATTTCCCGTGAACACGACAGGTGTCGGAATACGCTCTCGGTGGATCGGTTGCATTGTGGCAACTGCTCCGACCGAAAGGCTTCACCGCATGACTCTGTTCTCCCCGCTCTCCCTCGGAGACCTCCAGCTCGCTAACCGCATCACGATGGCCCCGATGACGCGCATGCGCGCCGACGAGCAGGGCGTTCCGGGTGCGCTCGTTGCGGAGCACTACGCTCAGCGGGCCAGCCTCGGCCTCATCGTGACCGAGGGCGTCTTTCCAATCCAGGAGTCGAAGGCCTACTCCGGTCAGCCGGGAATCGCGACCGCGGACCAGATCGCCGGGTGGAAAACTGTCACGGACGCCGTTCACGCCGCCGGCGGGACGATCGTGATGCAGCTCATGCACGGCGGACGCGTTACCCACACCGACATCACCGGTACCGAGCGCATTGTCGGCCCGAGTGCGGTGGCGATCCAGAACGAGGTCAATACCCCGAACGGCAAGCAGTCGTTCCCGGTGCCGCACGCCCTGACGCTCGAGGAACTCGAGCAGACCAAGGCCGTGCTCGTCGCTGGTGCCGAGAATGCAATTGAGGCAGGCTTCGACGGCATCGAGGTGCACAGCGCCAACGGCTACCTTCTGCACGAGTTCCTGTCGCCCGCGTCGAACGTGCGCGACGACCAGTACGGCGGATCGCCCGAAAACCGTGCACGCTTCGTCATCGAGGTGACCACCGCGATTGCCGAGGCGATCGGGGCGGGCCGGGTGGGCATCCGCATTTCGCCCGCTCACAACATTCAGGATGTCTGGGAGCGCGACGAGGACGACGTGCGCGCCACCTACGAGGCACTCGTCGACGGGATCTCGGGCCTCGGCCTCGCCTACCTCAGCGTCGTGCGAGCTGACCCGACCGACGAACTCATCCAGGACCTGCGTTCGCGTTTCGGCGGAAACGTCATTGCAAACTCCGGCTTCGGCACGGTGACCACCCGCGAAGAAGCCCACTCGCTCGTGGCCGATGGTCACGCGGAGGCCGTCGCCGTCGGACGCCTCGCGATTTCCAACCCTGACCTGGCCGAGCGCTGGCAGCAGGGGGCCGACGAGACGGCGCCCGACGCGTCGTCGTTCTACACGCCCGGGGCCCACGGCTACACCGACTACCCAACGCTGAGCGCTTCCTAGCGAGCTGCTGTTTGCCCCGGGTAGGGCACAACCATGGTTGTGCCCTACCCGGGGCACGTTCTTTCTCTAGCGAAAGAGCCGCTTGATCAACGGCTCGTCCCATGGTGTTGTGATGCCTAGCGCGTTGCGCATGTGAGTTCCGACGTTGTTGACGGCCGCGCCGGTGATGAACGGAATGATCATCAGCGCTGCGAACAGTGCCCATCCGGCGCTGGATTCCACGACGGCGAACGCCGTGAAGACAAGGCATGCAGCGACGCTCACCAGAACGAGCGAACCGCCGATGAGTTCCGCCCGGTTCATGAAGCCGAACCACGTGCGTGCCGGTGGTTCATTCTTCACGTCCCACATGATCGCCGCCAGGGTGAAGGTGATCGGGATGACGACCGTCAGGAAGGCAACGATGCCGACGAGTGCGCCCATCAGCCCGAAGAGGATCTGATTGATGATGCCGAGGGTGCCGCCGCTGTCCATCTCGAGAAAATCCAGCGGCACGGGGTGGGGTGAGCGGGAGATCGTGATGACGGATGCCGCAACAAGTACCACGAGAAACGCCCCGACCGTGATGGGCGTGCCTTTGAGACTCAGCCCGTCGATCATGAAGCGACGGCGAAGCGAGAGTCCGGGAGCCGAGTAGGCGACGATGATGGACTCGACGAGAGCCCACCCACCGGTCGAGCACACGACGGCGAGCAGCCAGCCGGCACCGTCGGCGCGCTCGTCGACGTAGTACGGGAAAGCGAAGAACAGCACGAACGCGAGGACGGCAAGCGAAACGATTCGGATTCCCCAGCGCGCCATCCACCCACCCTACGTGCCTCCCGCACCGTGAGCCTGTCGAAACCCCCACGCCCAAGTCGTCATCTTCTCCACAACAGCCGCCCTCGCCCCTTCTACACTGCTACCGATAAGTAACCCAAGGATGTCGGTGGTCGCTGCTTGACTTCTTGCATGAACAGAACCCCGACACCCCCAGATCTTCCGGGCGGCGACCAGCCTCCGGGGCACGACCCGATGGCTGGCTTCGCCGCCCTCGGTGCTCGAATCAACGAGCTGCGCACCGGTAGCCGCGCGGCCGGTGCGGTCGCCGCTGCCCAGATCCGCGAACTTGAGTCGACTCGCCAGTTCGCGGAACAGATCCAGGCCGATGAGACCCTTACCCGCTACAAGAACTCGGACGAAGCCCGTCGCGGATTCATGACCGAGATCGCCCTGGCGCTGAACATTACCGAGCAAGCGGCTTACAAAAAAATCAGTCTCGGGCAGGCTCTTGCCGGCATCCTCACCCGCACCCTCGACACTCTGGCCAGCGGAGCGATTAGCGAGCGGCATGCGTTTGCGGTCGCCCAGTATTCGCACGACCTCACGCCGGCCGACATGCTGGCTTTCGAGGAGCGCGTGCTGGCGAAGGCCGAGACGATGAACCCGACGAAGTTTGAGCGCCATGCCCGCCAGCAGCGCGAGAAACTTCACCCCGAGCTGATGGCCGACGATCACGCGCGAGCGCTGTCGGAGCGCCGGGTCGACCTGTTCCCGCTCCAGAACGGCATGTGCCAGGTTGTCGCGACCCTCGACGCCGTGACCGGTGCCGGCATGACCAACGCCATCGAAGACGAAGCTCGCGCGCTGAAGAATGTCGAGGGCGAGACCCGCACACTGCCGCAGTTGCGGGCGGACGTGTTTCGCGACCGGTTCCTCAGCAGCTATCTCGCGCACAACGCCAGCGCTTCACCCGACCAGAAAGATGGCAAGACGAAGGGTTCTGGCCGGTCCAACGGAACCTACGGCGGATTTGCCCCGCGGGTGAACATCATGGTTCCCGCGCTGAGTCTCCTCGGCACGAGCGACGAGCCGGCCGTTCTCGCCGGCTATGGCCCCATCGACCTCGAGACAGCGAAAGAACTGGCGGGCGAGTCGAAAATGTGGCGCCGGATCTTGACCGACCCCGACACCGGGCAGATGCTGACGATGAGCAGCACGAAGTACAAGCCGCCGAGCGATTTGGCCGAAGCCGTCCGGCTCCGTGACGGTGTCTGCCGAGAGCCGGGCTGCAACAACCCGGCCGAGCAGTGCGAGATCGACCACAGTCTGGCGTGGAATTCGGGTGGAATCACCGAGTTCCTGAACCTCGGGGCGTTCTGCCGCAAGCACCACAGGGTGAAGCACTTCATGCTCGTCTCGCCAGAAGGCAACGAGGTCGGCCCAGCAGTCACGAACGATCACGTTCGCGACGACAAGGGGCGTGCGACCGGTCAGATCCGGTGGAATTCCGTCACCGGTCACGCCTACATCAGCGAACCGCAACTCAGTGCGCGGGCATTAAAGAGGTTGCGCGACGAGGAGGTTGCGGAACGGCGAAAAAACGATCCGCCGTTCGACTGGAATCCGAAAGCTGATCCGGCGGAGGGTCCGATCAAACCTTTCTAGTACGAAGCGCGGGCAGGTCGCGGAGAACTCTCAGCGTCGGCGAAAGGCCCTTTTGCCGACGCAATCACACCGGTACCGTGAAGGAACCCGCGACGAAGCGGGCCTGATCATCACGGGAGATGACGAGCACCAGTGTCGACGACGATGCACGGCAACAGCCGGGGAGACATCCTCGAACTCATTCGCCGTGGTGGCGTCACGACGCGTCGGCACCTCTCCGAGCTCACCGGACTCTCCCGCAGTGTTGTCGCGCAGACGGTCGCCGAGCTGATCGCTGAAGGACTCGTCGCCGAACGGGCCGCGGCGCGCGCCGCAAGCTCAAGGGGCAGACCGACGTCTGCGCTCGGGCCAGCGAACCGCACGGGCTGGATCGCCGCCATCGACTTCGGCCACCGCCACGCGGCCATCGCGATCACCGGCCTCGACGGTGTAGTCGCCTGGGAGCAGCGCGTCACAACCGACGTCGACGGCGATGCGATTGCGGCCTTCGCGATCGCCGGCGCCCTGCTCGATGCGGGACTCGACAGGCTCGGCTTGCGCCGCGCAGACCTGACGAGCGTCGCAATCGGGATCCCGCATCCGGTCGACAAGGCGAGCGGCATAGTGCGTGCCCCGGCGAGCCTGCCGAGTTGGGCGGGGCTGTCGGCGCCCACGCAACTCGGGCGCGGCTTCACTTGCCCCGTGCTCATTGACAACGACGCCAACCTCGGAGCGTGGGGCGAATACCTCCACGGCGCCGGGCGAGGCACGTCGAGCATGCTCTACATCAAGGTCGCTGACGGGGTCGGTGCCGGTTTCGTCGTCGATGGCACCGTGTTCAACGGCGCACGTGGCGTCGGGGGCGAGATGGGACACGTGCAGGTCGACCCCGATGGCGAACTCTGCCGGTGTGGTCGTCGTGGCTGTCTCGAGGCCGTCTATTCATCGGCGGCCGTTCGGCGTCGACTTTCCGCGATCGCTCCGGTCGCTCCGGGGCAACCATTCGAGGTCACGGATGCCACCCGCCCGGTCTTCGAGCAAGCCGGCCACGCGATCGGTCGCGTCGTCGCGCAACTGTGCAACTTTCTGGATCCGGACGCGGTCGTGTTCGGCGGTCCTCTCGGGGTGGTCGGCGAGCCTCTGCTCGACGGGGTGCGGGCCGCGTTCACCGAGTTCGGACAGGTCTCGGCCGTTCGCGACGTTCCCGTGCGTACCGCCGCGCTCGGGGTGCGCTCAGAACTCGTCGGCGCGATCGATCGTGCGGTGCAGGCGGCCTGGGCGCATCCGCCGCGCGCGAGAAATCTCGCGACCGATCTCGCGAGAAATCTTTAGTCCTGTCGCCGGACTAATTCCGAAGGTTGACTACGAGAACCACCTGTATGACCGGACTGCTTGATCGTTACAAGGGAGTAACTCAATGCGCACTTTCCGTGCTGCGCTCAGCGCAACCGTCGGTTTTCTCGTCGTCGCTTCGAGCCTCGTCGCCATCTCCCCGGCCGCGGCCGCCGATCCGGATCTCGCAGCCCTCGGCACCATCACGGCGTCGGCCTCGCAAGACGACCAGGACGGCAGCTTCCCCGCCGAGAATGCGATTGACGGAAGCGACACGACCCGCTGGGCGAGCGGCAACGGCCCCGACGAAGACGTCGAGTTCACCGCCTCGCTGACCTCCGACCTCGGTGCGGTCGCGACCGTGTCGAGTGTGTCGATCCTGTGGGAGGCCGCCTACGCGACCGGGTACGAAGTGCGGGTGGCCACCGGGAACCCCGACGACGCGGCAAGCTGGACCGTCGTCGAGACCGTGACAGCGGGCGACGGCGCCCGCGACGAGATCACGCTCGACGAGTCCGTGCAGGCGCGCTACGTGCAGATCGCCATGCTCAAGCGAGCCGCCGCCACCTGGGAGTCGCCGATTCTGCATTGGTACGGTTATTCGATCTATTCCCTCGAAGTACACGGAACTCTCGCGACGCCGACGGTCGGATTCACGTCCGCGACCCGTACGGTGAACGCCGGTGAGGACGCCACCGTCACCCTGGCGATGGCCGGCACCTCCGACGCCGACCAGACCGTGAAGGTCACGAGCGGCGGCGGCACCGCCGTCCCCGGCAGCGACTACACCGCGGTAGACGCGATTGTCACGATCCCCGCCGGAGAATCGTCCGCCGTCGTCACCGTTCCCACCGTTTCGCGCGGCGGGCTCGCGCCGGTCTCGACGTTCACCCTCACGCTGAGCGACCCGTCGAGCGGCATCGCCCTCGGCGCCCGCACGACCACGACCGTCACCATCCGTCCGACCGGCGATCTGCCCAATGACGGAGCAACCGACGTCTTGGAGAACTTCGAGAACGGTGTGCCGAGTGACTACTCGACCTGGGCGAGCGCCGACCCGCTGAAGCCCGTGCTCACGACGGTCGAGATCGCGCGCCCGGGATCGGATGCCACTAACCACGCCCTCCGCGCCACCGTCGGTGGAACTCCCGACGCCACCTCGTGGTTCGGTTTCACGAACGACCACTCGGCCGAAAACTGGTCGGGCTCCGACGGCTTCAGCTTCTGGTTCCTCGGCACCGGCTCCGGCAAGACCCTCGCCTACGAGCTGAAGAACGGCAACCAGATGTTCGACCAGACAGTGGTCGACGACTCGGCCGGCTGGCGCGAGATCAGTGTGCTGTTCAGCACGCTTCGCCTCAAGGGCAACCCGACGAGTCCCGTTCGCTTCGACCCGGCAGCCTCGACCGGCTTCGCTGTTACCCTCACCGGACTCGGCGCGGGGGAGTGGACCTTCGACGACTTCGCGCTGTTCGACCGCGCGTTCACCCTGCAGGACTTCCAGGGCGATGTGCCGATCAACACCACCGGAACGGTCGGCTTCTTCACCTGGGGCTCAGAACCCAACCTCGTCTCGCTCGGAGTAACCGAGCAGGAGCGCGGCGACGTCGAGGGCAACAAGGTGCTCTCCGGCGACTACCTGATCCCGGGCAGCGGCTACGGCGGCTTTAGCTACAATCTCGAGGCCTCACAGGACTGGAGTTCGTTCCGTGGCATCCGCTTCTGGTGGTACGCCTCGCAGGCCAGCAACCCGGCTTCACCCACCGCTGGTGACGACATCAAGGTCGAGATCAAAGACGGCGGACCCGACGGCGAGCACTCCGAGCTCTGGCAGGCCACGTTCAAAGACAACTGGGGCAGCTCGACCAGCCGCTGGAAGCTCGTCGAACTTCCGTTCTCGAGTTTCACGCTCGGCGGCTACCAGCCCGGAAACGCCGAGACCAAGAACGGCACGCTCGACCTGACCAGCGCGTGGGGCTTCGCACCCACATTCACGCCGGGCAAGGCCACGAGCACCGGATGGGCCATCGATGACGTGCAGCTCTACGGCACGCCAGCGGCAGCCGCGACCGTCTCGGTTGCCCCAGTGCAGCCCGTCACCATTGTCGATCAGGGCGAGACCGCCACGGTCGCGTTGCGCGTCACGACCCCCAGCGGGGATCCCCTCGAGGCGGATGCCGTGGTCACCTACTCCGCCGGCGACGGCACCGCGGTAGCCGGCACCAACTTCACCTCCTTCGACGGAACCGTCACGTTCGAGGCCGGCACGGCATCCGGAACCGTCGCGACCCTCGACGTCGAAACGCTCGTCGTCGACGGCGGCGACGAGGCACGGGTCATCCCGATCGAACTCGCTGGCACGGGCATCGCTCTGCCGGAGACCGCGACGAAAGTGGTCATCAACGCCCACGACCTCGACTATCTCGACTCGGCTCTTCCGGTCGACGAGCGGGTCGCCGACCTGCTCGAGCGGATGACTCTCAGCCAAAAAATCGGCCAGATGACGCAGGCCGAACGACTCGGCCTCGCGAGCGCCGACCAGATCGCCGAACTCGCGCTCGGCTCGATCCTGTCGGGCGGCGGATCGGTGCCGTCGGTGAACACGCCGGAAGCGTGGGCCGACATGATCGACGGCTACCAGCGCCAGGCGCTCTCGACCCCGCTGCAGATTCCGCTCGTCTACGGAGCCGATGCGGTCCACGGCCACAGCAACGTTCTCGGCGCGACGATCTTCCCGCACAACATCGGTCTCGGGGCGACCCGCAATCCCGCCCTCGTGCAGCAGACCGCCGAAATCACCGCGATCGAAACCAAGGCCACGGGAGTCAACTGGGCCTTCGCGCCGTGCCTGTGCGTGACCCGCGACGAACGGTGGGGTCGCAGCTATGAGTCGTTCGGCGAAGACCCGGCACTCGTGAAGACGTTCGCCGAGGCGAACACGGTCGGTCTGCAGGGCAGCGACCCGACCGACAAGTCCGGACCGTTCAAGGTGCTCGCGACCGCGAAGCACTGGGCCGGTGACGGCGGAACCGCGTACGACCCGACCAAGGTCGGCACGGGGTATCCGATCGACCAAGGGCTGACCACGGCGCCGTCGCTCGAGGCGTTCTCCGAGCTGCACATCGACCCGTACCTTCCCTCCATCGAGGCGGGCGTCGGCACGATCATGCCGTCGTACTCCGGCGTCGACCTCGGTGACGGTGACGTGCGCATGCACGAGAACACGCTGCTGAACACGACCGTTCTGAAGGGCGATCTCGGCTTCGAGGGGTTCCTCATCAGCGACTGGGAGGGCATCGACAAGCTTCCCGGTGGCACCTATGCGAACAAGGTCGTGCGCTCGGTGAACTCCGGACTCGACATGGCGATGGCCCCGTACAACTTCGCGGCGTTCATCACGAGTGTCGAAAACGCGGTCGCGAGCGAGGAGATTTCGCAGGCTCGCGTCGACGACGCCGTCGCGCGCATCCTCACCCAGAAGTTCGAACTCGGCCTCTTCGAGAACGCGATCACCGACCGCAGCCAGGCCGCGTCGTTCGGGTCGGACGAACACCGCGCGGTCGCCCGCGACGCCGTTGCGCAGAGCCAGGTTCTGTTGAAGAACGATGGCGTGCTCCCGCTCGACAAGGGCGCCTCGATCTACCTCGCCGGCTCCAACGCCGACGACCTCGGCAACCAGGCCGGTGGCTGGACGATCAGCTGGCAGGGCTCGTCGGGCGACATCACGACCGGAACGACCATTCGCGAGGGAATCGCGCAGGTTGCTCCGGATGCCGCCGTCACGTTCAGCCCAACGGCGACCGCTCCGCTCGACGGACACGACGTCGGTGTCGTTGTCGTCGGCGAGACCCCCTACGCCGAGGGCCAGGGTGACGTCGGCAACAACGGCAAGAGCCTCAACCTCAGTGTCGCCGACCGGGCAACCATCGACACCGTCTGCGCCGCCATGGACTGCGTCGTGCTGGTCGTCGCCGGCCGCACGCAGCTCGTGACCGACCGCGTCGACGCGATCGACGGGCTCGTGGCATCCTTCCTCCCGGGCAGCGAGGGTGCCGGCGTAGCCGACACGCTGTTCGGCGATGTGCCGTTCACCGGTCGCCTACCGCTGACCTGGCCCGCGACCTCCGACCAGATTCCGATCAACGTCGGCGATGACGACTACGAGCCGCTCTTCGCCTACGGCTGGGGACAGCGCACGGACGACCCGCGCGATCGCCTCGAGCCCGTGCGGGATTCGCTCGAACCGAGCCCGGCCCTCGATGCGGTCACCGCTCTGCTCGACGCAAACGTCTGGGACTCAGAAGGACGCATCGGTGACATCGACGAGGCTCTCGCCCTGATTGCGGATGCCGCGGCGCTTCTCGAGGGAACCAATGCCGACCTCGTGGTGTCGCTCGCTCGCGACCTCGCACAGGCCGCGGTCGTCGCGGGAACCGCGGTGCCCGGCTCCTCGGCTCTCACGGCCGATGCGGAGCACGCGCTGCAGTCCGGCGACCCGGCGGAGGCCGTCGCGCTGCTCGCCAGCGTGATCGACCTCGACGCGCTTCCGGAACCGCAGTCAATCTCGTTCGCGGGACTCACCAATAAGACCTTCGGAAATGAGCCGTTCCGGCTCACCGCGACCGCGACCTCCGGGCTACCGGTGACGTTCACGGCCAATGGAGCCTGCACGGTCAAGGGCGCTGTGGTGAAGCTCACGAGCGCGGGAACCTGCTCCATCACGGCCTCGCAGGCTGGCAACGACGAGTTCGAAGCGGCCACGAGCGTCACGCGCACCTTCACGATCAAGACAAAGGTGCTCGACACCTTCAACCGCAAGACCGGATCGCTCGGCAAAGCGTGGTCGGGTAGCGCGAGCAGCGGCTACTTCCGGGTCTACAGCAATGCGCTCGACGTGCGTCGCGGTGGCGAGATCGCCTATGGCTCGACCTTCGGTGCAACGCAGCAGGCCGAGGTCACGCTGGTGCGCATCGACGGCAACAGCCGCGATACCGGTCTGCTGCTCAAGGTGCAGTCGGGTTCGGTGCCGAAGGCAGCGGGCATCTCGGTCACCTATGACGCCGTGAAGAAGGGCGTGCGGGTGTCGACGAACCGCGGCGGATCGAGCAAGTGGGTGAGCTACCCGGGAGCGCTCGGCAAGTTCCACGCTGGTGACGTGCTGGCCGCGCGGGCGACGTCCGATGGCACGGTGCAGGTGTTCCGCAACGGCGACCTCGTCAAGACGGTCACTCTGAGCTCGGCCGACCGCGCATACTTCGCCAACCGAGGCGGACGCATCGGGGTTCGCGCCGAGAAGGCGCCCAACGCAATCCTCGACAACTTCCGTGGTGGTACCTACGCGGCACCCACCGCCGGTTGAATTCGCCAAGGCTCAACTAAAGGGGCGACCTGCGCATAAGGGGTTGATTTACGCACACTCCCGGGAGTGAAATGTTCTCACCCCCGACAGATTCCACATCCCCTTCCCCCTCTAGGAGT
>Ga0247817_10000857_pt1 | contig 16146 bp, 18 predicted proteins | sample UWRJL212509R1_FD_178010 | JGI IMG/M metagenome (GOLD analysis project Ga0247817, IMG submission 178010) | Plant litter microbial communities from Arlington Agricultural Research Station in Wisconsin, United States - UWRJ-L212-509R-1 | ecosystem: Environmental > Terrestrial > Plant litter >... | reverse complement strand
GCGATGTTCCAGTGTGCGGCAGAGTCGAGTTGAGCGGCATCCCTGGCGAGCCAACAGTTCTCCGCGGTGAGGTCGTCATTGTCGACGCTGATGAATCCGCTCCCGGGCCGGATGGTGCTCGAAGAATCAGTCATTGGTCCCGGCGCTTCAAGGAGGAAAAGTACCCTTGCATTCACACCCGCGTCGGCGGGATCAAAATGCGGAACGATCACGGGCAGACCCGTGCGGTTCGTACGTTCGCGTCGCTCACGGAGATCCTCGGCGAAAGCGACGAGAGGACGGGTCGCCTCCGCGTTCTTCAGCAACTCAGTCCGCAGTTCAACTTGTTCGGGGTGGTGTTTCGGGCTGAGCTGGCGCGGCGAGGACATAAACACATCTATGACGCTATCCGTTGCGGCGACCGCGCGATCCATTTGGCCGACCCGACGCCGTCAAAAATCATTGCGACGGCCAGTTCGACTATTACTCGATAATCTTTTCAGGCACACCGCCGACGGCCAGGCGACCACAGTGCAGCAACGAATGGAGAGTTCATTGTCAGACGAACCGATCTTGTTGTTTCTGCACGGTGTTGGCAGTGGAGACCTGAACGACGTCGGTTTGGCGCGGCTCGGCGAAACCCTCGTCGACCTCGGTTACCCCAGCCTGGCCGAAGTGCGAGTGATTGCCCCTAAATATGCGCACGCACTCAGAGGCACAGATGACAACGACCCTTTGCCTGGGATAACTATCAAGGATCCGCCCCGCGACAGCGTCAAGAAGAATCGTCGAGAGTTCGAACGTCGCACGGGAGCGATCGAATTCAGGCTGGGTCTTCATGACCAGGGCGTTGGCTGGGCCGGAGCTGATGTCGTCGTCAACGCGTCTGTCGCAGTTCCTTATTTTGCCCAAGCACGCAATTACCTAAAGAACACGCAGATTCGTGCTCAGGTGCTCAATCGCATCCTCAAGACACTGCCTGGCTCCGGCAGGATCGTTATCGTCGGCCACAGCCTCGGCTCAGTGATTGCCGCGGACCTGATCCGTCGACTGCCGATCGGACTAGAGGTAGTCGGAATGGTGACTATTGGAAGCCCACTAGCGAATGGAAGTTTCGCAGTCGACAAACTGCAGGACGCGCTGAAGGATCCCCCGGCGAACGTCGCGTGGTGGGTGAACTTCTGGAACCAGCTCGACCCTGTCGCGGCCCATCGCGGGGTTTCGTCAGTGTTTCCCTGGATCATTGATTTTCGAATTCAGACGAAGCTCAGTCTTCATGTTCACGATGCGGCGGAATACCTCGCAAGCAATGCTGTGGCGGCGGCGATTGGATACGCGATATTTGGGTCGCGCTCGAAAGAGATAGCGACGATCGACGGCGATCGCGATATCTCGCTCGACGAGGTTGAGATCTCAACGCTTCTTGCCCTCCGGTACGGGCACTTGATCAAGAGGACTCTCAAGGGCGACGACGAAGACCGTTTTTCCGGCGCGCTCCGCCATGTTCAGGCGACAGCGGTACAGGCAGTTATGCAAAGGAATTCGAACGAGGGCAGAGCTGTCCCCGTTGAATTTGCCCGCCTTGCCTTCGATCTGTCGGACTCACACGTCATGCCGCCCATACCTTCTCCAAGCCGATACATGGCCGAAGAAGAGGCCGTGGGCTTCTTGACTACGCTCGCGACTTACAACGTCATTCGCCCGTTTGAGATATCGGTTCCGCGAGAAAAATTACTGCACGCAATGAAGGAACTCACCGCTGAAATGGGGCTGGGTAGCCAGTTCGGAGCGGACGTCTTCGACGCCGTCAAAGAGGCGCAGGTCGCGCTGAGTAGCAGCAGCAGCGTCAACTGGCTCAAATGGGGAGCAATTGGCGTTGGCGCAGCTGCGCTAATTGTGGCAACGGGCGGTCTCGCGCTTGCTGCTGCTCCGGGTGTTGCCGGAGCAGCCCTGATTACGAGCGCTCTGGCGAGCTTCGGACCTGGTGGGATGATCGGCGGCCTACTGACCGCCGGCACTCTTGTTACGGCGGGCGGTGGCGGAATCGCATTCGGCCTTGCCAGCTCGGCCACCTCGGCCGAAATCCTTGGAGCGGTCGTTGAGCAACGCCTCATCGCGACGATTCTGCGACAGAAGCAGAACCTCGAACCCGACGCCGACTTTTGGAAGTTTCTCACGACGATGGAGATCGAGGTGCGACGGGAGCACGAGCGCCAGGACGAGTTTTCGGATCCCGCGTCTCCGTCGCTCAAAGAACTGAAGAAGAAGATTGAAACCACTGAGCGGGCACTGAAGTATCTTTCGGAAAATGGGCTGGAGCCCGGCACAGTTGACGACACCGTCGCCGAGATTGCTTAGTGACCCACGCACCAGCTAGCTTCGCCGGTACGTGCTCACGACGACGCCCGCGGGGTGCTGATACGACTCGACGAGCGCGAGAGTGGTCAGCGGAAAACCGTCGCCGAACAGCTTTTTTCCGGCGCCGAGAATAATCGGGTAGGTCACGAGGCGATATTCGTCGATGAGGTCGTGCTCGGCCAGAGTGCGGATGAGTTCGGTGCTGCCCCATACCCGAATCTCTCCGCCGGGTTCGTCGCGTAGCCGTGAAACGGCGGCCGCGACATCCAAAATCTGATGGCTGTTTTTCCACGCAAAGTCGGTTGTTGTGCGCGACGCGACGTACTTCGGCACGCGGTTGTAGCGCCTCGTGAGTTCGCCCGTCAGGCCGGGGGCGCCTTCGTCCCAGACGGCCCACGCGCGCGACCAGATGTCGTAAGTTTTGCGGCCGAGCAGCAGAGCTTCAGTTTTGGCTTCCCACTCGAGCACGAGATCGCCGATGTCGTAGCCCTGTTGCCAGCCACCATGCTCGAAGCCGCCCTCGCGGTCTTCGTCGGCGGCGCCTGGCCCCTGCGAAACGCCATCCAGCGTGACAAATGCCTGCACAACGATCTCGCTCATGCGCGCTACCTCCTCGACGATCATCGCCCCGGAGGTCGCGAGATGGAAGACCTAGCGGGGCAGATCATCCTTGTCGATGTCGTCGACAAGTTCAGCCATGGACGCGAAGAAATCGCGAACGATCTCGGCCTCCTTGGCGCTGAGGCCTCGCGCTGCAGTGATCATGCGCTTGTGCATCGCGCCTAGAGTCTGGCGAACTTCTTCGTCGGCACCGGGCGTCGCAGTCACCATGTTGCTGCGGCGGTTCGCCGGATCGCGCACGCGCTGCACGTGGCCGCTTTTTGTGAGGCGGTCGAGTAGAGCGGTGATCGAGGCTGAGGTGATGCCGAGGTGATCCCCGAGCTCGCGCCCCGAAACCAAGCGGCCTTCGCGCTGTGACTTGAGCAAGAATCGGAGAGCCTGGAGGTCCATGGCGGCCATGCCCATCGAGTCACCGGTGCGGCGACGCATGGCTTCTTCGGCAGCGCGATACTCGAGAAGCGCGAGAACTAGTGCGGGGCCGGTCATACGTACGGGGTCAGAGCTGGTCGTGCGGCGAATGTCACGGTTGAGCAGCACTGCTTCCGGTCGCTACGTGGGTGTCGATCTCGTCGACTGCGGAGCGCATCTTGTGGAGGAAGTCGATGACCACCTGTGCGTGCTCCGGGCTCAGGGTCGTTGCGATCTCAAACATGCGCTCGGGAACCTCGCCGAGTGCCGCCTCGATCTCCTCATCGGTCGTCGCTGTGGGTACGAGGATCAGGGCACGACGGTCGAAGGGGCTGTTTTCGCGGCGCATCTGGCCAGCCCGCTCGAGGCGGTCGAGCAAAACTGTCGTCGACGCGCTCGAAATTCCGAGGTAGTGAGCGAGCTCTTTTGGCCCGATAGACCGACCGTCACGCTGAGCCATGATCACGTAACGCAGAGCGAGGAGGTCGTTTTCACCCATTCCCATCGAGAGTTGCGTGCGCCGCTGCATCGCGGTTTCAGCGGCGCGATAGGTGCGCATTGCCTCCAAAACAGCGACGCTGCGCTGTTTTTCGGCGTCGTCGGTGTACCAGTAGTGCGTTTCCGCGTCCTGTTCCGAGTTGGCCATCCGACAACACTAGTTCAACTAACAAGTTGTTGTCATCGAATAGGGGAAGTTCACAAACTAATCAAATGAAGAAGTATTTGCCCTCGCTAATCATTTGTGTAAGGTATTACTAGATCGACTAACTAATAGTCCGGCGAACGAATAGGGACAGTGATGACAATGCTCGAAATGACAACGATTGAGCAGTCGGCCCCGCCCCAGATCGCGTGGTCGAGCCCCGACATTAACCTCTGGGTAGCGACCTCGGCCGGCGAGTTCGCCGGAATGATCGAGTTCTCGCAGGGCCACTTCGTCGTCAGCGATGCAACGGGCTCGCTTGTAACAACGAGCACCAATATCCCGGCCGCGCAACGAGCGCTCGTCGAGCACACGGCACCGCAGCCAGCCCGCGAGATCGCGACCGGCCTTGCGTACAAGCCGAGTTTCTTGTCACGCGCACCCCGCACGAACTACCGACGCAACGCCGCCTAATCACAACTGTCATCCGGCCGACCACTCGGCCGGTTCTTCCCACGCAACAAAAAGAAAGTGAAAAAATCATCATGGGCTTTTTCGGATTCCTTCTCCTCGGTCTCATCGCTGGCGCAATCGCGAAGCTGATCCTGCCGGGCAAGCAGGGTGGCGGCTGGCTCATCACGCTGGTTCTCGGTGTTGTTGGAGCGCTTCTCGGTGGATTCATCGGTGGAGCCGTCTTCGGCACGGGCATCGACAACTTCTTCGACCTCGGAACCTGGGCACTCGCCATCGGCGGCTCGCTCCTCGTTCTCGTGATCTACGGCGCAATCACCGGCCGTCGTAAGTAGTTCGACAACAACTGGAGGTACGGGCACCACCCAGCGGTGGTGCCCGTACCCATTTCAACGGGGAGGGTAAGACATGACTGACACAATCTCGACACCCACGGCGACGCTCGAGTCCGCGACATCCACCGACGGGCTTGTCTGGCTCTTGGCCGAAGAAGTGCAGCCGGCCGTATGGATCGGCCGATACCGCGGCGCAGCAATCGGCATCATCGAAAACTCCGATCCGGAGATCTTTACCGCGACGACGCAGCGCGGTCGCGGTCTCGGAAACTTCGCGACCCTCAACGAGGCGCAAGAGGCCTTCTACTCGCACTAGCGCGGGCACTGTACGTCTTTCGCGTGCGGATAACTAGCGCCAGTTCGTGAGCCAGTGCGCTTGCTGTCAGTGCCGCACAACTCTCGATTGCCGTCGGCAAGAAGCGCACTCTCAAGTAGAGGCGCCACATCGAGGTTGCGCCGGAGACGGAGCGCGGCAATGTACTTTCACGTGCAGGACTACATCAACGAGATAGCACTCGACGAGCCAGACCCCGCAGCTGCCAACGCGCTGCAAGAGGGGCTCGGCGGCCAGTTCGGCGAGATGCGCACAATGATGCAGTACCTCTTTCAGGCCATCAACTTTCGTGGGCCGGCGGCTAAGCCGTACCGCGACCTCATCCAGGGCGTCGGCACAGAAGAGATCAGCCACGTCGAACTCATCGGCACGACAATTTCACGGCTGTTGGATGGCGCGCCCGAATACTCGGGCAAACTCACCGACCCGCTCGACACACCGGGCGCCGGCGGCGCGACGCCACTCAAGATCGCCCTCTCGGAGGGCAACATTCACCACTATCTGGTCGGCGCCCAAGGCGCGCTCCCGGTCGACTCTGTCGGCAACCCGTGGAGCGGCAGCTATGTCTACAACTCGGGCAACCTCACGCTCGACCTGCTCTACAACCTCATGCTCGAGTCGACCGGCCGCCTGCAGAAGTGTCGCGTCTACGAGATGACCGACAACAAAACGGCTCGCTCGACCCTGGCCTACCTCATCGTGCGCGACCAGGCCCACGAGAACGCGTTCGCTCGCGCGCTCGAGACGCTCGGGGTCAACTGGAACGCCCTGCTGCCGATTCCAAAGACCAACGCCGAGAAGTTTCCCGAGGTAAAGAAGCTCGTCGACCTTGGTCTGCAGAGCAAGCAGTTCACGTTCGACCTGCGCGGGCAGTCGGAGGCCGGCAAGATCTTCCGCGGCCCGTCGCCGTCGAACGACGGCACAGATCTCGACGCGTCGGAGCAGGCGCCCGTCGGATTCCCGTCGACGATCAGCCCGGAGCGGCTCGAAGAGTTCTCCCCCGGTCTCGACACGGGACTGCTCGACTTGATCCAGGCAACGGCCGACCTCGAGCTCGACGAGATCGAGAGCTTCTACGGGCCGACGGGCGCGGCGCCCGCACCCGCCGCTCCCCCGAAGGCACCGGCCAAGGCAGCTCCCAAGAAAGCACAGTCGAAGAAATAGCTCTCGATTAGCTCGCGGGCATAACCAGCTGCACACCCGCGAGCTCTTCGAGCTGTCGCCAGACGCGCTCGGCAAGGTCACCGGTCGGCGCTGCCGTGCGCGGCGTCGGATCGATAGCGATCGGCGAGCCCTTGACCCCCGTGGCTGGCGCGTAATACTCGCCACCCTGCGCTGCGGGGTCGGTGACCGCACGTACAGCCGACCATGCCGCGGCATCCTTTCCCTGAGCCCACGGCGTGTACGGGTTGCGCTGGTACGGCGTCGTCGCGTCGCGGATGCCGACGCGTTGCGGGGTCTTCGCGTCGACGCCGACACCCGGCTTGACGACGAGGGAAGCAATCGGCGCCCCCGCAGCGCGCAGTCGACGCTCAAGTTCAAAGGCGAACACTTCGGTCGCAGTCTTTGCCTGCGTGTAGGCGACGATTCCAATGCGTGAAGTGCGACGCAGATTATCTACCGAGGTCGGATACTGAGCGACGTAGCCCGTCGACGTATGCACGACGCGGCTGATCGAGTTGTGCGCGGTCGCGGTCGCGGCGAGCGTCGGAAGAATTCCGGCGAGCAAGCGAATGTTCGCGACCACATGAGTGCCGAGCATTATCGGCAGTCCGTCTTCGGTCGTCGCCCGGCCACTCATCGACATCACCCCACCGTTGAGCACAATCGCGTCGAGCCGTGGCAGGGCCGCGAGCTCGGCGGCCGCGACATCCACCGATGCGAGCGAGCCGAGTTCGAGAACGATCAAGCGTACCGACGCGTTCGGCACCTGACCGCGGATCGCGTTCTCGGCAGCGCGCAGCTTGGCGGCGCTGCGAGACGCGAGCACAACATCGGCGCCGGCCGCCGCCAACTGCTCGGCCGCGAAATATCCGATGCCGGCGGTCGCTCCGGTGACGACGATCGTTCGCCCGGTCTGGTCGGGAAGGTGGGCGGGGTTCCAGGTCATGCGGTCCTCGATCTCTAAGTGGATTTTCTTATCCGCCTAGACCGTAGCATTAAACGGATTTATCCATCCGTCTGAGTTAGAATCGATGGATGTCAGCACTCCGGTCAGACGCGGCGAGAAGCCGCGAGCGCATCCTCGACACTGCGCGGTCACACGATGTGCACAACCTTCGCCTCAACGACGTAGCGCGAGACGCGGGAGTCGGGGTCGGCACCGTGTACCGCCACTTTCCGAACACCCAATCACTGCTCGAGGCCCTCGCTCTCGACACGATCGGTCGCCTGCTCGAGGTCTCGCGCGATGCGGGCACCGAACCCGACCCGGCTCGAGCGTTCTCGCACTACCTGCGCTCGGCGCTCACCCTGCTTCTCGAGTTCGATGGCCTGCAGGCGGTGATGCTCTCGCCCGACGACGAGAGCGATGAGATGCGCGCCGCCAAGCGCGAGATCTTCGAGACCTTCGAAGGCGTTCTCGAGCGCGCGAAGACCGTGGGTGCAGCGCGTAGCGACCTCACTCTCGACCAGGTTTCACACCTCGCGTGTGGCATCGAGTATGCGGTGCGACTCGGGTCGCCCGACGACCGCGACCGTTTTCTCGACGTGCTGCTGGCGGGCTTGCGCGGTTAGTTGCCGCTTCGGCAAACCCGCTTGGCGATTCGACCCGCGAGCTCAGATCATCGAAGCATGACCGATACCTTTGACCGCGCCTACTGGGAACACCGCTACGCCGCACCCGGCCTCACCTGGAGCGGCGCACCCAACGCCGTGCTGCTCACCGAGGCCGCAGACCTGACACCGGGCCGCGCTCTCGATATCGGCAGCGGCGAGGGTGGTGACGCACTCTGGCTTGCGAAGAATGGATGGCGCGTCACGGGCGTCGACATAGCCGACAACGCACTCGCGAAGGCGCGCTCCAGCACTGAGGCCACTGACCCCGCAGCCGCCGCGCTCATCACGTGGGAGCAGCACGACCTCACCGCCTGGACACCGGAACCGCGAAGTTTTGACCTCGTCACGTCGCACTTTATGCACCTGCCCGGGCCGGCGCGCGAGACCCTGTTCCGCGCTCTGGCTGCGGCGATCGCGCCGGGCGGCACGCTGCTCGTCGTCGGCCATGATGTCTCTGCACATCACGCGCACCACGACGACCTTATGTTCGGTGTCGACGACGTGCTCGCTGCGATCGACGGCGAGGGCCTCACTGTCGAGGTCGCCGAATCGCGTGAACGAGTGGATGTCGCGATGCGCGACATCGTCGTGCGCGCGACCCGCGCCGCCTAGCCGATCGGCTTCTTCGTCGCGGGCTTCCCTAGCGACAAGTTGTGCACAACTGGTTTGTGTGCAACCGTTGAAGGGTGACCACGAACCCGCTAGACACAATGCTGTGCTTCTCGCTGTACGCCGCCTCACGCGCGACCTCCCAGGCCTATCGCGCTGTACTCTCCGAGCACGACCTCACCTATCCCCAGTTTTTGGTGCTCGTCGCACTCGACGTCGAAGGTGACTCGTCGGTTGTCGAGCTGGGTCAGCTGATGTTTCTCGATTCCGGAACCCTCTCGCCGCTGCTCAAACGCCTCGAGCGCCGCGGCTTTGTCACGCGCACCCGTCAGCCAGATAACGAGCGCGTGCTGATCGTCGCGCTCACGCCCGCCGGCGCCGAGCTGCGAAAAGTTATCACCGACGCTGTGCTGCCCCTCAACCCCGCGTACGGCGTCGACGCCGACGGGCTCGCGGCGCTGCTCCCCCAACTGCATGCCATCCGCACCGGAATGACCGACTTGACCGACTCCATACGCACCACCAACACAAAGGAACTATCACTATGAGCGATGTCATCTACTCGACCGAAGCCCTCGCAACGGGAGCCGGCCGCGATGGCCACGTCACGACCTCCGACGGAGCGCTCGACCTCAACATGTCGATCCCGAAGGAGATGGGCGGCGCTGGCGACGGCTTCAACCCCGAGCAGCTCTTCGCCGCGGGTTATGCAACGTGCTTCCACTCAGCGCTTCAGGCTGCGGCTCGCGGCATGAAGATTAAGATCACCGACTCCTCGGTCGGCGCGCGCGTCGACGTCGTGCGCAACCCCGAGACCGGCATGGACCTCGCCGTCACCCTCGAGGTCGTGCTGCCCAACCTGCCGCACGACCAGGCACAGGAACTCGCCGACGCCGCCCACAAGCTGTGCCCCTACTCGCGCGCAACGAGCGGCAACATCTCGGTGACCGTGCTGGTTACCGACGACTAATTAGACGCCGGTTGGATGTCGCGGCCGCCGTTTCGGCTCGCTGCCCCCGTTCGCGCGGTGGCCCCGAGACCGAGCGGCGGCCGCGACCGTCTTAACTCGCGGCGTCCCACCACTGAAGAACTCGCGTCGCGTAGAACGTGACCCACTTCGACGGCTCGCCGGGCGGAACATCCTGGTCGACCCAGTCGGCTCCGGGGTAGACGTGTTCTTGCAGCCAAGTGCCGTCGGGCTGCTGCCGCGAGCGGATGAGCTCGATGGCCTCGGCCAGCCGCGGGTCGGGCGGGGTGCCGTCTACCAGTGACGCCGAGCGAAAGTAGTTCGCCGTGTTGAGCACCGTGTGCGGCCAGCGGAACGGGTACGCGAGTCGCGTCGCCCACGGGCCGACGACCTCACCGGTCGAGAGCCGGTAGAGAAGTTTGCGTTCGAGCAGGTACTCCTCGCCGCGCTGGCGTGAGGCGCGGGTCGAGACGCCCGTCGCACGCTCGTAGTACAGCAGCCCCTTGAGCGAGTTCACTGTGGAGTGAAACGACGACCGGGTAGAGCCCTCGACCCACTCGCAGTTCCAGCCGCCGTCGGCGAGCTGATGTTCGGGAAACCATGCGGCGAGCGCGCTCATGTCGCGACCGAGCCACACCCCGTTGGCGAGGGTGAAGGCGTTGATGCAGCAGTCGACCTCGCCCTGCCAGTAGGGAAGGTCGTCGTATTCCCACGTGCTGTTGGCTTCGAGCTTGTCGGCGGTGCCGGCGAGCGCGGCCGGGTCGAGACCCAGGTCGCGCAGGGTGTTGAGCGTCCACGTTGTGGCCGTGTACGGCTGACCCGGCTGCTCGGGCTCGTCGAAGAATCCGGCGGGAAAGTATGCGCCGCCGGCCCACTGGCCATCCTCGTCTTGCAACGCGAGAAGCTGTGCGCCGACGCCCTCGGTCGCAACGCGGGCTCGCGTCGCCTGCCAGACCGCGGGCGGGGCGCCCACGAGATCTCGCTCGACCCGCCAGCGAAGGGGCGGGTCGGAATCGAGGAGCCAGTCAATTGTGGAGGGCGCGACATCCATGCGCTTTAAGTTACTCCGCACCTACGTCAGGCGGGCGATTCGCCAGCACAGTAATCAGGCTCACCGCCGAAACGATTGCCCAAACCCCTTCAAGAAGCAGAAAGCCCCACTGCTGACCGAAGAACGCGTCGACGGCGAGCACGGCCGAGCCGACGGTGTTCAGCACGAGGTAGCGCTTCGACTTGACGTCGAGCACACCCCACTGGGCGAGGGCGAATCCTGCGAGCACAAGGAGTGACCCGCCGACCTGGATTGCTACTCCCATGGGTGAAGTCTTCGCGGCGAGAAGGGGTGACGGTTCACCTCACCGGGGTGAGGCTTCGGGCGAAGGTCGCCACGCACACTGTGACCACCAACGACGGGAGCGACAATGCCCAATGGCAAGCCCAACATTCTGGTCATCTGGGGCGATGACATCGGCATCACCAACCTGAGCTGTTACAGCGACGGGCTTATGGGGTATCGCACCCCGAATATCGACCGCATTGCCGCTGAAGGCATGCGGTTCACCGACTCCTACGGCGAGCAGAGCTGCACGGCCGGGCGTTCGTCGTTCATCACCGGGCAAAGCGTTTTTCGCACCGGGCTGAGCAAGGTCGGGATGCCGGGAGCCGACGTCGGGCTTCAGGCCGAAGACCCCACAATCGCCGAGGTGCTCAAGCCCCACGGCTACGCAACGGGCCAGTTCGGCAAAAACCACCTCGGCGACCACAACAAGTTTCTTCCGACGGCCCACGGCTTCGACGAGTTCTATGGAAACCTCTATCACCTCAACGCCGAAGAAGAACCGGAGTCGCCGAACTGGCCCTCAGAAGAAGACTTTCCGATTTTCAACCAGAAGGCTCGGCCGCGCGGAGTCATTCACTCCTGGGCGAGCGACGATGACGACGCGACCGAGGATGGCCGCTACGGTCGGCGAGGCAAGCAGCGCATCGAAGACACTGGCCCGCTGACAAAGAAGCGCATGGAGACGATCGACGAGGAGTTCGCCGAGGCCGCCCAAGACTTCATCGGTCGCGCGGCCGAATCAGAAACTCCGTTCTTTGTGTGGATGAACACAACCCACATGCACTTTCGTACCCACCCCAAGCCCGAGAGCATCGGGCAGTCGGGGCGCTGGCAGTCGGAGTATCACGACACGATGATCGACCACGACAAGGTTGTCGGCTCACTGCTCGACCAGCTTGACGAGCTCGGCATCGCCGACGACACGATCGTCATCTACTCGACCGACAACGGGCCGCACATGAACACCTGGCCCGACGGTGGAATGACCCCGTTCCGCAGCGAGAAGAACACCAACTGGGAGGGCGCGTTCCGCATTCCGGAGATGATTCGCTGGCCCGGCCACATCGAGCCGGGGTCGATCTCGAACGAGATCGTTCAGCACCACGACTGGCTGCCGACATTTCTCGCCGCCGCGGGCGACTTCGAAACCGTCGACGAGCTCAAAAAGGGCAAGGAGATCGGCGACACAACCTTCAAGGTGCACATCGATGGTTACAACCTTCTGCCCTACCTGACCGGCGAGGTCGACACGAGCCCGCGTAAGGGCCTCGTCTACTTCTCTGACGACGGCGACGTGCTCGCGCTGCGATTCGACAACTGGAAGGTCGTCTTTATGGAGCAGCGCGTTCAGGGCACGCTGCAGGTCTGGTTCGATCCGTTTGTTGTGCTTCGAGTGCCCAAGCTCTACAACCTGCGCACCGACCCGTTTGAACGCGCGGACATCACCTCGAACACCTACTTCGACTGGCTCTTCGAAAATGACTACCTGATTCTCGCTGCCACGAGTCTTGTCGCGCAGTTTCTCGCGACCTTCGAGGAGTTTCCGCCGAGGCAAAAGGCCGCGACGTTCAGCATCGACCAGGTCGTCGAAAAGCTGCAGTCGGTGCTAGCCGGGGGTGACTGACATAACAATTCACGCGGGGGTGGATGTCGCGGGCCTCACGCACATCACCGGCGGCGACTTCGTGATGGGGTCTGATCGCCACTATTCGGAAGAAGCCCCTGCCCACCCCGCGTGGGTCGGCGACTTCTGGCTCAGCCCGACGACAGTAACGAACCGCGAGTTCGCCCGGTTTGTGCGCGACACCGGGTACCGCACCGTCGCGGAACGACCGCTCGACCCCGCAGAGTTTCCGGGTGCACCGATTGAGAACCTTGTGCCAGGTTCGATGGTGTTTACGGGCACGCCCGGACCGGTCGACCTCCGGCACCTGAGCCAATGGTGGGCCTGGGTGCCGGGGGCGAACTGGCGTCGACCGTTTGGCCCGGGTTCATCGATTGGCGAGCGCGCCGACCACCCGGTCGTGCACGTCGCGTGCGAAGACGCTGAGGCCTACGCCGCCTGGGCCGGTCTGCGGCTGCCGACCGAAGCCGAGTGGGAATTTGCGGCACGTGGCGGACTCAACGGGGCCGCGTTCGCCTGGGGCGACGAGCCGGAGTCTCGCGATCGACGGGCGAACTACTGGCACGGCGACTTTCCGTGGCGGGCGGCACCGGGATACGGCTCGACCACTCCCGTTGGCGCGTTCGCGCCGAACGGGTTTGGCCTATTCGACATGGCGGGCAACGTCTGGGAATGGACTGCCGACTGGTACCAGGGTCATTCCGCCGACGCGTGCTGCGCACCCGAAAAGACCGCGGCCGCGAGTGTCGACCCGGCGCAGGCCTTCGGCATTCCGCGCCGGGTCGTCAAGGGTGGCTCGTTTCTGTGCGCCGACAGCTACTGCCAGCGGTACCGGCCCGCGGCGCGGCGGCCGCAGGCCGTCGACACGGGCATGAGCCACATCGGGTTTCGCTGCGCCAAATAGGCGGCGATGGATGTCGCGGCCGTCGTTGCGCCTCGATGCCGCCGTACGGGCGCAAGCATCGAGACGTAGCGACGGCAACGAGCGAGGCCGCTAGACCTTGAGCGCCTCTTCGAGCGCGTCGTCGCCGTCGATCACGTTGAGCACCCGCCACGGAGCGGGGCGATCGGTCGCGAGCAGGGCGAGTAGCGCTGCGGTGTTGCCGCGGCTCGTTGTGCCGGTAGCGCTCTCGTCGATCGTGACGAGGCGAGTCGTTGTGTCGTCGTTAAGGGCGCCCGGTCGAACGATCGTCCACTCGAGGTCGCTGGCGCGAAGCGCGTCATCCGCCGCCTTCTTCGCCTTCTGGTAGGCGATCATCGAGGGGTCATCGCCGCCCGACGCCGGGTCGTCTGCGCCGATGTATGACACGAGAATGAAGCGCTGCACGCGAAGTTCGGTTGCGGCATCCATGCTCTTGATAGCGCCCTGGTGATCGACTGACTCTTTGCGCTCGGGGCCGGAGCCGCCGCCCGCACCCGCTGTGAAGATGATGGCGTCGACGGCCGAGATTCCGGCGGCGAGTTCAGCCGAGGTCGCTGTCTCAATGTCGACGATGATCGGTGTTCCGCCTGCGGCGGTGATCTCGTCGGCGTGCTCTGGGTTGCGGATAATCGAGCGAACGGTGTGCCCGGCGTCAGCGAGCTCCCGTGTCGCGAGGAGGCCGATTTTGCCGTGTCCACCGATGATGGCGATCGTGCTCATAGCGTGTCCTTTCGACGCGAACGTATGGATTCGCGACTCTAGCCGACGGGGCTGAGCCGAGTCTGTTCACCTCTCGTTTGATCGAGGGGAGCATGATGGGTCGATGCGTGCCATGACCTCGGGAATTCTCAGTGCACGCGACAAGGCGACAGAGCCACGCACCCTTCTCGCCATTTTGCGCGAGACGACGGCCCGTCACCCCGAGGCCTCGGCCCTCGACGACGGCTCCGGAGCCCTGAGCTACCGCGAGCTGATGGCCCGCGTGATCCGCACCGCCGCGCGACTCAACACGGCCGGCGTGCGCCGCGGTGACCGCGTCGGCGTGCGTATGCCCTCGGGTTCGCGCGACCTCTACATCTCGATTCTGGGCATCATCGCGGCAGGAGCGGCCTACGTTCCCGTCGACGCCGACGACCCCGACGAGCGGGCCGAACTCGTCTTCGGAGAGGCCGACGTGCGCGGCATCATCGGGGCCGACGGCAGCTTCTCGCTGACCGCGCCCGACCTGAGCATTGTGTTCAACGACGGACTCTTCGCGGGGGCTCCCCCGCACCCGAGCACGTCATCGCTGCCGATCGTGCAGTCGCCGGGCGTCACCGACGACGCGTGGGTCATCTTCACTTCGGGGTCGACGGGTGTGCCGAAGGGCGTCGCCGTGAGCCACCGCTCTGCAGCAGCATTTGTGGACGCCGAGGCTCGCCTTTTTCTCGCGAGCGACCCGATCGGACCAAACGATCGAGTGCTCGCCGGCCTCTCTGTCGCGTTCGACGCCTCGTGCGAAGAGATGTGGCTGGCCTGGCGCAATGGCGCGTGCCTCGTTCCGGCGCCGCGTTCGCTCGTACGCAGTGGCATGGACCTCGGGCCGTGGCTGACAGCACGCGGCATCACTGTTGTGTCGACAGTCCCTACCCTCGCGTCGCTGTGGCCCGCCGAATCGCTCGAGAACGTGCGCCTGCTGATCTTCGGCGGCGAGGCGTGCCCGCCAGAGCTGGCCGAGCGACTCGCCGTTGACGGCCGCGAAGTCTGGAACACCTACGGCCCGACGGAGGCTACGGTTGTCGCCTGTGCGGCACTGCTCGACGGCGAGCCACCCGTGCGCATCGGGCTTCCGCTCGATGGCTGGGACCTCGCGGTTGTCAACGCGGAGGGCCTGCCGGTCGCCGAGGGCGAGGTTGGCGAGCTCATCATCGGCGGCGTCGGACTCGCGCGCTACCTCGACCCCGCCAAAGACGCCGAGAAGTATGCGCCGCACGAGCAGCTGGGGTGGGAGCGCGCCTATCGCAGCGGTGACCTCGTGCGCTTCGAGGCCGCGGGGCTCGTCTTTCAGGGCCGCGCCGACGACCAGGTCAAGGTCGGCGGACGTCGTATCGAGCTCGGCGAGATCGAGGCCGCACTGCAGGATCTGCCCGGTGTGAGCGGGGCCGCAGCCGCCGTGCGCGAAACCGAGGGCGGCAACCAGGTGCTCGTCGGCTACCTCGCCGTCGCCGATGCCGACGCGTTCGACCGCGCAGCAGCCATTGCCGAGTTGAGGGAGCAGTTGCCCGCCGCGCTCGTTCCGCTGCTCGCTCTCGTCGACGAGTTGCCCGTGCGCACCTCTGGCAAGATCGACCGCGCCGCGCTGCCGTGGCCGCTGCCCGGGCTTCTCGACAGCATCTCGGGCCTCGAGCCGCAGGTCGAACGGCTCGCGCAGCAGTGGCAGTCGGTGCTCGGTGTTCCCGTGACCGACGTCTCTGCCAACTTCTTCGACCTCGGTGGTGGGTCGCTCGCCGCAGCACAGCTAGTCGCGCGCATTCGCGAGTTCGATCCCGAGTTCACTGTCGCCGAGATCTACACCCACCCGCGACTTGGCGCGATGGCCGATGCGCTCGCTGCCCGGGCACCGGACGCCGCGAGTGACCCCAAGGAGTTTCACCGGGTCACGCCGACGCCGCGCCGCATGCAGTGGCTGCAGACGATCCTCGGAATTCCGCTCTACATCTTCAGCGGCGTGAGCTGGTTGATCTACCTTCTCGTCGCCGGGGCAATACTTGTGCCTCTC
>Ga0247817_10000856_pt1 | contig 16175 bp, 11 predicted proteins | sample UWRJL212509R1_FD_178010 | JGI IMG/M metagenome (GOLD analysis project Ga0247817, IMG submission 178010) | Plant litter microbial communities from Arlington Agricultural Research Station in Wisconsin, United States - UWRJ-L212-509R-1 | ecosystem: Environmental > Terrestrial > Plant litter >... | reverse complement strand
CGAATACGGAATGCTCGTAAGCAACGCCGACGAGGTGCTGGTGGTCGATCCGGCTAGCGGCGCGATCCGCAAGCGGTTCAGCCACCCGCGCAGCCAATCCTGGCAGAACCAGAACGGCGCGCCGCCGGATGAGGGCGCACGCAACCTCGTGGCCTACGCCTCGTTCTCAGAGGATGGTCGCCACATTTTGACAGCCACCAACCGTTACGGCGAAAGCGATGTGTGGCTGTGGGATGTCGCCACCGGCGCGGTGGAACAGCGCTTCGAACACGAGGATGCGCCGCTTAGCGAGGTGCTGCTGGGGGCCAAGTTGGTGCAAGGCGGCAGGCGGGTACTCAGTTGGACCGGGTATGGCACTTATCGTCTGTGGGATGCCGCGACTGGCGCGCAATTATCGATCATGCGCCAGCAATTGCCGATGCAGCAGGGCCATTTGCTGCGCGGCGATACCATCGGCGCGATTGTAGATAGTGCCGGGATGAGTAACTGGACCCTCGAAACCGGCGCGCAAATTTCGCGCTTCGATCACCTGCGTAATCTCGAAGGCGCGCTCATTTCTCCTGACGAAACGCGCGAATTGACATGGAGCAGGGATGGCACCGCGCGGTTGTGGAATATCGACAGCGGCACGGAAGCGCTGCGCATCTACCACAACGGACGGGTGAACGGAGCGGCGTTCATGGACGATCCGCAGCACATCGCATCGTGGAGCGATGATGGCACCGCGCGGATCACCAACTCCGCCGATCGTTCTATCAGCATGGCGTTCGATGTCGGCCAGTATCCGCCCGGTTCAGCGCTGGCGCTTCCGGTCACTCTGCGCCCCGCGCAGGCGGCGGAGGTCAGCTACTTGGCGCTGGCAACACCCGGTGGTCCTCCGCCGCCGGATAGTGAGGTCAGCATCTTCGGGTGGGGTAAAACCCAGCAGCCGGGCGGCTTCGATCCCTATGCCAGCCTGATGACGGTGGACCTGACCGTGCTGGCGAACGAAACCTGTGCGGATCTGCCGGGCATGGGCGGCAATTTCCGCGTGCATCCCGGCATATTCTGCGCGCGCGATGAAGTTCAGAAAACCTGCAAAGGCGACAGCGGCGGGCCGGTGGTTCAGGACGGAGTGCTGGTGGGCGTGGTCAGCTGGGGCAAGCGCGAATGCACCTACGACGGCGAACCGGGCGTATACACCCGCATCGCCGCCTATAGCGACTGGATCACCCAGCAGATTGACGCAGCCGCGGCCTCAACCGGGAACTAGTTTACGGGCCGGTGCCGCCGGTTGGCCGATCCCGCCCTTGGCCTTCATCTTCGCTGGTGGTGGCGCAGGCTGCAACCAATGAAAGGCTGGCAAGCGCGAGAAATGCGAGAGCAGATTTGCGCCTCGCCGGTTTGGACCACATTTTTTGCATAACCATCCCCTTTGTCGTGACGTCAGGAAAAACCGAGCCCCTGTAACAGGGCATTGAACCCGGCCCGCCCGCGTAGCGGTTCGAGCATCGGATCGATCAGCAGATATGTGAGGCCAGCATCGCCCAATTCGCGGGCCAAAGCCAGTTTTTCTAACGCTGCATCCGCCTCGCCCCATTGCGCCAGAACCTGCGCCTGCTGGTACGCCACTGCGTCGCCGTATTCCGCGACGAGCTCCGCCATCGCCGCCGTAGCCGCCGCCATATTGCCGAGCCGGTGCTGGATGATCGCCAGCCCGGCCAGCCGCATCGCCGCGTAAGGCTCCATCTGACATTCGCGTAACGCCGCCTGAAGGTCCGGCGACTGCAACAGTGAGCTGGCGATCCATGCATGTGACCCGCTGATATCCGGGTCCAACTCCAATGCACGGAGGTTCATCGCGATGGCTGCGGCGTAGTCGCCGGCGGCATAATGCACCAACCCGGCGCTTTTGAAGATCGCGGGGTTGAGCGGATCGAGCAGCATCGCCCGTTCGATGGCGGGCAAGGCGGTTTCAGGGTGGCCGGTCAGTGCTTCATATTCGGCATAGCGCGCTTGAATGGCCGCTGATCCGGCACCGCGTTCCAGTGAGCGTTCGTAAGCTGGCCGGGCTTCGGTGACTTTCAACTGAGCTTCGAACAGCGTTTGCGCCAGCACCGAATGGGCTTCCGCAAGGTCCGGCCCGAGCACCACCGCCTGCTGCGCCGCCGCCACCGCGTTGTCGTAATACCCGCTGGCCGCTTCTGCCCGTTCAGCCGTGTGCCCGAGCGCGAGAAACGCCGCCGCCTCGCCTGCGCGGGCACCGGCAAAGCCAGTGTCTAGCCGGGCCGCATTCTGGAAATGGCCCAACACCGCCAGATCGGTGGCGGTATCGCTGGATCGGACGAGCAGAGCCCACCCTTTGAGGTATTCGTCGAACGCCGCCGGAACGCTCGCTTGCCCCAGCATCAGCGCACCCTGCGCCAACCCGACCTGAGCCGACAATTCGGACGAAATCGACTGGGCGAGGTCTTCCTGCAAGGTGAGCAGGTTCCCCAGCGTTTCGTTGTACGTCTTGGACCAGCGGCCAATCCCGGTTTCGCCGTCAATCAGTTCGGAAGTCACGCGCACCGCATCGCCGACCACACGGATCGACCCTTCGACGATGAACACCACGCCCAGTTCGCGCGCTGCTGCAACCGCATCCATACCGCGCTCCATCACCACTTCGCTGGACGAGCGCGCTACCACGCGCAGCGCCAGATTGCGGGCCAGCATCGAGCGCAGTTCAGCCGCCAGACCGGACGAAAGGTAATCCTGCGCCTGATCCGGGCTGTCATTTGCAAACGGGAGCACGGCGATACTGTTGACGCCCGCGCTGTCATCGCCCGCCAAGAACAATGAATAAGCCAATCCGCCCGCAGCCAGCGCGCCCGCGCCGAGGCCGAGATATAAAAGGGTTTGGCGCCTGTTGGCGGTTACTGCCCGGGGTCGAGGAGCGGCGCGCGGCACCGCTTCCATCCCATGCATTGCCGCCGTTGCGCGGAGCAATTCGCGAGCCCCGCCAGCATCCGGGCGGCCGTTCCACCCGGCAAAGTCCAGTACCTGAAATTGCCGAAAACCCAGCGGCGGCAGGGTGCCGTCGAGCGAAAGCGGGATCAGCCGCCCCGTATCGCGCCCGCCCATCGCCTCATCGCGCACCCAGTGCGACGCGACGGAGGTGCTCGACCAGGCGACAATCACCGCCTGCGCGGTTTCCAGCGCATGTTCCGTGCTCTCGACATATTTGACACCCGCTTCCAGCTTGCCGTCCCACCACACTGCAAAGCCGCTGGCTTCCAGTAGTTCGATGATTGGCTGAGCTTTCGCAAAATCCACACGCGAGTAGCTGAAGAAGACCGTTGGGCGGCTGCCTTCTTCACACTCCGGTGGCCCATTCTGCGACACGATAGCGCTGCCTGTATTGCCCCTGTTGGCACAAGATAGTGCAATTGCGGCTGGCGCGTCAAAGTAATCCGCGCGCTTGTCATTGTTGTTGCCCTGCTGAATAAGGAACAGGCAATAGCGCACTGCCAAACAACGACGGGGGAAACTGCTTGTCCGCTCCAGACACGTCCCCCGCTGCGCCGCCGCCACCTCTGCCGCGCCTGAATCTGGCGATCACCGGGCACCGTGATAGCAATGCCAGCTTCGCTGCGAACCGCGCTGGAATCGAGCTAGTGCTTTCTGCGGTATTCGATCAGATCAGCCTCGCTGTGGCGCGGGATGCACATGCTCCAACGCGGCTTCACAGCTTGCTGGTGGACGGCGCGGATCAGATGGCGATGGCGCTGGGCAAGGCGCGCGGTTGGGAGATGGCCGCCCCGCTACCGTTCGGGCGCGACCTCAATATCGCTATCAACGCCCAGCCGCTCACCCGCGCAGATGCCGAGGCGTTGCTGGCCGGGCAGGATGCCGCCGATCCGGGCGCGCAGGCTCGCGCTGCTGCGATGCGCGTTTGGAGCGGCGAGGCGCTGCTGTTCGAACTTGCCGATCATGATCAGGCGATTGCCGCGCTGCTGTTGGCCAAATTGGCGATGCCAGACAATCTGCGCGCCGCGCAGGCCTACAACTTCGCCGCATCGCAGCGGGTTGGGCTGGCGGCGCGGGTGATGATCGAGCAATCCGATTTGTTGATCGCTATCTGGGATGGGGCGAGCACCAGTTTCACCGGCGGCACAGGCGCAACGCTCGCGCTGGCGCTGGAGAAGGGCACCCCGGTACTGTGGATCGATGCGCGCTCACCCGAGCGGTGGCGGTTGCTGTATTCCCCCGAAGCCTTGGCGGGTATCCGCGAAGATGAGCCGCCGGCGGATCGAGAAAGCGCGCTGGCACAGTTGGTGCGCAAGGCGATTGGCGGCGAGCAACCCGCCGAGAGCGGCTATGCCAGTGGAGTCGCCGCGCTTGATGCAAAGCATTGGCATCCGCGCAGCCAGCGGTGGTGGCACGGTTATCGCCGGATCGAGGCCCTGTTCGGCGCAGACGGTGTCAAAGCCAAGTTTCGCGACTTGCGCCAGAAATACGAAACGCCCGATGCCATCCTCTTCGGCAGTGCTGCGGCAACGCTGCACGCGGCAGAGGCATTGCCCGGTCAGGACGCCCCGTTCGTCAGCCGGATCAAGTCAGACATCGTCCGCCGGTTCGCCTGGGCGGACGGGATTTCCGCGCGCCTGTCCGACACTTATCGCGGCGGGATGATCCTCAATTTCCTGTTCTCGGCGTTCGCGATTGTTGGCGGGATCGCGTATCTGCCGTTCGCTACTTCGCATGATAAATGGCTGTTCGCGCTGTTCGAACTAGCGCTGCTGGTCGGGATCATGGTGATCACGCTGACCGGGCAGAAACGCCGTTGGCATGGCCGCTGGTTCGAGACGCGCCGGGTGGCGGAATATCTGCGCCATGCCCCGATCATGCTTGCTTTGGGAGTGGCCCGCCCGCCCGCACGCTGGCCCAAGGGCGCGCATACGACATGGCCGGAGTTTTACGCCCGCCATGCCATTCGCGGGGTCGGCCTGCCTCGGATCAGCGTAACATCGGACTATCTGCGCGCCGCAGTCGCTAATCTGCTCGCGCCGTATGTGATCGGCCAGCGTGACTATCACCGCGCCAAGGCCAAGCGATTGGCGCGCACTCACCACAACCTGGATAAGCTTTCGGAAGTGCTGTTCCTGTTGGCCATCGTTTCGGTGACGACTTATCTGGCGCTCAAGCTCGGCGTTTCGCTCAATCTGCTCAACGAGAGCCTGCCAGACGACCTATCGCCGTTCCTCACCTTCCTCGGCGTTATGCTGCCGACATTCGGGGCCGGTATCGCGGGCATCCGCTACTTCGGCGATTTCGAGCGGTTTTCGGCCATTTCCGAAGTCACCGCCGAACAATTGGACGCGGTTTCTCAGCGGATCGATCTGCTGATGGCCGCTCCTGAAGGCGCGATCGACTACGCGCGCGCCGCCGATCTCGCCCACGCGGTGGACGATATCGTGGTCGGTGAAATCGAGAGTTGGCAGGCCGTGTTTGCGGGCAAGCACATCACCGTTCCGGTGTAGTCACCCAAATACAGAGCGCCCTTTTGCTTCGCCGCCACTCCTGCTAGGCGCGCGCCCATGCTAAATATCTCGGGAATCACCGTGCGCCTTGGCGGGCGCTCCATACTTGACGGCGCGACTGCCAGCTTGCCGCCGGGCGGGCGGATCGGCCTGATCGGGCGTAACGGCGCGGGCAAGTCCACGCTGGTGCGGGTGATCGCCGGAATGCTGGAGGCGGATAACGGCGAAGTCAGCATGCCGCGCGGTGCCCGCATCGGCTATATCGCGCAGGAAGCACCGGGCGGCGATGCAAGCCCGTTCGAAACCGTGCTGGCCGCCGATACCGAACGCGCTGCGCTGATGGAAGAAAGCGAGACGAGCCATGATGGCCACCGTTTGGCAGATATTCACGAACGCCTGATCGCGATTGACGCCCATTCCGCGCCCGCTCGCGCTTCACGCATCCTCGTGGGCCTGGGTTTTGACGAAGAGGCGCAGCACCGCAGCCTCGAAAGTTTCTCGGGCGGTTGGCGGATGCGCGTGGCGCTGGCCGCGCTGCTGTTCTCACAGCCCGATCTGCTGCTGCTCGATGAACCGTCGAACCATCTCGATCTGGAAGCGGTGCTATGGCTGGAAGATTTCCTGCGCAGCTATTCCGCTACGATCCTGCTCGTCAGCCACGAGCGTGATTTCCTGAATAACGTGGTCGATCACATCCTGCACCTCAGCGGCGGCAAGCTGACGCTGTATCCCGGCGGCTATGATGCGTTCGAACGCCAGCGGGCCGAACGGCAGGCGCAGATTGCTTCTGCCCGCGCGAAACAGCAGGCGCAGCGCGAGCATTTGCAGGAATATATCGCCAAGAATTCCGCCCGCGCTTCCACTGCCAAACAGGCGCAATCGCGCTCCAAGGCGCTGGCCAAGATGCAGCCGATTGCCGAACTAATCGACGATCCTTCGTTGACGTTCGACTTCCCCAACCCCGACGAACTGCGCCCGCCGCTGATCACGCTGGACCTCGCATCGTGCGGCTACGGCGACAACGTGATCCTCGAAAAGCTCAACCTGCGGCTCGACCCGGACGACCGGATCGCGCTGCTCGGCCGCAACGGCAACGGCAAGACCACGCTGGCGCGGCTGCTGGCGGCGCAACTCACGCCGATGGACGGCACGATGCAGTCCAGCGGCAAAATGAAGGTCGGTTACTTCACCCAGTATCAGGTGGAAGAACTGGACCGCAACGATACCCCGCTGGAACATATGACCGGGCTTATGAAGGGCGCATCGCAATCGGCGGTGCGCGCGCAGTTGGGCCGATTCGGGTTCAGCGGGCCGAAGGCGGTCACGCAGGTCGGCAAGCTTTCCGGCGGCGAACGCGCACGTTTGGCGCTGGCGCTGATCACGCGTGAAGCGCCGCATATGCTCATCCTGGACGAACCGACGAACCATTTGGACGTGGACGCGCGCGAGGCGCTGATTCACGCGCTCAACGAATATGCGGGCGCCGTGGTGATCGTCAGCCATGATCGGCACATGCTGGAAATGACTGCCGACCGGCTGGTGCTGGTGGATAGCGGCACCGCCACGGAATTTGACGGATCGATCGAGGATTACATTTCTTTCGTGCTGTCCAAGGGGCCGGCCACATCGGGCAAGGGCGGGAACAGCGGCGGGCTGAACAAGAAGGAACAGCGCAAGGCTGCGGCAGAAGCACGCGAGAAGGGCAATGAACTGCGCAAGCGCGCCAAAACTGCCGAATCGCAGCTTGAGAACCTGACCAAGCAGCGCAGCGCGGTGGATCAGGCGATGTTCGATCCTAGCAAAGCCGAAGGCGCGCTGAAGGCGATGACCATGACCGAGCTTATGAAACACCGCGCGGAACTCGATACCGCGGTGGCTCAAGCAGAAGCGGCATGGATGGAATTGAGCGAGGCGCTGGAAGCGCTGGCGGCATGAGCCCAAGGCGATGAGCGTAGCGTTTCGGCGCGAAGGGGATGACGAACATCTCGAACCCAAGTTCGAGATTCCGATCCCGCTTGGGCCGAACCTTGTAACCCCGCGCGGGCTGGTGCTGATCGGCGAACGGGTGTCGGCGCTGGAAGCGGTGATCGCCGGGCTGGCCGGGGCGGATAAGGAAGACCCTGCGCTCAAGTCGGCCAAGCGGGAATTGCGTTACTGGCAGACCCGGCAAGTCACGGCCGAGGTGATGCAGGTGGCTTCGGGGGAGACGGTAGAAATCGGCGCAACGGTGACTTTCCGGCTCAACGGCAAGGAGACCACGTTGACTATCGTGGGCGATGACGAGGCTGATCCTGCTGCGGGGCTGGTGTCGTTCTCCGCCCCGCTGGCCCGCGCGCTGATGGGCGCGGGAGTTGGCGAGATGCTGGATTTTGCCGGGCGCGAGGATGCGATTGAGGTGCTGGGGATCGTAGCGCGCGGCTAAGGATCAAAGTGCCTAGCAACGACGATTTCTTTGTTTGTTTTCAAACAATTGTTGTCGTACTTTATTCGCCGCCCGACCGCTCCATCAATTCCATAAAATCGCGTGCCGCATCCCGGTCCGCCGCATCCTTGAACGCCACATCGAGGTCAGGCGCCGCGCCGAACATGTGCATCAGCGTCCACAACGCAAACCGCCGTCCGCGATCCTTCTCCAGACCGAAATCGACGCGCATATGCTCGATCCCCGCCTCCAGCACGGCGGGCGACATGGCCGCCATATCGTCGGTGGCGAAGTAGCGGCGCATCTGATCATCAAGGTCCATCGCCGGGGGATAGAACGAAACCGCTCCTGCGACTATGCGCCATTGCGATGAGCGAAACATATGATGCGATAATCCTCGGCGGCGGGGCTGCTGGCCTGATGTGCGCTGCCGAAGCGGGCAAGCGCGGGCGGCGCGTGGTGGTGCTGGAGTCGGCGGATCGGCCCGGCAACAAGATCCTGATTTCCGGGGGCGGGCGGTGCAATTTCACCAACCTGGATGTTGCACCTGATCGCTATATCTCCGCCAATCCGCATTTCGCGAAGTCCGCGCTTAGCCGCTTCACCGCGCAGGATTTTCTCGCGATGATCGAGGCGCGCGGAATTGCATGGCACGAGAAGACGCTCGGGCAATTGTTCTGCGATGGTTCGGCGCGCCAGATCCTCGAAATGCTGCTCGATGCGGTGGATGCTGGCAGCGGCACGGTGGTGTGCGGACAGGTCATTGCCGATGTGTCGCATGTGGACGGCACGTTCCGCGTTACATCAGAGAATCGGACATACACTGCCCCGGCATTGGTGATCGCAACCGGCGGTCCGTCGATTCCCAAACTGGGCGCGAGCGGGTTTGCCTATGATTTAGCGCGCAAATTCGGCCTGAAAGTGGTCGAGCCGCGCCCCGCGCTGGTCCCGCTGACGCTGCCGGGTGACGAAGCGCTGTTCCGCGAACTTTCCGGCGTTGCCGCGCCAGTTGTCGCGCACGCTGGCAAGGCTGCATTCCGCGAGGCGGCGCTGTTCACGCATCGCGGTTTGTCCGGTCCGGCGATCTTGCAGGTGTCGTCCTATTGGCGTCCGGGCGAGACTATCGCGATCGATTTCCTGCCAGATACGGATGCAGACTGGCTCACAGCCGCCAAACGCGCCAATCCCCGCGCTACTTTGCCCGCGCTTCTGAAAGCACGTTTGCCCGACCGGTTGGCGTCTGCCTTGAGCGAAAGACTGGCTCTCACCGGCAACCTCGCAGACCAGTCCGACACGAAATTGCGCGATGCTGCGGCGCGTCTCTCGGCATGGGAATTCGCCCCGAACGGCACCGAAGGCATGGCCAAAGCGGAGGTCACGGTAGGCGGAATCAGTACTGCGGAACTGTCATCGAAAACAATGCAAGCCAAACGGGTACCAAATCTGTATGTGGTCGGCGAAGCTGTCGACGTGACCGGCTGGTTGGGCGGATATAATTTCCAATGGGCCTGGGCCAGCGGTTGGGCTGCGGCCCAATCCATCTGATGCGGACCTCGCGTGTGGGGCGCTTCATAAACCCCATTCGGACCGCACCGGCTCGAACCCTAGAATTGTGAGAATAATGACTTTCAACACCCCTTTCGCGCTTCTTGCTGAAGCGCTCGCAACGCGTGGTTATGCCGCGCCCACTCCGGTGCAAGCCGCCGTTCTCGAACCCGAAGCAGAAGGCCGCGATCTGGTCGTTTCCGCGCAGACGGGCTCGGGCAAGACCGTGGCTTTCGGGCTGGCGATGGCCCCCGCGCTCCTCAACGAAAGCGGCCGCGCTGGCCCTGCTGGCGCTCCGCTAGCGCTGGTGATTGCGCCAACGCGCGAACTGGCCTTGCAGGTCAGCCGTGAATTGGCTTGGCTATATGCCGATACCGGCGCGCGGGTTGTGTCCTGCGTTGGCGGGATGGACCCATCGAAGGAACGCCGTGCGCTTGGCCAAGGCGCGCATATCGTAGTCGGCACGCCGGGACGCCTTCGGGATCATATGGAACGCGGCGCGCTCGATTCGCGCGCGATGGCCGTGGCAGTGCTCGATGAAGCCGACGAAATGCTCGACATGGGCTTCCGCGAAGATCTCGAAGAACTGCTCGGCGCCATTCCAGAAGGCCGCCGCACATTGCTGTTCTCGGCCACTATGCCCGCACCGATTGTGGCGCTGGCTCGCCGCTTCCAGAAGGATGCGCTCCGCATCTCCACGGTCGAAGCCGGGCGCGGTCACGGCGATATCGAATATCTGGCGATGGCGGTTGCGCCTGCGGATATCGAAAACGCGGTGGTCAACATCCTGCGCTTCCACGAAGCCGAAACCGCGATGCTGTTCTGCGCCACGCGCGACAATGTTCGCCATCTCCACGCCAGCCTGATCGAGCGCGGCTTCGCTGCCGTTGCGCTGTCGGGTGAGCATAGCCAGAACGAACGCAACTACGCGCTACAAGCATTGCGTGACCGGCGCGCGCGCGTTTGCGTGGCGACCGATGTCGCGGCGCGCGGGCTCGATTTGCCGACGCTGTCGCTGGTCGTCCACGTTGAAATCCCTCGCGATGCCGAGGCTTTGCAGCATCGTTCAGGCCGTACGGGGCGCGCCGGCAAGAAGGGCACCGCGATCATCGTCGTGCCATTCCCACGCCGCCGCCGCGTGGAAGGAATGCTACGCGGAGCGAAAATCCCCGCCGAGTGGGTCTCGCCGCCATCCGCCGACGATATTCGCGCCGCTGACAGCGAGCGCCTGCTGAAGACGCTGCTCGCCCCCGTGGAATTTGACGAGAACGACCGCACGTTGGCTACTCGCCTGCTGGCCGAACGCAGCGCCGAGGACATCGCGATTGCACTGGTACAGGCGCACCGCGCACGGATGCCGCAGCCTGAAGAATTGCTCGGCAGCGATTCTGCTCCCCCGCAGCGCGGCCCGCGTGAAGGGTTCGAAGGCAGTGCGTGGTTCAAGCTCAACATCGGCCGCCGCCAGAATGCCGACCCGCGCTGGTTGTTGCCGCTGATCTGCCGCCGCGGCCATGTCAGCCGCACCGATATCGGCGCGATCCGGATCACGCCGGGTGAGACGATGTTCGAAGTGGCCGGAACTGTTGCAGAGCGCTTCCTCGAGGCCGCTTCGCGCGTGACGGAAGAAGATGACGGCGTGACGATCTCGCGCGCCGATGGCCCACCAACCGAAGAACAGCGCGGCGCGCGCCATGAAGGACCGCGCTCCGGCCCGCCGCACCGTGCCAAACCGCATCGCGGCCAAGGTGGTCCTGATCGTGGGCCGGGCGGTCCTGACCGTGGGTCTGATCGTCCGCAAGGCGGCGGTTACGCTGGTTCGGGCGGCGACGGCGGCAGGCCTTCACGCCCACCGCACCGCGGCCCCGGCGGCGAAGGCGGGCAGCCCGCACGTCCTCCGTTCAAGAAAAAGCCATTCAAGGGCGGCCGTCCACCAGCACGGTAATGCGCGATCCTTGCGCCCGGTGATTTGAGCGGGCGCAAGGATGCGTTGTTTAAGTCGGGCAATAGTCCTACCCCGGACCAATGCCCGAAACCTTTGCCGAAAAACCGCTGAATTTCTGCCAGGCATGTACTGTACGTAATCGTGCAATCTGTGCTGATCTTGAATCAGATGAAGTCGATTTGCTCAACAAAATTGGCCGCCGCCGCAAGTTGGAAGCGGGCGAGCAATTGTTGTGGGAAGGCGACGAGGCGGTGCTGGTCGCCAATGTGATCGACGGCGTGCTGAAGCTTTCCAGCCAGACGGCAGACGGCAAGGAACAGATCCTTGGCCTCGCCTATCCATCGGACTTCCTCGGGCGGCCATTCGGCAAAACCACGCCTTACGGGGTGGAGGCGCTGACCGAAGCGCATGTATGCGTGTTCAAACGGTCCGATTTTGATAGGTTTGCCGGAGAACATCCGCGTCTCGAACACAAGCTGCTCGAACGCACGCTGACCGAGCTGGACCGGACGCGCCGCTGGATGCTGCTGCTCAGCCGGATGACAGCGCAGCAGCGGCTGTGCACCTATTTGATCGAGATGGAAGAACGGATGGCCCCGGCAGGCTGCGCGCCATCGCTGGCTGATGATGGGCCGAAAACGCTTACGCTGGTGCTCTCACGCCAGCAGATTGCCGATGTGCTGGGGCTGACGATCGAAACCGTCAGTCGCCAGTTTTCCAAGATGAAGCGGGAAGGGATCATCGATCTCCCGTCGCGCCGCGAAGTGGTTATTCTTGATCGTGAAGCATTGGCTGATCTGGCGGGCTAAGTATCAGCCAGATTGTTTGAATTTAGAACCACTAGAGCCAGCTGAATCGGCGTTCCTTGTTCTTGATCAATGTGTCTCGCGGCCAAGTCACGCACAGGGTCGGCATGGTTGCCGGAACGGACATGATGGATTTGGCCGACACATTTGATCACTTCCTCGCCAACTTGCTGCCGCATGGTGCCAGCGCCGACCTGCGCGCGCACCTGCAACCGGCGGCGCGGGTGCTGCGTGTTGCAACCGGGGACAGCGCCGATCTGCTGCAAGATGCCGCGTATTACGTGTGGATCGCGCGCGGTACCGCGAAGCTGGTCGCACATGGCGCGGGCAAGCAGCGGCAGGTGGTGGAGTTCTATCTTGCGGGCGATCTGGCGCTGGTACCTGCCCGCCACGCACACGCCTATTGGCTCGATGCGATCAAGCCGTGCGAGCTGCTGGCGTTGCCCGCCGCCGCATTGCACGATGCGGCGCGGGGTAACGGCGATCTTGCGCTGGCCTTGCTCGAGCGCATGGCCGCAGACCTGGCACGGTCGCGCGGTCTGTCGCTAACCCTTGGCCGCAAGCGCACGATGGAGCGGGTGGCCGCGTTTTTGCTGTCAGTCCGCCACCGTCTCTGCATGGCGGGCGGCGCAGACAAGCCGTTCGTGCTGCCGATGTCTCGCTTAGATATAGGCGATCATCTGGCGATCACCGTGGAATCCATCAGCCGTGAAGTGGTGCAACTGCGCATGGAACGGTTAATCGCTACTCCTGTGAGGGCGACCATCGCCATTCTCGATCCGCCGCGCCTTGCGAAGCGCGCCGGATTTCTCGCGGGTGCAGCATAAATTTGGTTAGAATTCATTCGATCAAAGTTCGTGCGCTCCGCACTGCCTTATAGCGGGTTTCAGACATCCTCCTCACTGCGGAGAATTGCATGCTCGCTGAATCTGAAACCGAGTTTGATCCGGCACAATGACGGTGTGCATTCCGGCGGTCACCAAGGCTGGCATGTGGCCATATCATCCAGAATTGCTCGCGGTGTCTGTCCCGCGTTACACCAGCTACCCCACGGCGGCCGAGTTCGGTGATGGGATCACCCCAGCCGATCTGGCAGCTTCCCTAGCCGAGGCAGATGGCGACATCTCGCTCTACGTCCACATTCCGTTCTGCGAGAAAATCTGCTGGTATTGCGGCTGCAACACTGCCGCTGCCAACCGCGTCGCGCGCCTCGCCAGCTATCTCGACGCGCTCCACCGCGAGATTGTGCTGGTCGCGGCAATGCTCCCCGATACCGCCCGCGTACGCCGCGTTGCGTTTGGCGGCGGTAGCCCCAACGCGCTGCCGCCGGTCGATTTCGTGCGCTTGTTCGAACAGCTGATGCTGCACTTCCGGCTCGACAATCCGCAAGTGTCGATCGAACTCGATCCGCGCACGTTGGGCGAGGATTGGGGCTCTGTGATCCGCGCAGTGGGCGCGACACAGGCCTCGCTCGGGGTGCAGACTTTCGCGGCGCAGTTGCAAGCCGCCATCGGCCGCGTGCAACCGCAACCGATGATCGACAACGCCGTGCGCCTGCTGCGCGGTGCCGGGATCACCTCGCTCAACTTCGATCTGATGTACGGCCTGCCCGACCAAACTGCCGAAGACCTCGCTAGCACGCTCGAACTGGCGGCGGACTATGGCGCGGACCGGATCGCGCTGTTCGGCTATGCTCATGTCCCCCACCTGATCCCGCGCCAGCGCCAGATCGACGCCAGCAACTTGCCCGATCAACGGGCGCGGTTCGACATGGCGCAGGCGGGCTATCGGCAGTTGACGCGGGAGGGGTATGAGCCGGTCGGGTTCGACCATTTCGCGCTGCCCGGTGATCCGCTCGCACAAGCTGCGCTTTCGGGACGGCTGCGGCGCAATTTTCAGGGGTTCACCGATGATGCCGCGCCGGTGGTCATCGGGCTCGGTGCGTCTTCGATCAGCAGCTTCCCCGGATTGCTAGCGCAGAACGAGAAGAATGCGGGCCGCTATCGGATGCTGCTGTCGCAAGGCGTGCTGCCGGTCGCTCTCGGCAAGCTTCGCGGCGCCGACGACCAGCGGCGCGGGGAGATCATATCGGGGCTGCTGTGCCACGGCGTCGCCCGGATCGAACGCGCGATTTTGCAAACAGCGCTCCCCCGCCTTGCCCCATTCCTTGAACGCGGACTGTGCGATATGCGCGACGGCGAAACGCTGGTAATTGCCGCCAACGCCTTGCCGTACGCGCGCAGCATCGCCGCTTGCTTCGACCCGTACCGGCAGGACAGCGCCCGCCGGTTCAGTTCCGCAGTATGATCAGCCGTCGATCGGCCTGCGCCCAACGATAATGAGATCATAGCCTTCGATCCCGACCACATTATGCTCGGTATTGGTCAGCAGCATGAGATCATGCACCCCCAGATCAGCCAGAATCTGCGCGCCGATGCCGTAAGCGCGCAGTTCCTCGCTGCTACGGTCCTCGCCCGCCACTTGCCGTGCCAGCTCGTCGCGGTCGCTCGGCATGAGCAGCACGATCACGCCTGCACCTGCCTTGCCAATGGCCTCCATCGAGCGTTGCAGAATGCGCTTGCGCGGGCCGGGCTGGCCGAGCAGGTCGGAATGCAGCGAGATCGCGTGCATCCGCACTAAAGTCGGCTCGCCGGGGATGACGCGACCCTTTTGCAGCACGAGGTTCATCGATCCATCGACCTTGTTGCGATAGGTCCGAGCGGTCCAGTCCCCGCCATAGTCCGAGGTGAACGGCGCTTCGTTGACGCATTCGACCAGGTGATCATTGCGGCGACGGTATTCGATCAAATCGCGGATCGTGCCGATTTTCAGCCCATGCTTGCGGGCATAGGGGATCAGGTCGGACAAGGTCGCCATCGTGCCGTCGTCGCCCATGATTTCGCAGATTACGGCGGACGGATTCAAACCGGCGAGGCGCGCAATATCCACGCCTGCCTCGGTATGACCAGCGCGCACCAGCACCCCGCCATCGCGCGCACGTAGCGGAAACACGTGGCCGGGGGTGACGATGTCATCGCGGGTGTTGCGGGAATCCGTGGCGACGCTGATCGTGCGAGCGCGGTCTGCGGCGGAGATGCCGGTGGTGACGCCATGCTTGGCTTCGATGCTGACAGTGAAGGCGGTTTCGTGGCGGGTGCCATTGGCGGCGCTCATCGCGGGTAGGCCAAGCTCGTCGCAGCGGCGGCTTGTCAGGCACAGGCAGATCAACCCGCGCCCATGAGTAGCCATGAAATTGATGGCGGAGGGGGTGGCCATTTGCGCGGGAATGATCAGGTCGCCCTCGTTCTCGCGGTCCTCGTCGTCGACCAGAATGAACATGCGGCCGTTGCGCGCTTCCTCGATGATTTCCTCCACCGTGGCCAGCGCCGGTACGTCACCGGGAGAATCGAGGACCGCTTCGAGCTTGGCGAGGGTATCGGTGGTCGGGTTCCATCCGGGGCTTGCGCATTCACGCAAGGTGTTGGCATGAAGGCCAGCAGCGCGGGCGAGGCCGGAGCGGCTCATGTCGCCACTTTCCACGATCTCGCGCACGCGTTCGATAATTGACTGGGACATTTCGACTCCACCTCACATTGAAATGACGTTCAGTCTATTCGATCACAATAGAATGTGCAAACCTATAATTGTGCCGCGCGAATTGAGTGCAGCTTGTTGATAAAGGCCGGAAAATGTCTGAAGTGTGGAATGAGCTGGCGGAAATGATCGAGGAAGCACGCGCTGGCGGCTACCTGTTGGAGGCGCGCACTCCGGCGGAAATGCCGCAAGATGTAGCCGAGTGCTACTACGTGCAGGAACGTGCGATTGCGCTTTCGGGCATTACACCGCGCGCATGGAAACTAGGCGCTCCCGCGTTGGCCGGGCAAGCGGCGATGGGACTGGCGGAACCATTTTCCGGGCCGGTAATGCCTGACATGCTGCTCGCATCGCCTGCGAAA
>Ga0247817_10000855_pt1 | contig 16187 bp, 12 predicted proteins | sample UWRJL212509R1_FD_178010 | JGI IMG/M metagenome (GOLD analysis project Ga0247817, IMG submission 178010) | Plant litter microbial communities from Arlington Agricultural Research Station in Wisconsin, United States - UWRJ-L212-509R-1 | ecosystem: Environmental > Terrestrial > Plant litter >... | reverse complement strand
GTCGGTGCGTCGCATCCTGCGGACGATGTTCCGGATCGGCCTCTTCGACAACGACTACACCGCGACGGCGATCCCGGTTGCCGCACACGGCAGGGTCGCGCGAGTGGTTCAGGACCAGGCCGTGACGCTGCTCAAGAACGAGAACCGGGCGCTGCCGCTGCGAGCCGGCTCCATCGATCGCATTGCGGTCATCGGTGCGGATGCCACGATCACCGCCGCGGCGGGTGGTGCGTCGCACGTCACTCCGACCTACGAGGTGCCGTTGCTCGAGGGAATTCGTGATGCGGTGCGTCCCGGCACGGTTGTCACCTACTCACCCGGAAATGATTCTGTGAACGGCGCCAACATGATCGAGTCGCCGGCAATGACGGCGGTTCCGTCGTCCGTGTTGAGCCCGGCTGCAGGAACCGGGGCTGGACTCACCGCGGAGTACTGGGACAACACCACGTTCTCTGGTGACCCTGGCGAGACGCGCCTCGAACCGCAGGTGAACTACGACACCGGGTTCATCGGCGGGCAGCCAGCGTTCACCAGTCTCTACGCGTCGCAAGTGGAGCCGACGCCCGCGCTTGCGAACGGTCTCGGAAGTGAGCAGTCAGTGCGGTACACCGGCTTCCTCACCGCGCCGAGGGCTGGTGACTACCGTCTCTCCCTTACCGGTTGGGGTGACGCGTCGCTCTTCATCGACGACGTGGAAGTTGCTTCTATGGCGGGTCAGGACGGCACGCGCGTGAGCGCGATGACCGATCCGCTGACCATGACGAGGGGGCAGCGCGTCGCGGTGCGGATCGAATATGCGGCCAACCACGCCCTGAACAATCTCGAGCCGGGCACCCTCCTCCTGCAGTGGGCAACCCCGTCGAACACGCGATCCCCGGCGCTGGTGAAGGCGGTCGCGGCTGCTGCGGCATCCGATGTCGCCGTCGTCTACGTGCGCACCTACGAAAGCGAACAGCGCGACCGTGTCTCGCTTAAGCTGCCGCAGAGCGCTAACCAGCTGATCGCCGCGGTGCGGGCCGCCAACCCGCGCACCGTCGTGGTGCTGGCGACCGCCGGGCCGGTGACGATGCCGTGGCTGTCGTCGACTCCCGCCGTGCTGCAGAGCTACTTCGGCGGGCAGGAAGAAGGCACGAGTATCGCCCGCGTGCTGTTCGGAAAGGTGAACCCCTCCGGCCATCTGCCGATCACTTACCCGCGCAGTGAAACCGCGGTGCCGTCGACTGTCACGAACCCGTGGGATGGAGCGGACGACCCCGTCGTCGATTATGCCGACGGCATCAACGTCGGGTACAAGGCATACCTCGCGGAAGGCGTGCGTCCGCTGTTCCCATTCGGGTACGGGCTGTCGTACTCGACGTTCTCGTGGAACGGCTTCACCGTCAGGAACCTCAACTCGGCGAACCCCGATTCGGTGGCGAGCGTGCGGCTGGTCGTGCGCAACACCAGTTCGGTGAAGGGGAGCGAAGTCGTGCAGGTGTACGCGGGCGAGCTGCCGACACCGGAGGTCACCTCACCCAAGCGTCTGGCCGGTTTCGCGAAAGTGACGCTCGGACCGGGTGAACGCCGTACCGTGACGATCCCAATCGATCGCTCAGCCCTCAGCTACTGGGAGACCGAGACATCGTCGTGGATCACGCCGCGCGGCACAGTCCCCGTGTACGTCGGGCATTCCGCGACGGATGCCGTGTTCACCGGGTCGGTGAGGGTGCGGTAGGGCGCGTCGTCTAGCCGGCGCGGAGGCGCGAGGCTGCCTCGAGCAGCACGTCCTCCGAGCCGGCATAGATGCCGTCGTGGCGTGGCCAGTGCGAGATCACGTCGGTGAAGCCGAGCTCGGCGGCGCGGGCGGTGAGGTCGTCGAAGGCCGCGATGCTCGAGAGTGAGTAGGTGCCGCCGGAGTCGAGGGAGAGATAGCGGTCGATCGACCCTGGATCGCGGCCGGCGGCGGCTGCGGCATCGTCGAGTCGTGACGCGAGGCCCGTGACGGCCCTCCACCATTCGTCGCCGGTTACGCCCTCGGGCCCCGTGGTCACCCAGCCCTGGCCGAAACGGGAGACGAGCGCGAGGCCCTTCGGGCCGTTTGCCGCGAGAACGAAAGGCAAGCGCGGGGTCTGCGCCGGCACGCCGACCATTCGCGCGTCGACGGCCGAGTACCAGTCACCCGTGAACGAGAAGCCACCGGCATCCGGAGCTTCGAAGCGCAGCAGGGCATCCAAACGTTCGACAAACTCGACGAATCGCTCGTGCCGCTGGCGCGGGGTGTACTCGGGCTGGCCGAGCACGAACGCATCGAATCCGGTGCCGCCCGAGCCGACGCCAAGGACGAGACGCCCGGCCGAGATGTCGTCGACCGTCGCGAGCTCTTTCGCGAACGGGACGGGGTGGCGGAAGTTGGGAGAGGCGACGAATGTGCCGAGCTTGATGCGTGACGTCACGGTGGCCGCGGCGGTCAGGGTCGGGATGGTCGCGCCCCACGGCTCATCGGCGAGGGAGCGCCACGAGAGGTGGTCGTAGGTCCAGGCGTGATCGAAGCCGAGCTCTTCGGCGAGCATCCACTTGCGGCGTGCTTCGGGCCAGCTGTCTTGGGCAAGGATCACGATTCCGTGGCGCATGCCCCCAGTCTGGCATCCGTCACCGCGGCCGGAGCTACTGCGGCGCGAGCCGGAGAGCCTTCTCGGTGAAGTACGTCACTTCGCCGTTGGCGTCTTCGACCCCGATGACAAATTTGCCGGAGGGAGTTGCCCGGACGTCGATGACCGTGCCGCGTCCGCGCGTCGTGAACACGTCCGCTCCCGGCGTGAGGATGGTTTTGCTCATGCGTCCGATTATGCGGGCTTCAGGCAGCGCCTTCCTCCCCCGCGAGACGGATATGCGAGGGGTTTAGCGAACGACGGCCGCAATCGCGCTGATCTCGACGAGGGCCCCGGGCACGCCGAGCCCAGACACGCGGGCGGCGGTCACGAGCGACGGTTCTTCGGATGCCAGCTCGGCTGCGATCGCGCCATAGCCGGCACCGAGGTCGACACCGTCGACGAACAGCACGGTCCACTGGACGACATCGGCGAGCGTGGCGCCGACCGCTTCGAGGGCGGTCTTCGCGTTGGCGAGTGCGCGTGCGGATTGCGCCGCGATGTCATCGCCGCCGACGATCGCACCCGCGGCATCAACGGCGTTCTGGCCGCCGACGTAGATGGTTGTCGCGCCGGGCGGGACGACGGCGACGTGACTGAAGGCCGGGCTCCGAACGAGCCCTTCGGGGCGTAAGCGTTGTATCGAATCCATAATTCAGGATGCCACGAGCCTCCGACACGCATCCAGCCCCCGCCGCCTTAACCCGTCTCAAGGAGATTCTGCGTTTTGCGAACGCGAACAGCGGCCCGATCGGGTTCGCCCGCAAAAAGTCCTTGAAACGGGTTAGGTGCTAGCGGGTGGTCGGAGCGGTGAGGGGGGTGTTGGTTACGGAAGTGCCGACGTGGAGGGTGAACGTGCCGGGCTCGAGGGTCCAGCCGGTGGCCCAGTGCTCGAAGGAGCGGGACGCGACGGGGACCGTGACGACCGTGGTTGCCCCGGCCTCGAGCTGCACCGACGCAAAGCCTGCGAGCCAGCGAGCCGGACGATCGATCTCGGTCTCGTCGCGGCTCACGTACACCTGCACGACCTGCTTGCCGGCGCGGTCGCCCGTGTTGGTAATGGTGACCGACACGTCGATACCCGAGTTGGCATCCGAAACAGCGAGCTCCGACAGCTCGAACGTCGTGTAACCCAGCCCGAAGCCGAACTCGTACGCCGGCGTGACGCCCGAGCGCAGCCAGGCTCGGTAGCCGATGTGCACGCCCTCGGTGAAGGCGAGCTGGCCATCGACCGGGGTAACCGAGGTGACGGGAACGTCAGCCTCGACCACCGGCCAGGTAGTGGGGAGGCGCCCGCCTGGCTCGACGTCTCCGAAGAGCATGTCGGCCAGGGCCGCGCCGAACTCCTGCCCGCCGAAGTAGGTGAGCAGAATGCCCTGCACTTCGTCGCGCCACGGCAGCAGCACGGGTGATCCGGAGTTGACGACGACGATGGTGCGCGGGTTGACCGCGACGACCGCGCGCACGAGGTCATCCTGGCGGCCGGGGAGCGCGAGGCTCGACCGGTCGAAGCCCTCGGACTCGACCTGCGCGTTGGTGCCGACGACGACGATCGCCACCTCGGCGGCTGCCGCGGCGGCTACCGCTTCGGCAATCAGTTCGTCGGGGTTCGACTCGTCAGCCTCGAAGCCGATGGTGATGCCGAGGATGCCCGAGAGCCCGCCCTGGCCTTCTTCGACGGATGCCAGTTCGAACTCGATCTTGAGCTCGATGGCCTCACCGGCCGTGGCCTGCACGGGAGCGGCGATCGACGGTGGAGCGAGCAGGCTCGCGCCGAGGTCCATGCCGACGGACTCGGCGCCATCTTCGCGCAGCAGTACTCCATCCGCGTAAACGCGGCCGCGACCGACGGCGCTGAAGCCGAACAGAACCTCGCCGGTTTCGACGGGGGTCCACGTGGCGGTGATCTCGATCACGGCTGCCGTGGTCGTCGGGGCATCGCCGCCGAAGTACATGAGCGTGGTCGCGAGACGGTCTTCGGAGAACATCTCTTCGCCCGACGCATCGAGAAAGCGCACGAGTGCACCGTTGGACCCGGTGCGCGGGTTGACGATCTCGGCGAGGGGGATCTCCGCGATGCCCTTCTGCACGACGGCGCCGCGGTTGTATGTAACGGTCGCGTTCGGAAGCGCGGCTCGGATGCCGTCGATCGGCGTCACGATGTGCTCGGGGATAACGGTGGCGCTGCCGCCGCCCTGGGTGCGCGCGTTGAGCGCGTTGTGGCCGATGACGGCAACGGACTTCAGCGAGTCCGCGACGAGCGGAAGTGCCACGTTCTCGTTGCGAAGCAGCACGCTGCCGGCCGAGGCGGCCTCGCGCGCGAACGCCACGCCATCCTCGACGGTGATCGGCGCGGCCTGTACGGGCTCGAATCCCTCGAGCGCGCCGACGCGCGCCGCCAGGCGAAGCAGGCGGACCACCTTGCGGTCGATGGCATCCTGCGACACCGCGCCGTCGCGCACAGCGGCGACGAGCTTTGCTCCCCAGGCGCCGTGCGGTCCGGGCATCTCGAGATCCTGCGAAGCGGATGCCGCATCCACGCTGCGAACGCCCGTCCAGTCGCTGACGACCACGCCGTCGAAGCCCCACTCCGAATTGAGCGGCGTCTCGAGCAGGTCGTTCTCGGTGGCGGTGACGCCGTTGATCGAGTTGTAGGAGCTCATCACGAGCCAGGCCTGCGCCTCGGTGATCGCCTTTTCGAACGCGGCGAGGTAGACCTCGCGAAGAGTGCGCTCGTCGACCACGCTGTTCGCGGTGAAGCGCTCTGTCTCGTACTCGTTGGCGATGTAGTGCTTCGGGGTCGCGCCGACACCGTTCTCTTGCACGCCACGCACATACGCGGCGGCGAGGTCGGCGGTGAGCAACGGGTCTTCACTGAACGCCTCGAAGTGGCGTCCGCCGTAGGGGGAGCGGTGCAGGTTGATGGTCGGCCCGAGCACAACGTCGACGCCCTTGCGGCGAGCCTCGACAGCCGAGGCCGCACCGTAGCGCGCGGCGATCGCCGGATCCCACGATGACGACAGCGCCGTGCCCGACGGCAGGTTGAGCGACGGCGAACGCTCGTCCCAGACCTCGCCGCGCACGCCGCTCGGGCCATCGCTGACCAGCATCCGGCGCAGTCCGATCTTCTCGATCGGCCAGGTCGTCCAGAAGTCACGGCCGGTGAGAAGCTGCACCTTTTCTTCGAGCAAGAGGCGGTCGGCGAGTTCGGTCAGGCGGGCGGTCTCAGCGGCGGAGTCGTACATGGGGGTCCTTCGGTTCAGAGGTGTGGTTCTGGATGCCGTGGTGCGGCAGGCGCTAACGCACGCCCTTGACGCGGAAGGCGGCGACGGCACCGAGGATGCCGAGAACCGCTCCCGAGATGAACAGGCCGGGGTACCCGACGGCGGCGACGACTCCGCCGGCCGCGGCGGGAACGAGTGACTGAGGAAGGGCCTGGGCGATGTTGACGACGCCGAGGTCCTTGCCGTTGTCGGTCGAGCTCGGCAGCACGTCGGTAACGAGGGCGAGGTCGACCGCGTAGAACGAACCGATGCCGGCGCCGATGATGAGCTGGGCGACGTAGACGACCGTGAGGTTCGGCGCGAAGGCGAGGATGAGCAGGCCGACGACCGCGACGAGCGCTGCGACGAACACGAAGATCTTGCGACGACCGAGGCGGTCGCTCAACCAGCCGGCGACGAAGGTGGTGGAGACCACGCCGACGACGTTGAAGAGCGTTGCGTAAAAGACGGCGTTGGCGGCATCCGCTTCACTCACACCGAGGTTGTTGATGAGGTAGAGCGCGAGGTAGTTCGTGGCGGTGACGGCGGCCGCGGTGAGCAGGAAGCGCATGAGCCAGGCCCAGCCGAAGTCGGGGTTCTTGCGCGGGTCGAAGACGAAGGATCCGAAGAAGTCCTTCACACCGAACGCGGTGGCCGGCTTCTCGGTGAGCACGCGGTCTTTGAAGGTGAGGGCGAAGATGATCACGACGGCGCAACCGACGGCGCCTGGGACGAGCACCTGTGGTGTGGTCGCGTCGAACAGCTGCACGATGAAGACGCCGATGACGAGCGAGCCGTTCTGGGCAACGCCGACCGCTGCGGCAACCCGGCCGCGGTTCTTCGGGCGCACGGAGTCGGCCATGATGGCGAGCAGCGCGGCGATGGCGGCGTTGAACGACAGCTGCACGAGCATCCAGGCGAGCACGAGGGAGAAGACATCGCCGGCCTGCGTGAGGAGGATGAGCGAAAGGTAGCCGGCGACGATTCCGCCGATGATCCACGGGCGGCGCATGCCGAAGCGGCCGCGGGTGCGGTCAGACAGGCGGCCGGCGAGCGGGTTCATCAGCAACGCCATGAGTGCGCCGAGGCCGAGCGCGAGGCTGAGGACGCCCGCGGTGTTGTCGGCCGCGATCTCGTTGACCTTGAGCGCGAGGGAGACGATGACGGGAGGGAGGAGGGCAACGAACAGTCCAACCAGAGCGATCGGCATTCCAATTTCTGCTCTACGCGACCCCGCGGGTCGATCAGTCGCGCTCAGCGTCGACTGCACGTCAGTAATTCCGTTGGCCACAATGCCTCCACAGAGAAATGACCGCCCTCGTCGGCGGTGTTGATCGACCATAACACAATCCCAACCAACGGTAGGTTTTATGCGATGGTGAGGATCGCTACGCTTGACGGGTGAGTGACAACGAGGCACCCGGGCCAGCGCCGGTACGGAAGAGCCAGTACGCGAAGGGTGCGGCGAAGCGCCGCGACATCCTCGACACCGCCCTTCAGCTGATTGCGAAACAGGGATACCAGGCGTCAACCCTGCAGCACATCGCCGATGCGGTCGGCCTGACCAAGGCCGGAGTGCTGCACTACTTCGACTCCCGTGAGGCGCTGCTCGCCGAGGTTCTGCGCGAACGTGACGACCTCGCACTCGCCCGCTTCGGAGAGCCGTCGGGCGACTCACTCGACCTGCTCGCGGCGGCCGTCACCGAGAACGAAACCACGCCCGGACTGGTGTCGCTTTACTCGCGCATCGTGGTCGACGCTGCCGCTGCCGACCATCCAGCCCACGAGTACATCGCCGACCGCTACGCGCGCACGGTCGGTGCGATGACGGATGCCGCCCGCCAGCGACAGGCGGACGGCACGCTCCCGGCATCCATTGACCCGGTAACCTTCGGCCGCATCGCGACGGCAATCAGCGACGGTCTGCAACTGCAGTGGGCCTACGACGAATCCATCGACATGCGCGAAGCCTTCGACGTCGTTATGGCGTTTTTTGCCGAGAACGCGCGGCCGCGACCCTAGCGTTCGGCGCTTGTCGCCCCTGTAGGCGGATGTCCGTATCCGTCGGTTCTAAGGCCGTCGTGGCGGGGCGCGTTCGCGCGCCTGTCTCCAGACTGAATACGTCGCCCCATCGGGACAAAAGCGACAGCATCAGACCACTATTCAGCGGAGGAACAGTCATGTCAGTCATCACCGTCGGCACGGAAAACAGCACGTCGATCGACCTCTACTACGAAGACCACGGAACCGGACAGCCGGTTGTGCTCATTCACGGCTACCCGCTGAGCGGAGCGTCCTGGGCGCCCCAGACGCGCGCACTTCTCGCCGCCGGGTACCGGGTCATCACCTACGATCGTCGCGGGTTCGGCAAGTCGAGCCAGCCGAGCGAAGGCTACAACTACGACACGTTCGCCTCAGATCTGGATGTCGTTCTCTCCACGCTCGACCTGCACGACGTTCTGCTCGTGGGCTTCTCCATGGGAACCGGTGAGGTCGGGCGTTACACGGCCACCTACGGCACCGATCGTCTCGCCAAAATCGCATTCCTCGCGCCGATCGAGCCGTTCCTGCTGCAGACCGACGACAACCCGAGCGGCCTGCCGCAGGAAGTGTTCGATGGAATCGTCCAGGCAGCGAAGGCTGACCCCTACGCGTTCTACACGTCGTTCTACGAGGATTTCTACAACCTCGATGAGAACCTCGGCACGCGCGTGAGTCCGGAGGTCGTCACCGCGAGCTGGAACGTCGCTACCGGCGGGTCGCTCATCGCGGCCTACGCCGTGGTGCCGGCGTGGCACGAGGATTTCCGCGAGGACATCAAGACGATCCGCGCCAGCGGCATCCGGAGCCTGATCATGCAGGGAACCCTCGACCGCAACCTGCCGATCGACGCGACGGGACGAGCGTTCCATGCGGTGTTCCCCGAGGCTGACTATGTGGAGATCGAGGGTGGCCCACACGGCTTCGGCTGGAGCCACGCAGCAGAAGTCAACGCGCACCTACTGAGCTTCCTCGCGAGTTAGCAGAACCGCTCCGCCGCGCGCGGGCGGCGGAGCGGTTTTCAGCGTCGGACTGTGATGCCCGTCGAAGCGAATCGCGCACGGTATTTGGACGGAGGCATCGACAGGTGCGAGATGAAGGCCCGGCGCAGCGATTCCGGCGTTCCGAAACCAGAAGACTCGGCAACCTCGGTCACGCTGAATCCGTCGTCGAGCAAGGTCCTCGCCTTGTCGATACGGATGAGTTCGACATATTTGCCGGGCGTCGTTTCCAGTTCATCGCGGAAGAGCCGTGAGAGGTGGCGAGGGCTCACCCGCGCCAACTCCGCGAGCCGGGCGACGGAGTATTCCGCGGTCGGGTCGGTGTGTACGGCATCGATGACCGCTCGAAGGAGTGATCCGCTCGGCACGTGTTCGGCGAGCGAGCCAGAGAACTGCGACTGGCCGCCGTCTCGTTTTAGGTAGACGACGAGCGACCTGGCTACTTGTCGCGCGAGGTCGTCGCCCTGGTCTTCCTCGACGAGCGCAAGGGCGAGGTCGATGCCGGCGGTGACGCCCGCCGAGGAGTAGGTCGATGCGTCCTTCACAAAAATGGCGTCCGGTTCGACGCGCGTCGTGGGGTAGCGCGTGGCCAGGGTGCGGGCGTGCTGCCAATGCGTGGTTGCCCGCTTGCCGTCGAGCAAACCGGCCGCCGCGAGCACGAATGCTCCTGTGCAGACCGAGGCGGTGCGTGACGCCTGTCTCGACATGTCCAATGCCGCCGAAGCGAGCGAGTCAGAAACCGGTCCGGCAGGAAAAACCTCGCCTCCGGCAACCACGATCGTGTCGAACCGACCCTGGTCTGATGCCGCGCGGTCGACCGGTATGGTCAGGCCCATCGAGGTTCGGACATCGCGACCGTCGACAGAGACCATGGTGACGCGGTAGTCCGCCCCGAAGTTGTTGGCCTCGGCGAAGACTTCGACCGGCCCGGCGAAGTCAAGAAGCTTCATGCCGTCAAAGACCAAAATCCCGACGCTCTGTGAACTGGTAGACACGAGACACCTCTCGACCGTCGGGGCGCAGTGCCGCGAATTCCGCAAGTAAAGCACACGGCATCCCGCTGCGGGTTCGTTCTCTGACCGTCTTTCCGAGGCGCCTCTTGCGTGAAAACCTGTTCGCGAGTGCCTGAGCGAGCTCAGACGTCTGGACCGAGCTGCCCCCTCGTGCTCCGAGTCGCGTTTTTCTTGAGCTCGATCAAAATGGAGTGCGTTGCGGTGTGCCCGATGTTCTTGCCGCTGTGGACCTGTGCGGGAAGCCAGACAGCCGAGCCAGACGTCAGGCTGACGTCGCGGGCACTGTCACGCGTCGACAGGCGGCGCTCGAAGTTGCTGAGCGTCACCATGACGGTGTCAGGATGCCGGTGGGGAGTCGTCTCATCGCCGGGCACGTCTTCGTACTCGAGCACTCGAACATCGTCGTTCTCCCAGAGCACGCGGTAGTAGTCAGGGTTGGTAGTGGTCGGATCCATGTCAGTCATGGCGCGCACGGTACTCCCGCGGTCGCTCAATTGCCAGACCTAGCAACGAGCATCGCAACGAGCTCTGGTCATACGACGCCCGTCGTGCCGAGAAGCGTTCCGATGGCGAACGTCGCCGCGAGCGCGAGCGCGCCCCCGATGACCACCCGTAGGGTCGGACGCACCCACGGACTGCCGCCGATGCGCGCGCTGGCGGCGCCGGTGATCGCGAGCGCCACCAGCACGGCGGCGAACGTGATTGGGACACGCACCGACGCGGGTGGAACGAGGATGGCGATCATCGGAAGCAGGGCTCCGATGAAAAACGCGAGCGCGGATGCTCCGGCGGCCTGCCACGGGCTGACGACGTCTTCTTCATTGATGCCCAGCTCAGCATCGAGGTGGGCGCGCAGGGCGTCTTTCTCGGTGAGTTCCGCAGCGACCCGTTCCGCCGTCTCGGGTGTCAGTCCTTTTGCCTCATAGATCGCCGCCAGCTCGGCGAGCTCCTCGTCGGGCATGGTCGCCAGCTCACCGCGTTCCCTCGCAATGAGCGACCGCTGGCTGTCGCGCTGGCTGCTCACGGAGACGTATTCTCCGAGCGCCATCGAGATTGCGCCACCCACGAGTCCCGCCGCGCCTGCCGTGAGGATGGGGGCAACGGCGGAGGTGGCTCCGGCCACGCCGACCACGATCGCCGCAACCGAGACGATTCCGTCGTTCGCGCCAAGCACGCCGGCGCGCAGCCAATTGAGGCGTCCCGCGATTCCGGCCGCGTGCGGTTCAGCATCGTGCATGGTCATCCGTGTGGAACCTCCAGATGGCGGAACCGGCGGCCGGTGAGCTGCTCCGGCCGAATCCGCACATAGTTGAATTTGTCAGTGGGAAACGCTGACGGAGCCTGATTGATGCCCGATGCCGCGATTTCGTCGTCGCGGTTGAGACGCACCGCGCGACCCTTGATGACGACGCTCCACGAGTTTCGGGGACCGTGCCCATCGGCTTCGAACGCGACGGCGGGTGCAGCCGTCAGCCGCATCAGTTTCGTTCCCGGAGCGGTGCGAAAGTACACGTCGCCGTCGTGGAGCGAGAAGTTGACGGGAAAAATGTCCACGCCATCACCGTCACGAACGGCGAGTCGCCCGATCGTGCAACCAGCGAGCAGCTCCAGGCAGGATGCCGCGTCGAGTTCCTCGATCTCCGGATGGGCGTGGCCTCCGTTCACCCGGATCAAGTTGTTGACGAAATGCACACCGGGTGAGCGCTGAACTGCACTGCGGGCGGCGATCCGATCGCTCTGCGTGCGCACGTTGCCGTGCAGAGTGACGACGTGTTGGCGGACCGTGAACCGGAGGTCGTCGATCACGATCGCGGATTTCAGGAGTGCTCGGCCGACTTCCTGCAGGATCGCCACGTCCGGAATATTCGCTGCTTCGAGGTCGAGCTCTCGCACGGTCAATTTGTTGTCGACGCTGGCGACGCCGGGTGCAGACCAGGCGAGCACCACGGCCGCGAGCTTTTCCGCGAACGAGCCGACCACGCCCCGCAATACGACGACATCGCCCTCGGCCGAGACGTGCATGGCCGACGAGTCGATGTCTGGCGCAGCCTCGAGGTCGCGGGTGAGGGCATCCACAAGGCGCTGGTTGGCCGCCGTAGCGGCGGCATCATTCGGCATCATGTTGTTCATCAGTGCATCTCCTAGATTGCTGCCCAGCCACCATCGCTGGGCAGGATCGCACCCGTGACGTTGGTGGAGTCGTCGCTGAGAAGCCAGGTGATCGCGGCCGCGAGCTCCTCGGATTCTGCAACAGGCGGCACGTTCACCTGCAGGTACGGCCCGAGCCTCTCGCCCGCGAATTGCGAACGAAACGGAGCCTCGATGTTCGTGGCGACGGCGCCCGGGGCGACCGCGTTGCAGCGGATCCCGTTGGGCGCGTAGAAGAACGATGTGCTCTTGGAGAAGCCGATCACCGCGTGCTTCGAGGTCGTGTACGCCGTTCCCGCGGCCGAGCCGCGTAGTCCGGCCTCCGAGGCGACGTTGACGATCGACCCGTGCCCTGCCGCGATCATCGACGGAAGCACAGCACGCGTGAGCCGCATGATGGCGGTGACGTTGACATCCATAACGCGCTGCCAGGTCGCGTCGTCGATCTCAGCCGGAGGCAAAAAGCCGTCCATGATCCCCGCGACGTTGGCGAGGGCATCCACGTGTCCGCCCGCTGCCTCAAGAATCTGATCGACAACGAGTTGGTCACTCACGTCTCCGGTGACGGTGACCAGATCGAGGTCTTCGAGTTCGCGTTCGAGCTCGAGAAGTCGTTCTGCGCTGATGTCGGTAGCAATCACGCGCGCGCCTTCACGCGCAAGTCGGATGGCGGTTGCCCGGCCGATTCCTGATCCGGCCCCGGTCACAACTGCCGTCTTGTCGACGAATCGTGCGGAGGTGGGTTGCATGGCCATGATGGTCTCCTTCTCGTTTGCTGACGAGGCAAGACTCGTCTTCTCTGGCCTGTCGCGCAGGGCCGAAGGTCCCGACAGATGACGCGACGCAATGAGTGCCAACGCCGATAGGGACCAAAGGCCCGCGGCGGCGACCGAATCCGGGACTGAGAGCCACTCCGTATCGGAATAGGCGCACCGTTCGCGCCGGAAACCAGAGGGAAACAGGCCGGACATCGAACGCGGTTTTTGGTCATCTAGCGTGACCCCCGACGTGGTTTTTCACGTCGGGGGATTCCACTTGAGTGCAGTTCTGCACGCCGTCGTGCCTCCCCGAACCCTCACCCACAGCACATCGATGGCAAGGAGAGCCCTCACGATGAAACCCCGATCCACTCCCGCCCGGCTGTTGCCAGCCGCGCTCGTCACCGCGCTGATCGCCGGTACCTTCGCGGCATCGCCCGCGGCGGCGATCACGACCGTGGCCGGTGCCGACGCCGCAGCCTGGAACGTCAACGATTCGCGTCGCCCCGGTATCGACACCGGATCGATCCGCAACGTTTCCGGTTCACGCATGGAAGCCTTCGGCAGCCTGTTCGTTCACGTCGACGCTGACGAAGCTCCGCGCATGAACGACCAGATGCTGCGCGGCTTCGGCATCAAGGCGACCACCCCCGGTGAGTATGCCTCGACCCAGTCCGTTCGTCTTGGCGACGTACTGGTGACCCGCAAGCTCAGCATCGACCCTACGACCAACGTCGCAACGTTCTTCGACACGTTCACGAACACGGCGACCGAAGCCCTGACCGTCGACGCCTCCTTCGGTGGCTCGCTCGGATACGGCGTCGGCACCAACGCCTCGACCATCGCAAGCACGAGCGACGGAAACACCACGATCGACGCGGGCGACTCCTGGGTGGTCGCGACGAGCGCCGGCAACAACATCCGCGCAACCGGAATCGTCACCGGCTCGGGAGCACCGTTCGACGGCGCGACCACCCGTGTCGGCAACCAGCAGCTCAACCCGTTCGAAGTGGACTACTCGACCACCGGCAGCGCGAGCAACGACCCCGGCTTCGTGCACTCCCTGAGCATCGAGCCCGGCAGCACGGAGTCACTGCTCCGCTACGTCGTCGTCGGAACGCGCAATGACAAGACCGCGATCGCGACCACGACGTCCGGACTGCTCACGACGCCCGACGTCTCGGCTCTGAGCATCGACGAGCTGTGCACCGTCGTCAACTGGGACCCGGCCGCACTTCTCGGCACGGCCAGCTGCGACGGAACCGAGCCCCTCGTGCTTCCGACGGCTCCCGTCGAGGCTCCCGGTGCAACCGATGTCGCCTACGACGTGACCGGCAAGACGATCGTGCAGTTGCAGAACGACATGCGTGCCGGCACGGTCACGTCCGTGCAGATCACGCAGGCGTACCTCGACCGCATCGCCGCATACGACCAGACCCAGCTCGGATTCAAGGCGTTCATCTCGGTAGCTGACAACGCACTCGAGCAGGCAGCAGCAGCGGATGCCGACCGCGCGGCCGGCAAGGACACCGACGTACTCGGCGTGCCGATCGCGCTCAAGGACCTCTACGACACCAAGGACCAGATCACCACCGGTGGTACCCGTGCCCTCAAGGACTGGCAGCCAGCCACCGACGCGTGGCAGGTTGCCGCGCTTCGCGAAGCCGGTGCCGTGCTGATCGGAAAGACCAACCTCTCGGAATTCGCGAACTCCGGATCGTTCAGCGAGAGCGGTTTCATGCAGAGCTGGAACGCCCTGTACCCGTCGAAGACGTCGTTCGGTTCGTCCGGTGGATCGGCAACGGCCACCGGTGTCGACTTCGCCGCAGCCGCCATGGGAACCCAGACCGGTGTCTCGCTGTATGCCCCGACGACCGGCGCAAGCCTCTCCGCTTTCCGCGGAACCGACGGGCTCACGAGCACCGAAGGTGTCATGCCCCTCACCTGGGCAACGGACTACGCTGGGCCCATCGCCAAGGATGTCTCTGACCTCGCCGCCATCCTCAACGTCACCGCGACGCAGGAGACCGGTAACGACCCGTCGGACATCATCACCAACCGCGTCGACAACTCCAAGCGGCCCGTCGAATGGACGAGCTCGCTCGACGTCAACGCGCTGCAGGGCAAGAAGATCGGTTACGTCGCGTCATCCTTCAACTCCTCGCTGATCGCTGACTCCACCGTCGGCACGGCGGCGTTCCAGGATGCCAAGGCCGCCATCGAGGCAGCCGGCGGAACGCTCGTCGAACTGACCGGTTCGCCGTCGACCGCAAACGCGGGAACCGCACCCTCTGGCAACGCCGGAGCGGAAGGTTGGGAGCGCTACATCGCCGCACACGCCGGTGAGGACTTCCCGTTCGCTGGCCCCGAGGGGCTGCTCGAGTCGAAAGACAACCTGCCCTACAACGTCTCGGCCAACTACACGTCGGTGGGACTGGACGACGCCAACGTCGACCTGCTGCTGCAGCGCCGTGACGTGTACAAGGAACGCGTCGCAACCTGGATGGACACGGCTGGCAGCGAACCGGTTGATGCCGTGATCTACGCGGGCTTCATCTCGAACGTCGGAAACAACGACGCCTCGACTGCGACGCTCAGCTCCGACCGCGCGACCGGCGTTCTGACGCAGACCTTCGGCGTGCCGACGGTCATCCTTCCGATCGGCACCAACGAGACCGGCCAGTCCAACTCGATCCAGCTCGTGGGTCGTGCCTGGGATGACGCCAAGGTGCTTGGCATGGGCTACGCGATCGAGCAGAGCGCAAAGGCGAAGATCTTCACCGAGTTCGCCCCCGCCCTGCCGTTCTCCGGACCGGCTCCGTCGACCACGACGATCACGCTCGACTCCACCTCGGTGGACTACGGCACGTCGACCGACGCAACGGTCACGGTCGCAAGCGACCCGCTCGCGACGGGCACTGTCACGGTGACCGTCGATGGCGCATCCGTCGAGGGCACCCTCGTAGATGGAGCAGTCACGGTGGAGCTCCCGAGCTCGACCAGTGTCGGAACGCACGTCGTCACGGCATCGTACGCAGGATCGGAAACGGTCGCGGCGAGCGAGGCGACAACGCAGCTCGCAGTATCTGCGACCACGACGACGCTGACCATCGAGGCCTCGGCCAGCAAGGCGACCTACGGCAAGTCGGTAGCACTCGACCTCGCTCTCGCCAGCACCGGCACCCTTCCTGAGTCGACGAAGATCCTCGTCTACGACGGAGCGAAGGTCATCGCCACCAGCACGGTCGGAGCATCGGGAGAAGCAACGCTCACTCTGCCCCAGCTGACCGTTGGACAGCACACGCTCAAGGCCGAGGCACTCGGCTCCGCGAGCGCG